>Ga0123352_10004224_pt1 | contig 21114 bp, 10 predicted proteins | sample TergutLab28metaG_FD_89700 | JGI IMG/M metagenome (GOLD analysis project Ga0123352, IMG submission 89700) | Labiotermes labralis P1 segment gut microbial communities from Petit-Saut dam, French Guiana - Lab288 P1 | ecosystem: Host-associated > Arthropoda: Insects > Digestive system > Gut ...
CCTCTTTTGTCCCCCCCCCCCCCCATCACTTTCAAGCGCCCTGAAGCCTAAAGTTAGCAGGTAATACTCTGCTGCCGCAGTATCTTAGCAAATAAGTTACACAAACTGTATATAACACAAAGTAACTATTTTCAAAAAAATTAAGTTTTTTCCTTTTTTAATAGAGAAAAGGAGTCATTTTCTTCGTCTCAGTGGTAAAGCGGTGATACTAGCTATACCGGAGAATGAAACAATGCTTGAGAAAATATCATCCACTGAGTTCGTCAAAAAATTCCCGCCATCTTATAGAAGCCAAATCGCTGCTGTTCCCACAATAACCCGCTGACGTCACCATATCCTCCTTCGTACGAAGCCAGCTCATATCTTGTCACGTTCTTTCTCTAAGATCATTTTAGCTATCCTACCGTCTGTGTCTAGGTATTCAAAGCAGTCCCTGCTCTTCAGGTTTCACGATTAACATTGTGTATGTTCTCTCTCTCTCTCTCTCTCTCTCTCTCTCTCTCTATGTCTCCCAGCGTTAGCGGACGCAGTTATTCTAATACGTCGCGAGTAGGGGTCCACGTGTTTTAGTTCTAGCAGTTAGAATAAGACCATCATATTTAAAGTAAGTGCCGGAAATATTTTCGTTCGGTTGGCAGACACACATCACACGCCACAAACGTGTTGTTTATTACACGTCGCAGTTCAGTGGGTTCTGGAAGTTAAGCGAGCAGAAGGAGACTAGCGACAATTGTCTGATAAAATAATGCCTCTATAGTGTCACTTCCAGAGAAATAACCAGCAAAACTATATTTTAATATTCAGACAGACTGGAAGGTAACGGATTCGGATGTAGAATAGACCTTTCTCGATTCGCCTATCCATGAGATCGCGACATTTTTGGAACTATTCTTCATGTGGATACATTTTCATGGTTTGGACTTTACTGTCTGAACATATATACATTTTGTGATATATGTGTTCCTCAAGGCGGCGGCTGTTACGATTACTGTCTTCTAGGGCGTGACGTCATGAAGTCTGGTAGAAGTGTAGGCCTACCTAAATTTAAAAAAAGTTATACACGCACGTAAAATTAAAATCATTAATTTGGTTCGCACAGGCACACTTCAAGTTACCTTTTAGGCTTAAAATGTTGCCTTCGAACTCCGGCTGGTTGGTTTAACATCAAAAGCAACTTTCACCAGTACTTTCCTTAACACTGCAATGCCCACGCTGTATTGTTGTGTAATCTGTCAAGATTAATAGCGATAACATAAAAGCGAAGTTAATTTCTATGTTAAGTAAAACATAAACTGTAATGCGCTACTGGGGGCCGATAAACAAAGCAAGCAATCTTGTAACTGCACGGGTGTGAGTTATTGTTTCGGCAATGACCACATAATTTGTCAAAACCACAGCAGCTTTACCTCGCAATCTTACGCAAGCGAATCCAGACATGATCAAAATCCAAACATGGCCATCGAAAACATAATCAAACCTGAGAAATGCGCTCTTCTGAGATTTTAGGCAGCGCGGAATTCCAGAAGAGTGCAGAACTCATTTATGTCGGGGCGAAAGTCTGAAATCACATATACTCGAACCTTCAGCTAAGGTCGAGCCTTCTACACCACATCCATGCGATTCATAACGTATCTCGCATACCTAGACAGACGTTGTGAGCAAAAAAGAAAAATCTCCGCGCTTATAGCACCTAGTAAGTGTACGCCTTCAGAACATTTATCAAATCAACGCACTTATGTCACCTACTAATGGTGTGCTGTAGAAAGATTGCAGCTCGGGAAGTTGAAAAATTTTAATAATCACCGCACTGATAATACCTAGTAAAATGTACCATCGACAGAGTTGTCAAAATACCACACTTGCAGCACAAAATAAGAGCGCGACGTCGGAAGATTTCACAAATTACCGCACTGATAGCACTAAAGGTGTGCTGCTGACAGAGTTGTCAAATTACCGCAATGATAGCACCTGCGAAGCCTGCGCTGTAAAGAGATTTGTCTAATAACCACGATGACAACAGCTATTAAGGGTGTGCTGTCGAAAAAATCAAATCTACTGCTACCTCCCAGCCATCTAGCTAGATTTACAGTGCATTATATATACCTAGACATAGAGACAAACAAACGTGAATAAATAAATTCATGCTACACCCGACCATTCATTTGCCCTTTCTTCTTGTCTGTATCAACAAATGTTCAATATTTCTTGCCGTGCGCCATATATAATACTGCTGCATAACCACTCAATGTGCAGCCTATGCTTGCTGAACGAAATAAATGTCGTATTTCATAGAACTTGATTTTTTAAAAGAAAAGTCACGTTCATTAGGGTACGAAAGTCTTTTACACAAGGCTGAAGCACTGCAGCTCAGTAAGAATCATCAAACGTAATACCCTCCTATACACTCTCACGGTACTCTTGTGACTGTCACCCACTAGTTTGCATTAGTGGGCATGTGAATTTGATACTTCATGCACAAACAATCTGAAAAAAAATCACAGACGATTCATAAAAACAGTTTTGTTTCATTAGACTGTAATCTCCAAGAGTAAGCTGGGTGAGTTGGCATCGGAAGAACTAGTCAGATTTTAAGGCGCCTTACTCTGCATATTCGAGGTTTTGCGATATGTTTTCGGGGAACCGATCGCAAAATATGTCTAATTCCAAACCTGATAACGGTGGAGCGCTGTTCAGCACGAAGCACAATTTGGTAAGCCTCTTATTCTTGTGGCTGGCATGTTATGTATATATCACGTGTCACACTTTAGTCGTCCACTCTCAAAATTCATGGGGCTGAGGGGAGGGTCATACGGTCCTACTGCATTCGTTGACAGCGTTCGCGCCGTAGAAAACAAATTGCGCTCTCTTTTACCAGAACTCAATTACAGTTAGTCGCACGTCACGGAGAATTAGCTATGTCCAGCGACGAGCTGCAACAACGTTCCACCACGTGGGCTCACGTGTATCTGCGCAGCAACTGTTATTTAACTTATCTCAGGAAGTTTAGTGAAAAAAATACATCAAAATAAAAGCAGTATTTTTATCGTTGAATTACGTCTTGTGGCTTCACCGTTCGAGAGCTGCTAACTGATGCTTCCCAGTGAATAATCCCTTCGAGAAAAGTCTATTGTGCCACCAAAAAGCGAATCCAAGATACCACCGACAACCGGGGCATCATCGACGGAAGGGTGTCTGGAATGATATAACTGCGTTATAGACAGGGACGGTATTCAACCGGACGAAAATTTGCGGCTTTTCCTGTCCCAGACTTTTCCAGATAACTGAGAAAATCAAGAAAACCCCCGTAACCAAGATTCGAAACCAAACAAATACGAAGCAACGGTAGTACCCACTACAGCGCGATGTTCGCCTTTTTCTTACGTAAGAGTTATTCGGTCGATTCATTCGTTCGCCGCGGAGTTCTCCTACGAGCTGTCAGAGGTTTCTAAACAGTGGCTTCATGGACAATATGAAGCGTAAAACTTGCAGGATTAGAGCAAAAAATCAAGGAAAGCAACCCGTTTAAATTTCCTGCTCTAACTGGGTATCAGGTACATGAAAACGACTGGAAACTTTAACTCACTCCAGCAGTCGACAAAGAATACAGAACCGGGGAGTTGAGGTGATTCCCTCAGACAGTAATCACCATCACGGCTCCATGCATCTAGTCTTCTTCACGGGCATTGAAACTGATAAGAGGGTCGCATTTACGTCACAGTAGTCACAGATAAAGACGTCTATTGCGTTGCATTCAAACTCTTGTTCCTTACAGCCAGCAGTCTAAGAACAAAAGCCATACTTTATATGACCTGCCAAGCAGCATGAAAGTTAATTTATGATGTAATAATACTGGTATATGATGCAAATGGTCCAGTAGTGTTCATCTGCGCTACGCTTCTCGTCCTACTATCAGGCTACAAGTCGACTCAACGTTATGGATCTTTCCCTGCGTTGAATGTTATGCACAACTATATGCGAAATACTTGAATATTTAGCGACTACTAATCGACAGGGATAACTTGTTACAACAACACTTTAAAGGATTTACAATTGCTTTAAGAAGTGTTCTGTCTTCTCACACATTGCTACCATGAGCTCAATCTGATTGACTGAAAAAAGCAGTCGCATTGAGTCTGGATATTTGAATGTTCATAAACTCCGAATTTGGACTACATGGTGTATTTGCTTGTTTCGCATGGTTCTTGTAATATACGGCGATTATTTTCAAAAACAAATTCAACCGACTGGTTTATATAATGAGAATGAAGAGTATTCGCTGAGAGATGAGAAATTAATTTTTAAATGTAATTTAGAATACTGTTGTCTTCAAAGCGTTAAGCAACGCCTTCTTTACTCCGATTAACAGCAACATAAATGACAAGTAGGACAAACAGTACCAAACTACTCCTATCCAGAAGACTCGTTTATTGCATAGGTCTCCGTTTACTCTACTGTACATTCCTAATTGGGCGAGTTTGCAAAATCATTGAACGCTTTCTTATTAGCTGATGGCAGTCCACGTAGCATAAACGATCAGTATTAAAACTTTTCAGTCCATACGACGAAGCTAGTGGAACTATGAACTAGCAGGGTCTAATTACGCAAAATAATTTGTCCATTTCTGCGCGTAATTTACACCAGTACCTATTCCTAATACGTTCATTCTAACATACGTAACTTCAAAATTCAGCACCATGGTCATGTTTGCAATAGCCAAGACATAAACAGCACAAATTTCATAGGTATGTTTATGGTTGACAGACCTAAATACGAATTTCACATACTAGCTTCAATAGTATTTTCACTCTCACAGTCATCACATCGACACCCAAATATAAGAATACATATAGAACGATCAATCACGTTATGTGGACTCAAGAAACACAATGTGCACAGCAGAGCACACCTGCAATCGAATTATCATGCAATGCACACGCGGCCAATACTGCAACATGCTCTGAAACCTCGGTGCGTTCGAGAAGATAAATGCCACAACGCAGTTCGCAATACATTACACTGGTCGACGTCATCCATACGCTAATAGGTTTCGGCGATTTGAGCAGCGCCTCCGTGAGGCACAAAGGGTAACTCGCAAGGAACCTGTTAAATTCAGGTCGCCCACGGACCGTACAAACACCGGCCGATAGAGATGCCACAATTACAGTTGTGTAAAGACAGCCAGGAAGCTCACGTGATATCGCATGACAACTGGAACTATTCCAACCCAAGGTCCCCCGAAGTACTTACTGACGATCAGCTCGATCCATACCACTTACAGCGGAACTACATCTGTTTCCGGAGATCATCCTCGGAAAGTTTGATCTTTTGACACCTTAAGCCATTCGATGGTGAACTGTCTCTCGAAGATTAAACGTCTTCGGTCATTGCATTAAAATATTCACTACTTTTCTAACTACGAATAACCCTACGGAGAGCTGGCGTGTAAATTTCTTTTCACCTTCTGCGTGGGAAACATCCCACTTTACATTTGCTATTTAGCTAGACCTACAGCAGTGACATGCGACTCTCTCCGTCTTATTCAAGTGGCTGCAGTATGCTAGCGAGATTTTACTCTTCAATAACAGCAATAATCGAAATATAAGGCACAGGGTCTTGTTACAGTCTGTTTGGCAGTAAGTAATACCTATTTCAAATGGGGTAACACATTACGGAAAAGCAAACCTTTTCGGGATTGTTCCGACGGATTATTGACACATCAATAAATAAATTCCTCGCTTGTATCAAATAATTTATCTTCATGCATTATACATATTTTCATATCACTCTTGAAAAAGCAATAATGTGTCAAATGATATAATCGATTGATTTAATCATAACTGTGAAAAAACTGGTTATCTTCCACTATAGTTAATAGTCACATATAATTAGGGGCAATAAAGTTCCCCTCATCCTTTATTTCCAATAAAGAACAGAAGAACTAATACTCACTGACAATTTTATGTAATAAATAAGGGTACTATGTTGTACAATCCCCTCCTTTTTCATTCGCTATGGGCAGATAGAATTTGGAATTGGTTTACATATTCACACACCTGTAAGTCCCTAGCGTTTCATCCATTCTTCGTACCTTCTCAATATAAATTACTAAGATGTTTTTGCTTGTTTTTTGAGCTAAAATTTTCCGCGTTTTTATGTTGTTCAGAGTAAAATCTGATAACGGAATATAATGTTACTAATTAACTAACTAATGGAGCAGGGTCCTTTTTTAAAAAACGGACAATCCCTTGAATTGTCACCAAATTTCTCGCCTTTTACGATAATCGAAACACTCAATGCCGTGAGCATACAAGCCAATGTATTACTTCAATAAAAGTAACTTCCTGGGGAAACTTAAGATCCGTATAGACGATGTGTTCTACAGAGGCTATTCTAAGAAGATAAGTTGCATCGTAAGGCTCATATTGGAATAATAATATTTCGTGTTTGGTTTTGCAATACTGAAACTACGTAGAATGGAATATATGTCTTATTTTACAGTGCTAATTGAGCTTCTGGAGTTTCATATCGTCGAATGGAATACCGTTTAATGAAGGCTGATGAAGAACCTAGATAGTGCAGGAGGATGCAGTTATGTTCGATTTTAGGGGACTCACAGTGTTTTCACGGAGAAACTGCAAGAACTAAGCACGATACTCACAGTACGATCGACATGTAGCAGACATTCAAACGGCACATCTCCTGCATATGAGTCAAGATTCGTCACGATTCGTCACAACTGTACCAATCCGCTACATGTATCATTCAGTAGACTGTATCAGACCCCACGTACTGAGGTTACAAGTTTGGTTGAACTGGCGTTAGCATTTCGTGTTAGTTAACACTCATTCCTGCGTGCTGTATAGCCAGACAATGCAAATTAATGGATCACTGCATGCAATTAATGTGTTTAGAAATGCGCCGTTCGGTTTATTCTGCGTTCAACAACATCCAGTTGCGAAGCTGGCACAACATTTATTTGCATCATTTGCTGCTGTCATACAAAATGCTCACTGCTATCCTTGGCAAAGAACTGAGAAATGCTAACGTTGTATTCTGGACTGAATATATTCTTTACCAAGCAAATTCACATACCTCAAAATTGTTAGCAAGAGTCTTCTCCATCTTCACAAACATGAGTACGAAATAGAATTGTTGGTATTGCTCATTACTAACTTGTCTTTTAAGTTGACACCGTACAGTTTTGTAGGTGGGAACCGATACCCTAGAGCAACACAATGCATCCACCATAACATGCCAGACTATAGGAGGTCACAACAATACAAACTTTAGCCGTCGTAAGAAACTCCAACTCGTACATAACACGGCAAGTTCCAAACATAGGTCTATTGTGCATTTCCGTGTCATTTACTGAATAGGCCCAATTTTGCTTAAATCAGTAACTATCCAACAGTGTTTTTAGGCAACTAAGGAGTACTGGTAAAACCAAAAGATTCTCTCTCATGCCCTGCTTACCGAGTATATAAATATGATAAAAATGTTAACAGGAGTGCATCCGCAACTATTGCATTACTGGTTATGGGAAAATTACTTAGCTACACGCCCTGCTATTAAGGAATACTTCCCCATCGTTAAGCTGGATATAAATACAAATACTTTAAACACTGTAAAACGAAATTAGCGTGACGAGAGAGAAAAATATGTTGCCTGCTTTACACGGCACAAGAAAGAAGAGAAGTGTGTTAGCACAGTTTAGGACGGGGGTTTGAAAACTGACAGGGGTAAGAAGACGGCTTCGGAGGGAAAGACATCTACTGTGTCTAGTCTAGTCTATTCTGTTTGTAAATACACAAGCTCAAAGCCAGTGAATGGAGTGAGATACCAGTTGCATCTGCCAAATATTTCGCGTTGCATGAAAAGAAGACACTAGCAAGTAAGATCTACGAATTACTATGAAATGACTCTCAAAAAAAAACTAAAAAGAAGAAGCACAGAAAGGATATTTTACAGAATAATAGCGGAACCGATTACGTCTCACGGGCCGTAAGCCAGGCCTGTCACAGAAACAGAAGAAGCAGACAAGAGACAGAGATGAGATTCTGCGTTTGGTAGCAAGTGGGTGTGTGCGTGACCCGAACACGAGCAGACAACATGAAATTCAGGGTAAAGACTTATCACCCTTAATTTGATCAAATGTTCCAATCTTAAGAGACACCTAGCATGTACAGAATAACATATTAACACAACTTAGTGCTTGTTTTAAAACTATTCGCCTACGTGTAGAAGGCGTATTAAAACTACTGTCCGTTCGTCTGTCCGCAAGTAAAACCCGACAATGGCTGAATGGATATTCATAAAGTTTCAATCCAGAGAGTATAATTTAACAAACCGTGGAGCCATTTGAATTTTGCTTCAAATCGGAACAATGTAACGGCAAATTTACATGAAGGCTTATGCATCTATTTACAGGGAGGCCTATGTATATATTTACAGGGAGGCCTTTGTATCTATTTACAGGGAAGCTTATGTACTTATTTACAGGGAGGTTTATGCACCTATTTATAGGGAGGCTTATGAAACTATTTACAGGGAGGCCTATGTATCTATTTACAGAGAGGCTTATGTATCTATTTACACTCCAAAGTCCAGCGTAAATCACTAATATAAATCTAAACCAACATATATTTCGAGGAAACACTGCAACGAACGAAACACGCATTTTAGATGCAACACAATTTCCCGTAAGTTACATATAATTCGCGATAATGGTAAAAATTAAAACTACGCAGGCTGTCCCGAGCTTCTATGTTGAACGACTCAAAAACGTTTCAGAACACAAGCCTACCCACTCTCCCACTCGAAGAACAAACGAAGGCCATGGCTGCATTAAACAAAGCTGAAAAGGTCTGTTGTATTCTCTTCATGTAGTACTCATTAAAACGACGCTGAAGCACAGGCCCACACTGCAATATGTATGCATGTAATTCACGCGCATATACACACAGTTACAATAAAACTGTTCTAGTGCGTGTGCAATAACAATTAGGGTTGACGTTTCACTATTGATTGCTTAGTCAAACATATACAGGCTAGCATTAACTTCACACCAGTGTGATATTTTTACACTAACTTAGCAGTTTCAAGTGAATATAATGTTTGTCTACTAAAGGGAAAGTGCACAATAGTTCCAATTATCTGTTTATAAACTGACACAACTTCAGTCCTGATGTGTCTGTTGTGTAAAAAGAATGACAGAATACCATTAAAGACTCTCATTTATTAGTTTTCCTTTAGGTCACTGATTTCATGCTATTTATGCGGGAGTCTATCGAAATCTAGGGGGCAATAACAGAAGGAATATGCTACAACAATTATACCATTCGCAGATTTCACACATTCTTGTAACAATGCATGTGAGTATTGTTATAATCTCAAAAATTCTCATCCTCATCATGTTTCTAGATTTTAGTTTATAAAAGTCTCATTCTCATTAGCAAGTGACCGTACGTCTAAGTTATTATGGAGAATCGTACCAAACTCCACATGTCTAAGTATCTGTATGCGATATTTTAGTCTACCGCTGATGTTTCTTACTTTCAATAGCTTGTAGAACATAAAATTTTACAACCCCTTCTAGCTAACACATCGGATACTTAAACATGATAATATTTTACTATATGATGTCAAAAGCCGGAGACAGATTGTTCGGTCAAAACATAATGAACAACGAATTATTAGTCACCCACGCAAAATGCGGTCTTTCCATCCTGTGCCATACTCAATCACTCACAAAATCACCCACCCAGTGAAATAAAATTTGTTTCGACACTGAATTATTCATTGCTTGAAAACTTTAAGACGAATCGCGAAAATTATTCCAATGGACATAGAGGGCACCAGTAACTTCATGAAGATTATATTCAGAAATTTTAAATTTGATTGCATGTCTCAACGTTTTAAGCTCTTTTAAATTATGTCTAGTTCGCGATGAAAGTTCGGGTTAAACAAACAGCAGATCCAGCCCACTGTTTAAAAATTTAAGCTTGTCGTGCAGTACAGGTCACAGTCATTCCTACACAGTTTCTCGACTAAACGGAGCCCCTACGTCGGGCAGATGGCAGCAACGATAAGTTTGTTGTCACCTACATTTAACAGGAATTATGGATGGAACAATATCCGGCCGTTGTGTTTCGAAAGATCACAGCCCACACAAGGACGACCATGTGCAGATGACGTCTAACTTAACAGTGATCATATGGCCAGCTACACATGCTAATCACTGCAGGGTATCGCGAGAGCGCCGTTTGCAAGAATACCTTCAAGGAGGTGGTTGATGAAAACGTCTGCCTCTTAGCACTTCAAGTCCAGTAATATTTAAATCACGGATTTTATTGTTTACAATTCACTGTCTCTCTTCACACCAACAGTTAAGTGAATGTTTACACTAAGTGCCTCAGCAACCAAAATACCACAACAAACAAATAACCTGGCTCAACTGAAAGGGAGGCAGAAGCCAACTTTTTGTCACGACAATTCATTAGCATCAACTTACGTCACCGTTCTGATAATACTAGATCGAGATTACAAATTATGACATTATTTGTGTCATATTACTCCATTCCTCCCTAAAATATAGTTCTTGGTCAAGGCATTTTCTTTAAGACTTGAATTATCAAATCACCATAATCGTTGCCTTTTCTATGGTGCCTTATTGTTGACCTCCAGCTTCACGAACTGGACGAATGCCCGTTGTTGCCTCTACCTCACTGTTTTCCAGCACGTCAGTTTTCGCAAAATATACTGCAGTGTGTAAGCCATGGAGGATAACTCCCACCTCTCATAACTGGATCAGCGATGAATATGAAGTACGTTCGTGTAAGCTTCAAGTCAGAAGTCGAAGAAAATGTAAAAGAGTTTTAGGAACGGTTCAAGATTCACAGAAGAGTGATAACTTACATGAACAATAGCATTAATCTCATGAAGCGTGCTGTAACTGAAGAGACTACAAACTGGGCTGCAACTGACTGAATAGGAAGTATGGAGAAGGTAACGAAGGACGCAGAGGACACATATGCATCGACTGAGCCAAACTTACATTTCCATAGGGAAATGGGAAAGACAAATGACATATGGATCCGACCTTGACCAGATTTATCCTCTAATCTTATCTAATACTCCCTCTTTTCATCCTACGACGCTTTTTTTTGGAGCAGTGGATGGAGAGTAATTAAGTGATGCCACAAGGAACAGAAATGAAGAATAAAGAATAAGCAATCATACAAGAGAAAGCAGGGCTCCTAGAACTGACACAGTTTACACTGCCCAGGGTGGTCGATCCCCGAAGGCGTCCTTATTGAATTCGCTGGAAAAAAATCCAGTATTTAGTTCTCCGCCAGTAGACACCAGAACATAAATTCATAGTGGCGTGGCAGAAAATGCGCAGACCCTGTAATTAGAAGTTAAGTGAAATCGCCGTAGTGAAAAAGACCCACCTACGCATTTCTCCCGCGTTCTGCGTGCGAAGTGCATGAAACGAACTGCTGTCTGTCAACACGATTATCTCCGACGTTACCAAACGGAGGGGAATAACAATAACAATAACAATAACAATAACAATTTTGTGCCCGCGATATAAATTGTCAAGCACATTTACTCTGGTCCAATAGGCCTATACAGCTCCATTTACAAGACCAAACGGAATATTTTATCACTTTTTAACATTTCATCCTGCATGATTTTAAAAGATATTATGAATTTAATTAAGACTAAAAATAATTTTTGTACAATATCTGTGTGTAATGACTTTTTTACAAAACACAAGAAAACAATTTCTTCCCCCGTGTACAGCGTGGATACCTGGCAGCGGCTTGAGCATTAGCAGGTTTAAGTTCACTTGCAAATGAAGAAGAATGCAAACTCACTGTCAAACACAACTTTATCCATAACCAGCAATCAGCTACATGTTTCGGTTATATATATATATATATACATATATATATATATCCATCATCAGGCCGAATACAAAACCATAAATATAGCATTTTATGATAGTTTTTTCCTAGTTATGGTTCTGTATTCAGTCTGATGATGGCTATATGCAGCCGAAACATGTAGCTGATTTTTGGTTATAGATAAGTTGTGTTGGACTGTGAGTTTGCATTCTTTTTTCAATTACATGTGTATTTAAACACAACGGTGATGTCTTGTCGGACAATTATGAAAAATGGTTAAGTTCGTATTACCGATGAAATGGCATTATGTCCAATGATGTGCTACGAGCTGGACGGCCCCGGGTTCGAATTCCTGCAGAAGCAAGAGATGTTTCACTTTTCCAAAAGTCTATACCGGCTCTGGGGCCCACCCAGCATCATATTCAGTGGGAGCCAGGGTCCTTTCAAGGGGATGCAGTGGCAGTGCGTGAAGCTGTCTACTCATCACCATACATTGCCGAAGTTAAGAATGAGTGCAGCAATATATCTACCCCTCCCCCCCCCCATATGCCTTCATGGCACTGACAGGGACAACTTCACCTTTCGTCCACTGAGGTAAGGAGGATAGATTTTTCTCTAAATAATACGGACAGAATTAATGCAGACGTCGGGAAAAACATACGTCTTACATGAATCAAGATAATGCTGCGCTTACGGAGGGACAAGTCAGTTGTTGGCGAATTTCCTTCAGCGCGATGCAACATGTGTGTAGTTACAAGCGTCCTGCAAATCGTTTCCGTAACTCCACTAAACTCGCCCAACCTACCTCTTCAATCCATTCCGCTGTCTTTATATGGGTGCACATTTTTCTGTTTCGTATGTGATTGCCCCCAAATGTTTGCGTTATTACTGCAAATTACGTTCATAAACTCCCAGCAAGTCCGCGCGCTCTCAAAATAGGGTGACACAAATACAAACCGTGCGGGCAGCTCATGTCCGTTAAGACACTTTTTTTATCACACTGTTCCTTTATGAGTTTTTCATCCAGTGCTTTAATGACGCTGTTTCAACTAATAAAGTTAGGAAAGTGAACGTCACGTTACCCCTGTGCTTAATTTCGGACCACGTCATGGGAAGCGGAATATAGTTCAATGCATTCTTAAACATGGCACAAGAGACAGGTGGTCAGCTTCATGTTCCGGCCATTGTAGCCTCAGATACGGAGTTCCCAATGCCCACTATAAGAGTGGGTGGGTGGACCCCAGAGCAAATCTGGACGCTGTGGAGCATAAAAAAATCTCTTGCCTTTGTTGGGAATGTAACCCAATTTCTCAGTCGTCCAGCCCGTAGACTAGTCAAAACACCGACTCAACTGAGCTATTCAGTTACATAGAAGGGACAAAGCGTCAAGTAACAGGTCTGAATGTGGTACTGAATTATTCATCAAGATGGACGGTCAGAAAACGTTTTCAACTACTTTAAGACAGCATTTCAGAATTCGTCCAGCAATATAAGATTTATAAATGGGTACTTCCCTCCTCGCATTCAACCAATGAAATGAGAATGAGCCTATAATATTGAGTGGTAAGTTAGTTGCTGGAATAAAACGGTCGCCGTTTAATTGAAAGTAACCGATTGCCCTTTCATTTATCATATGACAGCACGAGGTATCCCTATCAGAATAACCCGAAACGGAGCCTAGATTCGAAAAGTGTTCTTCGCTAATAAAATACTATAGTGTTACCATCACATAAACCTCCTCGGTAATTCTATAAGGAGGCCATAAGTAATTTAAATAAACTGGTTAAAAATATACGAATATTAGTTTAAGTGAGAGGAATAAGCCGAGATTCAAACGAGGTTCTTTACGACAGAGGTTCTGTCGTTTAACCTAATTCATGATTACATTCCTGTAGGAAACACTTTATTTTATTCTGCAAACTTTACGAAACACAATTTAATCTGTTAACAGTTCATTTTAATATCCGCCTTCAAAATTAGTTGAAAAGTCCATACGTCAGCCACCCTGAGAGATTAGGAATGGAAACATCTTAGGCAATATTACCGGGTAAACAAACGCGAAACTCCAGGAAGGCCAATTACCGTAAAGTAATCCTCTCTTAACAAAGCTGTTTATCTGGTTTAAATACTACGTACACACCTGTCCACTCCTATTTACAACACACTACACCGTGTGTCTGAAAAAGAACACGAACGTGTTCAGTGTTCACTGTATCACGCGTCAGTTACGGAATTATTCAATAAATCAGAACTAAGCTAATCTTAAATTAAGTCGGCTAATCGATACACATTCAACAATTAAATTCCTTCCAATTGCGACTGATTGTCCGCCCACGAACGAAACGCAATGTACCTTTCAGTAGGGCAGGCTCAGAAACGTCTGCAAAGCTTACAATACAGATCTCAGAACGAAAGCAACATCACGGCACGTGCTGTATGGGTGACGTCAATTGCATGGTGTGAGGGCAGTGACACCGAGTTTCATACCGATAATAATGAGACCAGTAGCTTTAGGCTGATAGCTTTTGATAAATGGTCAGCGATTTTAATTCTCCGTAATCAACACACCATCCACTTTCCACGAATGATTTAATTCTTTGTGGGGGGGGGGGTTAAATGTTCACTCAGCTGTGAAATGAGCTGGATGCTCTCCAAGTGCATAGGCGGCGTTTTTTAAGGTTCTATAAAAAAAAGTTAAAACGGATACACAGATCCGCAGGTCCCTTTATCGGGAGAGAGACGGTCATATTATATCGCCACGTGTGCCTTTACTTTACCTTCAGCAACAATCGATGTTAAGCATTGTAGTGAATTATTTTGGGTGTGTTATTTAACAAGGCCACCTAATTCTAGGATTACATAGCGTCAGTGACAGATGGATAAATGGTGGTGGAATCTACAGCAATTAAAACGTATGAATTATGAGGAGATTTCAACTTCACATTTCTATGTTCTAATTTAAAACCCCACGTGATAAAATGTGTCAATTATAGCACTGTTGCACCTGAGGATTCCGTACTTGTGGATCACGACGCTGCGTCAATTGAAAATCAGATCCCGACGTTTCGAGGGAACTACAAGGGGCAAAACGTTCTACAAACTCTCGAGCATTATAGGTGAAGGCACTACGTTGTTTCGAAACGTCGGGACCCGATTACCTATGTACGCAGCGTCATTATATATATGATATATGATACGATACGATATATGATATGAAACGATATACTTGTTGACTGCAATTGGATTAACACCCGGTGGCAGTAGTACATTACACATTTACCCATAAAACAATACACAGAACAACACTATGAAACAGAATACACAGAACAGAACATATATACCAACAAGAATACATAAACACTATAATAAGAATTATAACATAACTATAAAAATACATAATTTACAAAATTAAACAAAAGCACAAAAAAACATACAACCATGTATACAGTGACAAAAAATGGAAACAAAGAATATGACAGAATGTGATAAACGAAAAAGTCATATAAACTGCAAACTTCGTATGATCTATATATTTTCTAATAATGTAAGACACCCTGTTACTAAGACTTTCACTACACTTCACCCAACTACACTTCACTTCACTACATTTGTCGATACTTCACTTCCTCTCAAACTTCACCCAACTACACTTCAGTCCTCAAATGAACGTAATTCTTAACTTAAAGTATGCTTAGAGTTTATACGCGGTCGTCTAGTGATCCTCCTACATCACAGGGAGTATCGGGGGCGGGGGGAGGAGACGAGAGGGAAGATACGTCAAATCGAAGTTACACAAAACAGCCTCTTTTATTGCACTCGAGTCACTTGATGTTCCACCAGAGCACACACACACACACACACGCACACGCACACGCACGTACACACCTACATCCTGCCCGCTGCCTTAATCCTCCCGAAAGATACCCGTGAGTAACGTTTTCTTGTCTTTCTGTCTACGCGTTGCCAAAATTCGGTCAGGCTAGTATCGCCTGAATTCAGGGTCGAAGCTCACTGGCTAAACCGCGCCACGCCACAAACTAAGTACTCTGTTAGCCAGCCGAAATCCATTCTGTCACACGATCCCCGCACCCTTCCTCCTCTCACCAACTAACTGCAACAAGCTAAGCGGACGGCCCAAGGCAGCAATTTGCAGAGAGAGCAGAACGGACGTGACTTGCCGTTGCGAACCTTTATAAAAATTTTATTAGTTTTTTTTTTTATTTTCATAGAACCCTTACATCTCAAGGAAGCCTGTTACTGTGATCGAACCTGGAACGGCGGCTTCAATTAATACGACAAATTTAGATCAGTAAGTTCTCACACTTCGTATAACTTAACACAGTTTCGTGTGTTCGCTGATTCTGTACATCGTCTTCACTTGTAATCCGCATCTGAAGATTTATCGGAGAAATTTAATTTGTACGAACAATACAGGCTCAATCTTCAAGTTTCTATCTACAGTATTCACGCAACTGGTCATGTTGTGATATAAGAAGGGACATGCAATTGCTTCTTTTGCACCTTCAGTATCGAAGTTTGTTCCGTAATTTAGAATATAGGAACAGAGAAAACAGGAGTGTTGAAGAAGAAAAGGACTTAACATCTAGTGCACTGCAGAAATGCAAGCAAATATCTTTAAGAAGTTAAAGGATTATTTCCCTATTCTTTATTTTAATAATCAAGTCCAAAGCCCAACATTTACATTAGCATTATATTCTTCACTGCGAGCACTGACTGATAAAACAGTATCTACTTCTGTTAATGCTGTCAGTTATCTCACCTAAAGCTGCTATCATCACAAGGTTAGATCAGCCAACACCTGCTGTTCATTTAGCTTATCAAGCACACGTCCCTTCCCTCTCCCCGCACTGCGAACATGGTCACAACATCCGTAACAGGAGAACTGGTTATCTTGGGCATTCAAACAAGCAGACAGCCATATTGGGTCCTGTGTGTCGTGACAGGGTGCACTGGGCCTTTACTTACGAGAAAATAAATTTCGATTCAGAACAATAACTTTGATAGCAAATGGTCTGTATTGAAAGATATAAATAAACACGCTGTATACGCCGAATGCAATGTCAGATTGGCTAAAGAGAACATCGCCATTATCTACATCGGATACTCCGTGGAAACGCTCAACAAAACCATTAAAGTATGTTTACGAAGTTAGGTGAGAAATACAAAGCGTGTCTTTGTAGACGGGAAGGAAAACAGCTAACGCATTAGATCCACTAACAATGGGAACGTCTAGTTATCTTAGTCAAGCAACTGTATCACACACACACAGAGTGGAATGTGTAGACCTACAGGTCGTATCTCTGCGGAAGTTAAAGAGATCGAACATCTGAAACGGGTTCAACACTCTGGTAACCCCATTTCGCCTCTCGCAGTGTTTGTCATGTGAATATTGTGAGCTTGATGAAGCAGACAGCTGTTTGGCTATGTTTCCACATGCCGTGCGTGCGTGTATGTGTGTGTGTGTGTGTGTGTGTGTGTGTGTATATACACACGAGTGAAAAGTTATTTTAAACTTGTCTGGAAAGACAGAAGTCAACATACAAAAAAAAAACTTGACGTAGATACATGCTGCTTCCTCTGTGTTGGTATCAAAACAGCACATATTGAGCAAAGATTTAAGATCTGTGCTATTTTAGTATGTGACAGAAAAATGACGTTAGTGCATACATTGCTATGCCAAATTCCCACAGGACGAGGCGGTGTTTGGTCCCAGTGTAAGCCTATATTACAATAAATATGATTTCAAAAATGGCCTTAACAGGATTTCACACTGTGTAGTGTAAGTTTCCTCCAACGTTTCGGCCGAAAATCAGAACAAACCCGTTACATGAAATGATGTAAAAGCCAGAACACCACCATATTAACAACATCCGCCGTCAAAACTTGAAATAAGACATAACTGCATAAATAATCTCTAATCTATATGCTTTTCCTCGTCTTATTATAGAACACACAAATAGATGTGTTTCTATAGAAAATTAACCTGGAGGGGCGACTTCATTACTGGGGACCCTGGATGATATGTAGAAAAGGCTCTGGAGTTGGACATCTCTTTCTATAAGGGCTCCGTTGGGGTACCTAAAAGGGAGCTCATTTACCAGGGACTTTGAGAGATGGATGAATGGGGCTCTTCAAGTAGCGCGTCTCTCTCTGAGGGAGCTCTGTGAGGGGAACCCGGAAGGAGGGTCCTTTACTGGAGACCCTGGAGGATGTGTATAGGAAGGCTCTGGAGGCCGGCATCTCTCTCCATAGGGGCCCCGCTGGGGAACCTGGAAGGGGGCTCGTAAACCGGGGACGTTGAAAGATGAATGAAGGAGGATTCTAGGAATGGAGCATCTCTCTCCGAAGGAGCTCTGTGAGGGGAACCTGGAGGGAGGGCTCCTTTACTGGTGAACCCGAAAGATACGCAAAGTTTCTGGAAATTGACGTCTGTTTCCACAGGGGCCCCGCTTTTGGGAAACATGGAGGGACGCTCCTTTCCTAGGCTCTTTGAGAGAAGGGATAAATTCATTTATTTATTTGTGGGAATTTTTATAAAGAATTTGAGAGATACGTAAAAAGGCCTTGTCAGCGGGCAGCTTTCTTCGCAGGGGCCTTGTAAAGGGGAACCTCTAGGGGTTCGTTTACTGGGACTTTTGACAGAAAAAGATAACGTATATCTGGGTTCCTCTTTTGTGGACCCAGAGGACATTATAAGTTAAGTCTGGGGGCCATCTGGAATTTTAGCAAGGAACGTGGCTCCACTGAAATGATAACAGATTATGGGGCACAAAAGGCCCATTATATAAGGCCTAGGTGCATCGGGACCGTTAGGGCCCGAACCCAAAAGCCAATCAAACAACTACTGAAATTTACCGCATAAAATGCAACAAATCCAGAATACATAATATTTTTTCGCTGGTCAGAACTACGACCACGTTGTCTGTGTGAACCTACTTGCTAGGTGTCTGAGTCACCAAAGAATTTCTGTTTGTGATTCGCCGTATATACTGTTCATTCACTCTGTTGACCATCACCGTCTCTGTACAATATTCCTCATATAGGCCTATGCGGCATGTGTACAACGACCTTGGAAGAATGCAAGAAGGAGCTTTCATATCTTACTCAAGAAAATATCATACCAATTAGCCTGGAGATCCTGAAGAAGACAACGAAGAAAGTTTGGACAGCCGATCTCCGGCCGATACGAACTGTGTGCTTTCCCGACGCAATTCAGGCGATACACATCACCTTCACACTGCATATCTGATCCGGTTATTGTGCATAATTCTTAACCGATTTAGATGCTGTTTAGTATAATCGGACCATACACTAATCCACTATGTCACCACACGTGTCACGCAAATCGATGCAGTGAAAGCCATACCTTGCTTAAGGGCGCAAATGAAATATTGCCCTAATTTCCTACATTTTCCGTCCCACTGATGGAATTCAGTGCTGAATTTATGCAGGTACCGCCGGTGAGAAATTATGAGCTTCGTGAAAAGTGGCGCAGTGAAGGCCACACTTTACTTAATAATGACCTAAATGAAGTTAAGCATGTGTGTTCCACATTTCTTACCTGATTTCAGTGAAATTCGGTGTAACAGATCTCCAGGCAATGAGATTCTCAGGAAATGTGTGTTTCGTGAAATGTGTGCATTGAAACCAGTACCTTATGTAACGGAAAAATGAAGTTCGCCCTACAGCCTGCCATTAAGGCACAGAGGCGGAGTAGAGGTATAGCTCTACTCTTTCTTTAACCTCGGAGCTAGAGGGGGTGGGTGGTCAAGGCTACGCCCCGGCCGCCTTACCTCCGGGAAAGACCCGGTACTCATTGTATAGGATGCTGGGTGGGCCCCAGGGCCGGTCTGGACGGGTGCGGAAAATCTCGTCCCCACCGGGATTTAATCGCCGGACCGTCCAGCACGTAGTGAGTCACTATACCGAATGAGCTATCCAGGCCTACCTTAGTACGTGTAACTTTGTAAAGCAGTCCCTGTACAGGACTGTTACAGGTCTACAGGGTTCCGGGAGGTTAAGGATCCCAAATTTCGAGAGAATCTGCACATGAAGATTGTCAGCCCTACGCATCTGCCACCTGTACTCCCTATCAGTACTCCTGGTACTCATTTCTGCTAGAGACCGAGCGACCCCAGGGCCATAGTGGGGCGGGAAAGATTACGTCAGAAAAATGCCTGTGACACCACCGGGGATCGAGCCCGCGACCTTCCGACTTGTAGAACAGTACACATAACTTCAGTTTACGACATTTACTTACATTAAAAGTTTCTACTGCATTCGTCGATCGCAAGGATAACCGTCAAGGATAACATTCAATAATCACTAATGTAGAACTAACAGAGGTTTTACAAAATATTAATTACAGAATTAAAATTTTACATCTCATAAAATATACAGATACCGGTGTGTTAACATTTATGTTTAAAACTTCAACGTACAACTTCAAAATGTTGGCGTATTCTAATTTAACGTTTTGAAAGCGGTGGCTGCATGTATATTATAAATCACCGTGTTTTGTTCATTCCTCCCTGTCTTGAGTCTTGTGCTTTCCGTACGGTCTCGTGTTTCGTCCTATATAAATTTTGAATATCGTTATTTTGTTGCTATATTAAAAAGTACATTGTACACGTAATTTCTCTGCCTTTTTTTGATGGTCAGTTTATCTTGTACGTTATGGTTGCGTAGATAGATAAGTGCAGTAGCAGTGGGCATATTGCAAACCGCAAACTCTCTGGATGAAGCAAGAACTTCCCCATTGAGGTTCGCCTCATTTCCGGCTTGTTAAACGTTTCAGTCTATACTGAATTTTCGTGGCCTCTAAAAAACGGAAGTGACTGACGGCTCGTTCAAACCATGGATATCTTATTACCTTTGACACAACGCAAATTCTTTGTTTTCCAATGGCTGCCTAAAGCAGAAAATTCTCCAATGAAATCATATTGCAAGATCAAATACTTTTCGAGTCTCGAAGGCTCATACAATATATAATAACGGGGTGCTGATAAGTCCTTAGCGCGACCACGAAGGAAACAAGCTTGGAAGCATGTCAGGGACACGCGCGATTTCAACAATATCGAGAGGCGAGCTGTCATCAAGTCCCCCCCCCCCCCCCCAGGCCAGGTACCAAAGGAAATTCCCGCCATTTCAACAAAAAAATAACCTTGTTTCCTCCCTGGTCGGC
>Ga0123352_10004228_pt1 | contig 21106 bp, 13 predicted proteins | sample TergutLab28metaG_FD_89700 | JGI IMG/M metagenome (GOLD analysis project Ga0123352, IMG submission 89700) | Labiotermes labralis P1 segment gut microbial communities from Petit-Saut dam, French Guiana - Lab288 P1 | ecosystem: Host-associated > Arthropoda: Insects > Digestive system > Gut ...
AAATACGTTAGAATTATGAAACAAACTGCATTTTGAAGAAAAAAAAACGGAGAGTATATACCATGTTTAAAATATTCAGTGCCTATATTTGTTGAATAAATATATAAAATGCAACTTTAGAGGCTAGCGCTGCGGTACGACCACTATAGTTGACATTAGGCGTCAAAAGGTTAATATTATTTTCCAATCCACTCCTAGGCGTTCCAAGTTGTCTGACCTTGCTTATTTTCCCACCACATTCCTCCATGCACTCATTCCTCGGTTTCTTGCTAGCAACATGACCCGCAAACACCGTCTGTGTGTTTATTATATACCAACATATGCACAAATATGTACTGTAAATGTATATTAAAATTACTCCGACATGTTTAAGTGTTAATACACCATCTTCAGGGAGTTTACAAGTTGTGTTAGCTAAAGTTACAATTTATTAAAATGATAAAATAGAATATAGTATTGTGTTGTTATGGCGAAATCTTGGTAAATGTTGCCGCATATGTAATCTCTGTTTAGGTGTGTGTGTGTGTGTGTGTGTGTGTGTGTGAAATGCGGAGTAAAGAGGAATCGGAATTTACACTACTTATTTGTGAATATGTTGGTATATAATAAACATTTATTATTCAATATGCACGGTATGAACCCGTCTGTGTGTGTCTATGTGTCTATACCACCGCTAATTTTTTTTGCAATAATACGTGAATCATTTTGTTTTATGGACACAATCTTCAGTAGAAGTCGCGTTTTTTCGTAACCGTCCTTATCAACCGTGTAAAATATATCAGGTTAACAAACTTTGGCCCTCAGTTCTGTAAAGCTTTCATGTGTCACACTACTGTAAACAGTGTCAGAAGGAGAGGGCTGTTTTATATTATCATTCCGTACATTGTCTACAGTAAACCAACAGAATGCATAAAATTTTTCAAATTGCTTACCGATTTTGTTCATTTTTATGTTTAATGACTCGAATTAGTTATTGATAATGCACGGAGAAAACAATATAATATTTACCAGCGCCCAGGAGCAAACAAGTGTGATTTGTCCATGTAAAAATATCAGAGTACAAATTCGTAAAACAAATGAAGAAATTTAATAAAATATGTAGGCAGCTGCAAATATCACCGCACTACATTTATATCAAAGTGAATGGATTTCACCGACAGTGTCACAATACATTCACCTTTTAAAACCTAGCGGTTTCTTTACGTACCACCAGGTTTAACTATCAAGAATTCTACGTGGTGTTCGCTTAGCGTTGAGTGTTTTGTACTGATCTCAGAACAGACAGCGACTTTTGCTTTATACGTCATTAACAGATTGTTTTTTTTAAAACCGTGGTGGAATGTGTTTACAGCGCGGTACGGACTAATTCCTCATGTAAAACAGATACGTTTAGTCTTTAAAAGGTCAAAAAACAATTTTACACACGTTTTTGTTTCAGTGTCGTGAATGAGAAAATTTTTCTGCAGACTAGGTCTCTTACGGAAAAGCCGTTCAGGTGAGTCTAGTAACAACATAAGATGAAGACTATAACAGAATAATTCTTCTTATAAACTCGAAATCCATAATTATTTATTGAATTTTTAAATTATTTAAGATATCATGTATAAATGATACCTAAGTAGATTAATTTTATTGTGGCATTTCAAAAGTGAGATGTGCATTTTATTTGCGGTTGCATTAAATTAGAAAAATTCAGTCAGGTGCTTCACGTGGTTTGTGATCAAAAACTTCTGCCCTACGGTATTTGCGTGAGCAGTGCCTACTGGTAATAGGGCAGATGTTGGCCACCCTTTTCCAGTTGTATAAGTTACAGTCTGTGGGGTATAAGATTGTGGTTTCAACATGTGCATGTAACATAAAGACGCTAACCGGTTATCGTGTTCTTTTTATAAAGGTTTTCAAGAAGAGCTATTCTCTTCCCTTTCTAAAATACCTGTGGGATCAGACAAATCAAAATTTTAGTGTCTGATATGCTCCGCTGAATTCGAAATAGCAACGAGGAGAAACACACAGAAAGTTAAATCAGCACTTGCAAACAGTACCAATCCTTGAGACTGAACGCTGTCTCATCCCTTCCTGTCTGCAATTCCTTCAGGAGTTTGACCTAAAACCCATCTCTTGCGACAGCTGCCTCTCTGTTGCCAGTCAACTAAATTACTTTCGTCGTCAGCATTGCGGTTATGGGGGTGGGGGTCCAAAAGCCTAGCGCTCATGAAGAAAGGAGTTGGGAAACCGGGGAACACGCACAATTCCTTAGAGTCTTGCCGGTCTCAATTACAATCGTAAAGGGACCTCTGTTTCAGTGACAAGGAAATAAATGCTTCACATAAAGTTCCTGAAGTGTGTACTACGCAAAGTAGCCCAAATGTGGCCTCACTTTTGTTACAAAATACTCAGGTTTTTGAAAATAAGCTGAACAACTAGAAGATCAGTATTATTATTTAAATTAGTAACAGCATCTAGCCAGCACGCGAGAATGAATACGAAACTTCCTCCCCAGTAATACAGTATATTCTTAAAGACTTAACTTACTTACTCCATGGAGCAGAGTCCTTCTTGAGAAGCTAATCGTTTCTCAACTAGTCAAGAAATTCCCCGCAATTTACGGAACACGAAGGTTCATTACCACATTCACAAGCGACCGCCACCTGACCCTATCCTGAGCCAGCTCGATCTACTCTCTTAGACAACTACAAGTACCAATAACAACAATAAACACAGTCGAAGAGATTCTAAGAATTACCTGAAACGAACTGATTTTTTCTGTAGTCTTCCTCAATTTCTCTGCGAATTACCCGACAATACCACCTCATTTTAAATTCTTAGCTGTGTATTATTCATGTAGTAATCCCATTCTCAGTAAATGCAGTATGACATAAAAACCAAAATGCGTGCTAAAATAACCTAGAAATTGCCACCATAATTAAGCCTTCCTCATCAAGAGTACTAACATTTCGCAACCCACTTAACTTGAATATAATGAATGGTACAATGGAAGTCATTAAGTGGATAAGGAAACTACGCCGTTAAGTCCACTAATTACAACAGATTGTTCAGTGCTTATTACGATGGCAGTTTCCTTTAATTAAAAGAGAATTCTTAGGCTCTGAGATTCAAACAAAGACGCATCTAATACTGTGGCACATCGCCTTTAAAACCTGTAGGAAGAACTGAATATTCGTTCATTTAAGAATCTAGACTGACGAGTTTATCATTTCCGTAGAACATAAACTGAAACTACGATTTCCGAGGTTCGTACGACGCTGACTGTCAGTACTGCCGTCTTCTATGAAGTGACGCCGTGAATATGGGGGCAGCACGTTCCTCCGAAACGTATGTGAAATCTCCACAACAAGACTACATGGCATTATATCCAAGACGACAATATACTTCATAATATGATGGTTTGTTTGGAATAGGTACAAAGCTTCACATTTGGAGATGAGAGATAAAAATAACAAAAGAATCGAAAATAAAACACATCGTAATCGTATCGTCGAAAGGGAATGTGACAGGGATAAAATCTGGAATTGTAAGAAATAAATAAAAATTTTAATAATGAAAACCTGATGATAAGAGACGACTTGGCTAATCTAGGCGAAGGTTGGAAGATAATATTTAAATGTGTGTTTGTCGGGTTGTTGTGGGGGCGAATACGGGCCATCGGATTTCGTAAAATGGGGAAGTGTTTACGTCACGCGAGCGATAATCAGCCACTCAAAAAAAAACGTGCTGCTTGTAGTTAGTCCAGAAAAGGCATTTTAAACTAGCCAAGTTTCAGCATCTAAACAGTCTATACCAACCATAATTTCAGGCTTCCGGCCTGAAGTAGATGAGAACGCGCTCTTCTGTACTATTTCGCAGCGAGAAGAACCGACGTTTCGGGACAAATTATCGGCCACATCTTCAAAGTTCAAGAATCCTATGATTTGATTCATGACCCTTAACAATGGAACTGGTAAGTTGTACCGAAACGCCAGTAATGGATTACTACTACTCGCTGCTTGATAGCCCAGCAAAGCGCCATTCTAATCTATACCAATTTTTAGTACCAGGACTGAGTGACAATGTTTTTGAATTATTTAAAGAGTCGTTCTTTTGAATTAGGTGGAATTAAAACGTAGGATCGGGGATCGAATCTCGGTGGAGGCGAGATTTTCGGCACCTGTCCAGACCGGTCCTGAGGCCCACCCAGCCTCCTGTACAATAGGTACCGAATCTTTCCCGGGGGTGGAAGCGGCCGAGGCGTGGGGCTGACCCCCCCACCCCATATAGTGCCGAGGCCCTAGAAAGAGTAGAGCTATACCTCTACTCACCCTAAAGGCCTTCGTGGCCTATAAAGAGGGTGAAACCTACGTACCTAACTAAAAGTAGAATCACCCCGCATAAATTTTCCCCGTAACATGTTCAACCACTGACGATGGCTTTAAGATACGTGGAACTATTAAAATTGCCCGAATATTATGGTAACTGGTGCATGGTCCTGACGAAGAATTCTTGAAATTATATTTCATCAGTGAAATACCTGGGTTCTATAAATTTCCATAACGCTTAATTCCGTCCCGTAATTTATCGAATATTTGGAGGTACGCTACGATATCGAAATACGACGACTATTTGATGAAAGGTGCACAAGAACCTCGAAGTCATTATTCTAAACCTGCTTGCCTATCAATATCCAATAATATTTTAAGGTGACACGTATAGGCGGCATGTTTTTACACACAGAGTGCGAAGTGACTGTAAATTTAATTTCTCATAAAAATAAAGAGACGGAGGTGAATCACTAACAATTGTTTTCCCGACGATCAGATATTTTCCTTATCCTTATTTGCACAGTCGAAATTTTTCTGGACCCAGAGGCCTAAATTTTATTTGGGTCTTTCAGGAATTCAGTTCCTGATACGTATAAAACATTCCACAGGGGAGAGGGGAACATCTTGGAGTAACAACATGCCTGTCCTGATTTTATTCGAAAAGCAAATTACCTAAACAATCCTCTCGCTTCGATATTGATTCGCAAATACCTAGGGCGCCTTAGAGTGCAGAGAATGGGGTCGCAGGAGCGAGTTCGTAGTACATGTTACTGCTAGAATCTCATTCCCCATACCTCTTTCTTAATACAGCTATATAGAAGTAATTTATAATAAAAGCAATGGGAGAAACGTTGCATAATGTTGCGAGAAAGGGTTGTTGATTTAGGGAAACTTTCTAGAAATGTGCATACGCCAAATAGCTTTAAGGTCATTGGAAATTCTCAATAGTTGTTCCAGTAGGTTTATGGTTTTGTACATAAAAGCTTTTCGTTGTCCTGACAATTTCCGTACGCACTCGTGTGAAGAAAAAGCCGAATGGATTTCTAACTGCAGTAAAGCGAGCCTTGTTTAATTTGATAAAATGTCCGCTTGTAGTGAAGTTTACACCACAAGCAAATACTTATTCGTTTATCTTAGAAAAGGAGTCAGTTTGCGAGGCAGTGTGTTGGTCGCTAGGATTTAAGTATTCTGAACGCACTAAGTAATATCCATCTTATTACAATTTAAATTTATCACTTAAATCTTTGCTTTCGAGACGGATTAATTTGCTGCTGTAGACCACAAACAGCAGCCTACATCTCTTAAGGCTACTAATCATGAGGTCCCGGGTTCGATTCCCGGCTCTACCGTGGGAATTTTTCCTGAAGGTGAGGATTCCTACGGTGACCATGATCTGGGTAGATCAGTAGAATTTACGTTTAAGGGCCCTCCTGGCACTACATCTTCCTCTATCACCACTCACATCATCGGGACAACGTAACTGCGCCTCATGGGCGTCCCAGCCTCAGAATTCGGTTACACTCCTGCCATGCCCAGGAGGGAGAACCACGAAGTCCACAAGGACATGTGGTGGCATTGGATAAAAAAAAACAGATACACTGAACGTTTGCTTATAATAACTGAAGAGCGCGTCGTGACTGCTCCGCCAGGAGTGCAATGCTGATGGGAATTATTTTCACCGCAATTGGCTATACGAGACTGTAGCTAATGACAAATGTGTATACCTTTAATTGTTAACTTTTCTTTATGTAACTAGACATTAGTGAGAAATATAATGCTCACTGAAGTGGCATGGGTTTCCTAAATGTACAGAATAACATAGCGTATCGAACCGAAGCGGGTAGGTCTCTTCTTTTTGTTAAGTCCGCGAGTGGGTAAATCTTGTGTCCAGAATTGTAATGTTCTAATTCCTTAAATTAAAAACGGTGTGTTTGCAAGGTACAAGTACTGAATGAATCCAAATGTGATACACCATACTTAGAAAACTACAGCGACATGTGAGTTTGAGGATGTTTGAAAACTGGTCTTTAAGAGTGAGTAAATTGATTTAAGACAGAGGACATGACAGACAACCGAACGGAATCACACTAAGCACTTCACAAGTTGCGAGTTTTACTAAATATTTTTGTGTCAATTAAAGCAATGGGAATGAGAGAGCTGAACATACAGCATGTATGCGAAAGATGGAAAAATTCGTAACGAAGTTTAATCAGAACACGAATAAAAAAGTAATACTGTGGGGGAAGGAGGTGGGGGTGGGAGCAGTTATGAAAGTACCGTAAATACAGATCTTCAGTTAAAATGATGTAAAAGTGTGGCTGGATTCTTCTGACTCGCGATAAAGACCAGTAGTAAACTTATGCACAGGAACATAAACCTTGGAAGTCTTGTGCAGGAAGAGAAAAGTTATCATGTAAAGCTTAGTCACCTGCGGGGACTTTCACTGAAACAATTTAGTTAGGTGGGGTTGGTTTAAGCTTGGAGCGTCCATCACGCAGCTCTCCATACTTCAGAGTGCGGTCCACCTGAGATATTAGCAAAGAAAGGTGTTATGCAATTAACCAGCACACATGAAAAAGCAATCAAATTGGGGTAACCACATGCTTGCCGCTATCATTTTGTAACTGAGTGCTGCCACGTGGCCCATTATTGAAAATCTTTGCACCCTTGGTTGAAGGTATAGCATAATTTAAAACAAATATTTCCTTATAAATCTGATGTTTGTTGGACCGTGCATCATTGTGATAACTGAAGAATAAAAAACCAACTAGATCACTTGCTATTTTATTGTACTTCTTATAGGCTCAACAAGTTTCGAGCATTGCTATACTCATCATCAGGATTTCGAGACTATGCTGCTGATTGCCACACTGGTCGTTGCAACCCGGACATTACTCCAACCTAACTGCACCTTAACCTCCAACACACAGCAAACCAAGAACGATACGGCCAATGTGGTAATCAGCAGCACAGTCTCGAGGTCCTAATGATGAGTATAGTAATGTTCGAAACATGCTGAGCCTATAAGAAGTACAATAAAATAAGTGGCATCTAGTTGGTTTTTTTTCATATTTCCTTATAAATCGGCAAACTGAAAACATTCTAGACGCTTTCGTATGTGAGTCGCTTAACACAGGCCAATTTATCGGAATACAGCTGAATTAACTGATCTGAATTAACTGATCTGAATTAACTGATCTGAATTAACTGATCTGAATTAACTGATCTGAATTAACTGATCTGAATTAACTGATCTGAATTAACTGATCTGAATTAACTGATCTGAATTTAATCTAAGAAGTCTGTTTCGTTAAGCAGAAGGCTATATGTACTTCTTTGTGTGTGTCTGGAATTTACTGCGGTAAAAACGTGCTATTGCTCTAACGGAGTTCACTTTCACATACCATAATTAATTGAAACTGCACAGCCTGGAAATCGTAACAACCATGGCAAATACAACTTCTTTATCGCTAATACCATGTATAACAGCCTGGAAGCACAAACTTCATTACGGCGGGATTTCAGGGAGCACTGGAACAGTGGGTTAGGAAACAGGAACTTGCTGGAATATAAACTGACAGCTGTTGTAAATTTCGCTTGTCACTTCGTTTAAATACAGGAGAGACCATTTTCATTGCCTTGCGAACGTAAGTTCGATATGGAACTGTGTTTTTCAACAAGGATGAAATAGTGACTTGAGACGATATATTATGGTGCAGAGATTTCAAAACGGTCAGTGATAATTTTTGCTTTCGCATCTTTTATATTGTGCTTAAACACTAGATCTTATCTTGGATCTACTTACGTAACTGTGCGAAAGCCTGTGTAAAGGGTGTTTTTATTTTACCCTTGCTTGACCGATAAGTGCCAGACCGACGCTCCGCTAGTATTACGTCATTCACACAGTCTCTGGAGGTTTAACGGTCGATTAACGAAGGGAGAAAACGATTCGCTGTGATAATGACCTTCAGAAAGTCAAATAAAAACCCACCAGTGCTACAGCGGATGTCGAAAATTTTGCTTTCCTGACCGACTGCACTCAGTACAACTGGGGAAGACGTTTATTGTCTGGAGTTCTTGTCGGAAATTGTTGGAAGTTTGCGAAGTATGATGTTTCTGATTTCTTCTAGACTATGCGTATTTGTTTCATGCACCTCATCCTTCACACTTGTCAAAAATAAAAGTAATAAGTTGTTAAATCATGGGAACGTAGGGGCCAAAGGTCACGCGTAATTCCGCGGTCTTAGGCTCGTAAATTACAGTTGCACTAAAAACCCACTATATGTTTGACAGTGTACGTAACTCGACGTAAGTTGTTACATCACTGAACGACTTCAAAATGCGTTACCAGTAAAAAACACGATGATTCATAGGTAAGTTTTGTTATCGTCGACAGCTAAAGTTACCCCCTTCTTCAAAACACTGCCTACTTAGGCGCAGCCTTTGACACGTACATTCCAATTATTTAACAACTTGTGACTTTTAATTGTTGGAAAGTGTAAAAGATGAAGAGAATAAAATAGATCCGCACACTCTGGAAGGACTAACAAACAATACCCTCCCCGAAATTTGAACAATTTCCGGAGAAAACACCCACAGAGTAAACACAACGCCTTCTGCAGGTTTGCTGAGTGCATTTGGTCAGAGAGGCAACATTTGCAGCATCTGCAGTATCACTGGTGAGTTTCTGTCAGACTTTATAAAGGCTATTGTCACAGCGAATCTTTCTCTTGCTTCCTTCACTGACAGTTAAACCTCCCAATACTCGCCGTATGACGCAACGTCAGCAGAGCGTCGAGCTGCCCCTTATCGGTCAAGCAGGAAAAAAGTTATATATATATATATATATATATATATATATATATGTCATACTGAATTACCGCAAGACCGACCAATGCAACTGAAGCGCAAATGTAGGACAAACAGTCACAACAGACTTAATTAAAAGTAAATTCTATGATTATGGTGTAAAACGGAGAAAAAATTAATTTCAAAAAGAAAGACGCACGTTATTTACTTATGATTCATGACAATATTATGCTTCCATTTATATCGAGGTGAGGAAAATAGTACTTCCTTTCCAACTTTTCCGCACCATGATTTGGTCAAATATTAAAACAATTTCATGTGAGTTGGCGTAACTCGAAACGATAATTGCAACTATAAAATATTTGCTAAATTATAAATATTACACCCCTAACTCTTTATATCAAAATATAAGAGTCATATTCGAATGTCGTAATTCTCGTCCAATTTTCAAAATTTCAGTTTTTATGAATGAAGATTTGATGTAAACAATTTTATTACCTGATGTTCTAATTTCACTGTACACTGTAGACGTAAAAATCTCTCAATTTTTCATAATATGCGAGACGTAAAAAGAAAGTCTATACTTCACAGAAATACGGTGTAATTTTCATAACCGCTGGATATTGTAAGATTTAGCCGATGCAAAACCAAAAAATTTATTCTTGGAATTACTTCCAGAGAATTGTGACGTTCAAGCAAGCGGAACCTACAGTTACCGCTGTATTAAAGAGACTGTTGATTGCTTAAAAATGTTGAGATGTCACATTGTACGATACAGTTCTCATGATCATAACCATATTCATAAAATACCATGAAGTGATAACTGCACGTAACGGCCATCAGGCAGTCAGTTCGAATATTCATCCACGTCGCTTATCTGTAGAACAATACTTCCCTATCGCACGAATTTTACAAATATACAGTCTACATACAGTGTGGTGTAAGTAAATTGATATTTTGCGTCTCGAAGTTAATTTTTGTTACATAACTAATATGACCAAGCCTCCGAAATAGTCCCCAGCTCTCCAAACACAAAATTCAGGCCAAATACTCTGTTTCTTTCCTCTGCTGCATACTTTAACTTTACATTTCCCATCACCTTCCTTTCTGTTCCCAAAGTTCTACATTGCCTCCAGCCTACTTTAACAGAAGGACTAGCGGGCATATCCTGGGAATGTTCAGAAGAATAGATTTTCTATTTGCCACTCCATAGTAATCAACGTATTGTCTCTGTTTCTTATTGTTATTCTTCGATAGCCAAGAGTCTTTAGTCTTCATTTCGGAATTATGCATTTTTGTTATTAAAACAATAAATCAAAATTTTCAGTTCGCTTATCTGAAGCCATCACTTGACAATGTTCTAACCCCCTCATTTTTATTCTATACCTGTCCGAACGACGGAACCATCTAATAAAGCAAAGCCCATTCTGAACCCCCACCCCCACCACGAAACTTCAACCGTGCAGTATAAATCTCCTACTACTACTCCCTTAAATTTCCCATTCGTTCTGACCTTCAAGTATTTCTTCCCCATACTTCGAAGGATTATTAATAGTTATTCATGTGTGTGTGTGTGTGTGTGTGTTTGTGTTTGTGTGTGTATATATATATATATATATATATATACACACACACAGTGATACCTTGGCTAACGAAGATAATTCGTTCCGGAATCACATTCGTTAGCTGAAATCTTCGTTAGCCGAAACACACATACAGACGGTAAAGATAAGCTCCTGGAAAGGCCCGACCGTTCATGTTTGCTGCTTTATGTTAGCGCGCGCATCCACTAAAACATTCGTTAGCCGAGTCCGAAAAACAGCGAAAAAAATCTTCGTTAGCCGAAAAATTAGTTAGCAGTGTCACTCGTTAGCCGATGTATCACTATATACAGCGTTACTATCTGATATTCTGTTTTACAGCAGTCGAACCACAAAATCATTTTCGCGAGTTTCTTTGGCCCTCTGTGGCTGGTAAATCATTTCCTACGCGCCTGCTGCATTGTTTTATGTCCCCTCCCCCCCCCCTGTAATTTTAAGTTCTGGAGCTACAATAAGAGGAAAGCGTGACCTTACTGCGCGTGCCCGAGCCTTATCATTGAGACAAGTCAGCACTGTTAATGAGTCCAAGTTGTTCATCAATACAGTGCTTGTAACGTTAGTCCCTGAAATCCTCACCTGCTGATATCATAGCTCTACTGCAGTTCACGAGAGAGACGGCGCATCGAAGCTCGTTGAATGCACCTTCTCCTTCTTTCTGAGACCGCAGCTGGCACAAAGCCTAGCAGATAAAATTGCCTCTTCAGCAAGATTGAAAGATGGGAAATAAGAAGCGGAAAGAGGCGAGGAAATAAGAAAGAAAAAGAACTCAGATTCCGACAATTAAGAGGTGACCGCTCAAATGAACCAGCAGTGCATCCAATCACATTCCAACTGTCATTCCCTGTCATACACAGAGCAGTTGAGGTCTTCTTTTATTTTGTCCAACAGCAGGACGCAAACCATTACCCAATTTGCTACACCAGTAGCTATCGAAATGGGTTCTCACGCTGTACCGTCAGAAAGAAAGATAAAAGACCATTTGTACACCACATACATCAAAGTGTTAACGGCCTACTGGGGAGTTGTTACGCAAATGATGCCGATAAATACATAGTAAAAAAACTGTAAATGAAGAAAATGACACCTTTTATATGTGGCCTTAAGGTTCAGTCCTATTCCTCAACGTCTTCTCCCGTGTTCAGTTAACAGGAACACTGCTGAACCAAGCGAGTTTGTAATATTCTAGGTTTGTACGCGAGGCATACAATGCTTGAACAACGGTGAGGGCTGTCTGACATACTGAGAGAGGGGTTTCGTTGTTCACTTTGCTTCTTCAAGCCAGTAACAAGAATGTGTTTTCCAATATCTTATAATCGTTCAAATAATAATTCGCCACTTATAACTGAATTTTTCTTAGTTTTACACCATACAACAGAGTGTGCAGTTATAAACACCCTTTAATGACCGAAAAAGCAACTATTACAGCCAAAAAGTGATAACTCATTTGTCTGACCTTTTCTCTTAAAGTGTTTAGCGGTCACCAATCGCACTCCAACTTGGATAAGCCTTAATGTACTGCAGCAATCGCCACACCAGCAGTAGTATCGGCAGCAGCATAGTAGTAGTAACAGTAGTAATAGTATTAGTAGTAGTAGTAGTAGTAGTAGAGTAGTAGTAGTAGATTAGTAGTGGTGGTGGTGGTGGTGGTAGTAGTAGTAGTAGCAGTAGTAGAAGTAGTAGTAGTAGTAGTAGTAGTAGTAGTAGTAGTAGTAGTAGTAGAGTAATAGAGTAGTGGTGGTGGTGGTAGTAGTAGTAGTAGAATTGTAGTAGTAGTAGTAATAGTAGTAGAATAGTACTAGAGTAGTAGTAGTAGTGGTGGTGGTGGTGGTGGTGGTAATAATAGTATTAGTAGTAGTAGTAGTAGTAATAGTGGTAGAGTAGTTGTGGTGGTGGTGGTGGTAGTAGTAGTAGAAGTAGTAGTAGTAGTAGCAGCAGCTTATTTAAAATTGTCATTCCAAACTATAGGTTGTTCCTGTTTCCTGCTAGCTCCAAAACGGTAAATGATGTGGTAAATTTTTCTCAGTGTAACTGAAAAAGGAAGCATAAAATCTTCAGTAACATTTGCACTCTCAGATTAATCTGAATTAGCGTGTCTCGCGCAATGAACAATCTCCGTTACGTCTATAAACACCAGCCAGTGAATGGTGCATAGGGAAATAATAGCTGTTTTGTCTGAGATCCATAGAAAGCACATTAATGCACCGTGTGGGCGGGACATAAAATGTTTGAACGTTCGGTGTGGTGGTATGTATAGTGACCACTCGGCCTTAAGAGGTTAAGCGAGATAAAATTTGTTGTAAAGTTCTTCCTGGACGTAACCACCACGATGCCATTGTTGTAAGTAAAGGAGCGTGTGAAATAAATCACAAGGACATATCGAAATTGAAAAAAAAACATTTATTTTCAAACCATTCGCAAAGAACAAGTTGTGAAATTACGCATGGTGTAACATTTCATTGTTATTCCTTTCTCCCTTTATACGAATGTATCGACATTCAGGCCAAGGGGATCTGTGCGTTCCATCGAACAACCAGCGCGTTGGAATACAAAACAAAAGTACGAGTGTCAACCTGCTGTTTCACTCCAAGAGAGCGACGTAGATATTTGACAGCAGGGTTTCCAGGAGACTAGATGGATCTAAGAGACAGAAGTAACAGGATGCTGAAGAACGTTACCTGTGTTCCAAATATTATTAGTGTGTTCAAATGAGTATGAGAAGTATGGGAATGTAGCACAAACGATACAGATGGTAAATGCTAAGGAATTTCAATAGGAGAAGCTGAAGAATAGACATAATTTGGGCTATTTATAAGTATATGTAAAGATAATATTAAAATGCATCTTAAGTAAGAAATGTGAACTAAATTCAAGTGACGTATAATAAGACTTCATGAAAGAATTTGAATCCAGTCACAAATCCCTCTTTCTTGTACTATGATGGGGATGTATTAAGTATTCGAGCGACTATCAGCTTATAAGGAATATTGCTCCGGGCAATCGGTAGTAGTTAGTTCGTTTGTTTGTTACTTCTAGATTATGCATTCCACTAGCCTAGCTTTCTTTAGCCACAGAGGTCTGCGTGACTTGATGGATTACGAAGTAATGACAAGTAACGGTAAACAGTATGTTCATAAATAGCAAACTGGCTGTTTGTTATCAAAGTGAAAATTAAAATTTTGATAGTATCGAAAGCGAAAATAAGACCTTACGGATAGCAATTTTGTAATTACGCAATTCATGACTAAACCTCTTCTGATGCAGGGGCAGATATTAATCCCCTCTCGTTAGGAAGGTCGGGCGATGTAGATTTAGATGGTAATTTTAAAGTGGGGTGGGCGGGAGTGTGAAATTCAATCCATTACCGAGGGAAAGGCCAGGCGAAAAGAATGGAGCGATGAGCTGAACAGAAGAACGATATAATGTAACGTAGGGAAATAAATGTAATCATGTAAATGCTTTAGTAGGCAAATAGGACGGAGAGGAAACGCCCACTTTAACTGGTATAAAGTACCCATTCGTTTATAAATCATGTCGAGCTGAAATTAATGACAGCCGAACGCGATCTCTTTCCGAAATATCTCGACAACCATACGCAAGTTCTTTTCGTAGAGATTTGTAAAATATTATGCTTGCTGATGAACTTAAAAATGCAGATAAAACATGAAGCACAAAATATCGCTAGATTTTCACAAGATTTATTTCACCATTCTTTTAAGAGTGACGATACTGCGATCATTAGTGTACAAATAATGACTGCAGTATGATCATTATAAATGTTCATTCAGAAGCATGTCGAAGTCACTTTTCTTAGTTTATTTCAATTTCCTCTTATGGCAAATGATAATATACTGAAAATTATCAAGCAAACTTTAGTTTTGATGAACTGTCCCCAGACGATTCGACACCAAGAGAGGTTCCTACGAACTAGTTAATTTACCAGCGCTTCTCGAACTGGGAGTGCAGGTATGTAGGCCTGTTGTAACAGAGTGCACGTTGGATGTACCACTTGTTATAAAAGATACGAAACGTTTGGCTTTACACAGTATTTATACACTTTTAGTACGATTTTCGGAATAATCATTTCCGTAATGACCACTTAACACTTGACAGCCCTGTTACATTCCTTCAGACGGTTGATAGTTACCATTTACACAAACACAACTGCGGAAATTTCAAGGTTTTATGGCGCTAGCAATATATAATTAAGACTGATTTATGAAATATTACACCATGTCGACTAGTAAACAGTTACAGACGTTTCGGAATAGCGTTGTCTTCCTTCGTCAGGGTCAAGCAATTCAATACGAGTGTGAACTTCTTGGACTGCTCGACTCTGTGGGTACTGACCACACCGAAACGGTGGTAACAATTTACTGTCAGATACGATGTATAATCCCAGAAGAATAAATCAATCAAATATGTAGTTGGCCAATTTTAAATAGATATCGCAACACTCTATACCCAGGTAGACCACAGATGACAACAGTAGTGAAATACTAAGCGGATATGTTTGTTTTATGTGCATTTTTCGGTTTTTATGAGTGAATATGTTCAGCAAAATGCATAGGCTAAATAATTTCCTTGGTTAAGTTAAATTGAAAATACACGCGTGTATATGTGCACCTATTGGTTATATGTACCAGCGTGTTTAACACTAAGACCTCTGGACTGTGACGTCACAGAATCTTTATGTTTTCAAAAAAACAGCCGTTCCTTGCCCATACAGTACAAATTGATTAATGTTTGTAGTGAAAGCACGGTTTTCTCTGTGAATCATAAGCTAAATATTTGCTTACAATGAAGTAAGTTCTAAAATTTACACAGTTCGTCAGTAGAACTGTATATATAGGTCTAATTGCTACATATGCACGCTTATGGGGGTTCAGTGCGCTCTGAATGATCCTTAATGGAAGCAAGGACAATTTTCTAACAACAGCATTAGCAGTTTGGTATTTTTAAAGGAGAGGTAGCATATTTCCTCTGACATAGGAACTAAATTTCTGAATACCGTAAAAGTTAATTTATGTTTCAAAAGGTTATGATAGATTTTGCTTCGCATTCGTTGTGTCCACAAACCAAGGATGTTGACAAATTGCAGCCACTGCTTTCAGCTTCTGTATGGCAGAACCACACATTACAACTGCGGCTGGTCAATGCATGTAACTCAGTGATCAGCAACGTGACATTAACCTTTTAAAGCCAAGACTTTGTTTATGTAACACCAGCTTCAACATACAGAAATTCTGTGTTCTGCTCACCATGCATTTATGTGTTTTGCGTGCATCTCAGAACAAACAGCTATTATTTCTCTTTACAGGATTAAATTATCGGTTTTTATAACCGAGGCAGAGATTGTTTACTGCGCAGTACGAACTGGGTTTTTAAAATCGGACAGATACAGTTTGGTCCTTAAAGGGTTAAAAATGGCGGCTGTTAGTAGTAAGCTGTATTTTCGAAGGGGGCATGTCGATTGTTGTACAGGTAGTCATGCACGAAGGTCCATTTAAAAGTTGTTTGAGATTCAATAGGAATTAATCTGTGACTCCAGTTTGGACACCGTCCGACAGTAAGAAAGACTTTGAGAACACGTGCATTTGTAAAGGACTAATACTGTATTGTCATTGAATGCAATATTGGCACAATCCAAAAATTAACCATTTCGATTTAATACCTACGACTGAACTCAAAAATATAACCACTATATCAGAAAGTAATGCCATCTAGCGGAGTGTGTTTGAGCTAACAAGTGTGGAGATGTTGTCGGAAGCAGCCGTTATATTTTTTAGCTCAATTGCAGTATTAACTCGAAATGGCAATTTTTGGGTTATGCCAACGTTGCATTCAGTGAGCGGTATGGCTGTGAACATCAGGAGTAAGATTTTTTCCTTTCGGAACACTATTAAGACCGAATGTATTGCCAGAATGGGTTATTATTTACTATAATATCTCAGGCTCTTTGTGTGTGTCATTCGGGAATGAATTGACTGCTGAACGAATGGAACGCTTATGTTAGGTATCGTATTTTTTTTCGGACAAAATGTGGTTAGCAAGGAAACATGTTACAAAGGGTGTCAGTAACACAGCCGAATATAATGTAAAGGTCCACTATCGCAGTTACGTAATTACCATTTCCAGGAATTTACTGGTTCGATGTGCGGCTTACCCCAAGGCTAAAAACCTGACCGGATTTTGTGGCTTTACTGAGGTTTAGAAGCAAATACTGAGAATGTTCTACTATTTGTTGCCTGTGCTGGTACTCGTATATATCTATCGAGCCCGATTCGGGTTTAGAGGGTTCCACGATCGAGTCTTGACCCAGATAAAGGTGATAAATGATTGGAGGTATTCGTTGTGTTTCCTCAATCTCTCTACGCAACATAAAGTTTATCTTAAAACAGACCACAATATATACACTGCACGTCATTTACGATTAACCATTTGCATTCCGTCTGTTAATCGTCTGTGTATAACTCACGAAGTTCGATTTCAGCAGAATAATTACGTTTTCCCTCTGTGGCTTGTCAAAAGTCTTATGACGTAACTGAAATTTGTGACGTCAACAGGCCGCAATGTCAGACAGATTTGTTGCATCACCAGTGTGTTCGGAACCACTCAAAGTACTCATAATTTCTTGTCCAGTGGTGCTGGGTTCTTTTCCAAGAAAGTGTGGAATAACCGATCACGTTTATCTAATACCAAACTTTTAATTTACAAAACTGCAGTCCACTTAGGAACTGATGAAGCGTTGTGCGATACCCTCCTGAGGCAACAGACCTCTCTCCTTACTGGAAAGTCCGTAAACGTCCATGAGAAACACGCAACCTCCTACTAGAGTGTAGTGTAATTTTTATTTAGGCTATGTGACATTACTAATATGGCGTGGAATGCAGTGGGCTAAATACAGTTTACCTTACAGTTTCAGGCTATTTTAAAGAGTGTTACGACCTTGGAATTCGTGAGTTGAAGCATAATTATAAACCCTTTAAGAAAAACCTGATAGTATAATTAGTTACTTATAATTATCTTTGACTGGACTGGCCATGCATACAGCACACAGAGACAAACTCGGAGTGAGTGATGAATTACAACTAACATGAACGAGAAAATGTGAAGATCACGAAAGAAGTATTTGAGGCGGGAATGGGCTAAAAATTGCTGAATTCTTTGACAGACTCTTCAGGATTGTTATTTGTACAGACAGCTGAAGAGCCCAGTCACAGCAGATCAACAGAAAATATAAAAACTTCGATGTCCTACGCTCATTTGTTTTACATTTACTTAGGCACTCTGAATCTGCCAACAGTAATGAAATTTGCGAATGGGAGTTAGAATGTGAAAGCAAACTTCACGTGGCGAACGGGAATGTTTTAATGTGGTTTCACTTCAGTTTAAGCAAACAAACCGACTCTCGATACGCGCCAGAACTCTTAGCACTGAATATGACAGATACTAAATTAAATTTCATATTGTTAAATGTTACAGCCTGTAAATTGTGTGCTAGAGAATGAAAAACGTGTATTAATTTGATGAATTGTGATGAGTAACGTATATCCTGCCGGATAGGAAAACAAAACAAGTGTAATTATTTTAACAAAATACACCTCTCAGTCAGACAGCAAAATAAGCATTTGTTTAGATGTGACGTCGATTGAAAAGCATTGCTTTTGGTAAACCCTTACAGATTTCAAATTTCCCCTTCTTTCTCCCTGTTCCGAAACATTCCACCCGTAAACAGACAGTGAGTTCCTTGCAATTGTCATTTCCACATGTCGAACACTTACAAAAATTCCATCCCTTTTGAACGGCAATGTAATCAGTCTCGGCTGACAGGCAGTGCGGTGATTACCCGAATACTCCCCTCTCCCCGCCCAACCTTCTCCGACAGATGCCATCACCGACGCCACAGCTCCACGGGAACCAATCTGCCACATGGGAAGAGACAGGCAGGCACAAGCGATTGGGAAAGTGCTATGCGAGACCTCGAACTCTTTCTGACATGTCATGAAGTCCTTCATTTTAAATGGAGGCAAAGCAGGAAAAGCCCTGTTCAATCCTCATCCTTATTTTCGTAGGGGAAACAATTCAAGAAAGTTGAGTATTTGTGTAAACATGGCAACTTACCATTCAACATTGAAATTCTAGGAATGATTTTTATTTTTTTCCTACTCCTTCGCTGATAAGTGGGACGTTACTCGTGCGTCTACAGCTTCGTTTTCTGGAGGACGACGATTGGATTTCGACGTCTCGTAAGACTGTCAGGGTGCAGTGCTGCAGCAGCGTGAAATGTGAGGATTGTGCAACTTAAGAAAACAGAGCACACCGTGTTTCATTCTAAGCTCAGGCACGTATTGGGAGTTTAACAACTTTACAGCGGTCAAAGTTCTACGGCAGCATTATATCCTGACCGACTTCTGGTCTGCAGATTGGCTTGGGATCTTCGAAATTTGGGCATGTGACAAAATATCCTCACGCAGATTTAACACCGTATATTAGTTTAAATACGATTTATCAAATGTACATATTATTTGCATGCATGATAAAATCGAAAATTAATTGCTTAGAATGTTTTAGATATGGACGTGGAGAAAAAAGCAAGACTTCATTAGCATTTTAAAGCGGAGTTCAAGCCACGTCTCTGGGTTGTCTGTGTAAACAAAAAATTGCTTAAAAAATATTCATACTCAACACTTGAAAATAAATAAGGGTTTTTAGGTGCTTTCGCAAAATTGCGAGAAGCGACTGTTAGCTTCGCCACGTTTGTTTGTCCCTTCGCCCACATGGAAGAACTTGGATCCCACTAAACGCATTTTCGTTAAATCTGATACGAGTATTCTTCGAAAACTTGCAGAGAATATTCAAGTTTATTTAAAAAATGGAGAGAATGAAAGGCACTTTACTTGAAGACTAATATACATTAAAATCATAACTCGCTCAATTCCGCTTAGAATAAGAAATGTTTCAGACAAAAATTGTAAAAAAAATCAAAGACACATTTCACGTCCAGTAAGTGTATTTTAAAAATTGTGCCATTTATGAGATAATGTGGAAGAAACATTGTAAGCCCAGGCAGGCCACAGATGACAAAATGGCACATGCGCTTTGCATGATGGGTACTTAAGGCTACAAATGCACTAACAGAATATGTAGTACTGCTTTTCCACGGCAACAATGGCTGCACAAACGCGTCTCAATATTACGTTATATACACATGGTCTGTCTTGTTATGGTATTTCTTTAACCTCTCTAGCATGTGCTGGCATAATACCTTCAGGAGATTATTATCGCTACCGCCAAGACCAGTGTTTCCTAACCAGGGCTCCGTAGAACATCGTTAGGGGTTCAGCGAGAAATCGTGGAAGCAAATAAATACAAATTTAGAATTACCGCGAAAAATTCCAAATATTCCTCAAAATATCGCAGGAACATTTGTTCTGAAAACTGCAATACTGAAGTATTCTCCGTGATTTGATATTTTGATACTTGAAAAGTTAAATAGCACAAAAAGACAACCAATTTCTTCAATTTTTTAAAAATAAAAACAGACATCACAAATACACACACACACACACAAACAAACAAACAAACACACGCGCACGCTCACACACACAAAATCTGTTATTGCTTGTAAATATTTTCATAGGTAGAAGTCCCTTGGGATGTGAAATATTATTTTCTGGTTCCTGCATGTATAAAAAAAGGAGAAACACTAATCTGGACACTTACGCATTTTTCAACATTCGTGATTAATATATATATAACTGAAGTGTAAGAACGTCAGAGTCACTCAGTCTAACAACTAACAGCGGTGTTGATGATGTTGCCACTCTTCTTGGATGTTGTGTTATGTCGACTGGTTTACAGTAACCGATGTTTTGGTAGAACATCCCGCTTCCACCTTTCGGGTCTAGAGTTTTGAGAAAATAACCTGTGGATGGAAGCAATACACTCCTCAAAAATCTACTAGACGATAAGGCGTTATGTTATGGTAAGATAGCATCTTAAACTATTGTCTTTCCCACTCATCTTCATATAACCACTCTGCAGTGTTTTTACTTTTTTGTAAGTCATCTTGGTAATTTTGTATAGAGTAATAATTTGTTACTAGCCTTTTTTATTTGTGTAGTTGATGAGTACTATACAGAAATTTGGGTGAACATATCAACGGTAACATCCCGCCACCAGTGGTTTTAGCCAGGGTATAATATTCTACAGGACCGCCTCTGTGGTCTAGTGGTCAGAGTTTCTGGCTACAGATAGAGAGGTCCCGGGTTCGATTCCCGGCGCTACCAGATTTTCTGAGTAGTAGTGGGTCTGGAACGGGGTCCACTCAGCCTCGTGAGCCTCGTGAGGTCAATTGAGGAGCTACTTGAATGAAAAAAG
>Ga0123352_10004229_pt1 | contig 21104 bp, 11 predicted proteins | sample TergutLab28metaG_FD_89700 | JGI IMG/M metagenome (GOLD analysis project Ga0123352, IMG submission 89700) | Labiotermes labralis P1 segment gut microbial communities from Petit-Saut dam, French Guiana - Lab288 P1 | ecosystem: Host-associated > Arthropoda: Insects > Digestive system > Gut ...
ACCGAACAAGCCCGTAACGTGACCGCGTAACCAACTTTTGATACGTTACGCGGTCACGAGCCCCGTTCACACTGTCACGATACGGTGTTACGTTACGCGGTAACGTTACAAGTGTAAACCCACCTTAAAATTTAACCAGTAACTACGATCCACGGACCCGCGTCCTTAAACTCCTAAGAACCCAATTTTTGTTTACGCACCGCCAAGTTTAATATCACTACATTATAAATAAGTTCTCCTCACGCAGGACACTTACTTCTTTTGTACGAAGTCCAGAACAAACAACAATAAGTTCCTTACACGGCATTAACTGACTAGGTTCAATAAACGGGACTGTTTACTGCGCGGTACGAACTGAATGTTTAAATTAAACTCAGGTTAATAGCAGTAATTAAAGGGTTAACAGAACATCTGTAAAAATAATGAAGGTACAAAAGTAGCAAAACTTCCAATTAGATTTTACATAACACATGGATACATATATGTGTCGCTTAACGACGGAGATACGTTCTGAGAAATGCGTCGTTAGGCGATTTCGTCGTTGTGCGAACGTCATAGTGTACTTACACAAACCTGGATAGTATAGCCTACTACACACCTAGTCTATACATAGCCTATTGCTCCTAGGCTACAAACCTGTACAGTATGTTACTGTACTGAATACTGTAGGCAATTGTAACACAATGGTAAGTATTATAATATTATAATATTATGGGACCACATTCGTATATACGGTCCGTCGTTAACCAAAAACGTCGTATTGCCCCGCATACCTGTATATGAAAATTTGTAAGAGTATGTATGTAGTGATACAGTGCAGTAGTATGTTGTATATTCGAAACAGAAATTATAATTACCCAGTAAGTAAGTGTATCGGTATGCTATATCAAATTGTACACTTTATATTACATAATGTTACACAAAAATACAATACATTGCTATACCATGGTGCAACAGTATTGTGTAAAAGTGTAAAACAAATCCTACAGTTGCATTTAAATAAGAAAGACTAAACACATAAATGAAAGTGGACCATCGTTTACAGTAATTGTAGGAGCAACAATGTAAAGAAGAATCATAACACGAAAAACTCTATTATGAGAAATGCTTGTTGCGCGGTATTATGAAAACAACAGTTCGTACACTACAATCATGAAATCATTTTGTCCTTTCCACTTTTTCTCCCTGTCTGGCTGATGAATAACCCAAGACACAGGCGTCCAAAAATTGTAAAAGAGAGGGTCACACCCGTTATTGAAATCTGACTCGCAGGCCGCACGTGGAAAAATAACAATAATTGGTTCGCCTAACTGCCTAGATTACTGTGTAATTCTCATGTTATAAACACAAATTACCCATGTGGCCGCGGGCACCATAATACAGCCTGGTGAGCCGCGGTTTGGACACACATGTCCTACGGGATATTGCGGAAAGCAGTTTATGGGCACCATTGATTTTTTAAAGTAAAAATACATATGTTCTGCACATATATTTGGTACTCACAAAATTTTGAACCGAGAGGTGTCGAAGCCCTAAACAATAGAAAAGCTGGGTAACGTCTCATCCGCTTTAAAAGTCAAATTTCACGAGTTCATGACACTTCGAGCCTTTTTCTAGCAAACCAGAACGTCCATATTTTCTTGATATTATACATCTTCCATGCCAAAGATATACATAAATTAATTTATTACCGCAAAATTTCACTTATCCACATACGGAAGACTACGCCATCACTTCTCGGCTCTTTCTTACAGCCGTCTTCAAGGAGTACTGATATACACAGCTATAACTATATATATAGTTATATGTGTATATACATGGAAAAAGAGTGTGTTAAATTTAAGATTTAACTTAGTCGACAGATATATTATTAATGTGGTGTTATAATATTAACGTATGGTGTTGAGCATAAATAAATAAATAAACAAATAACTATAAATATATATATATATATAAAGACTAAAATTAAATAGGAATCAGACGGAAGTCAAGTGCATCCTGCCATCTGAAATTGGCAGAATTCTCTTCGTACATGCTGAGTGGTAAGTCTGTTCGTCACCAAGCTGTGTACACTATGAACGAATACTCTGTACTTAGTACAGAGCTACTTGGTTCGAAGAGATTTCTACCAATTTCAGATGTTTGGATGCTATGATTTTGAGGTGCGCATTATTTTCATCTACTAGTACATATGAGTATAGTCAACACCATACCGTAATATTATGCAGTACAACAGCAGACTTACACAGTACCTTTATCATCTACTGTAGACGATATTAAACTTCAAATATTAACTCCATAAATAAATAAATAAATCACTACATCCTGAGAATGACTATAAGAAATATCCAAAACATGTTAGAGCAGTCTCCCATACGTGGATAAGTGAAATGTGATATGCAATTTGTTAATAAAAAATTCGTTTATATAACATTCATGCGTCAGGTAAGACACTCAAGCGTCTTGTTATTTACACATTTTAAGAAATGTACTAAAGGTACACACAGGAGAGTAATCTACATATGACTACGTACAGTTCGAAAGACAATCTGATTAAACACTAGCTATTTACGACATAAAACATTACGTAAGTTGAGTAAGATCTAGAGCTTTTAAGAAAAACCCGGCAGGCGACTGGGGCGCTACTAATCAAATCACACAACACAACATTACCATACACTGTAGGCAAATTTGTTATATTGCTTTCCAAGAGCTGTGCGGTTACATAAAAGGACAAGTAATATACTTAATGCACTGGGCACTAGACGGGAGGGTAACTAAATATGCGGCACAAACGAAGTGCTGTGGGACTTCACATGTAAATGTGTCTGGCCACAGAAAGGCTCTCCTCCAATTCCTTGGCTACCTGAAAATAAAACATGCTTCTCTAGTATTGTACTTTGCCTGTGTTTATAAGATGGACTAAGAATAACAAGAGTTAATGTGATGTTAGTAAGAAACATGGGTAATATTTTAAAAAGAGTTTTATCAGTTTGATCAAAACTGTTTTATCTTTTTGCCTAAAAACATCTGCACTAAAGGTAAATTGAAAACTGTTAAGACAGCAGAAATTGTTCATAACAAATAAGTTTCCGAATATGTTCCCTCCCCTAGCCCGTTGCTCACTGGTCTTCCTGTTAATTTAACGCAAATGAAACTGGAGTGTTTCAAAGCTCATCACACTACGGATATTACATAGAGATCTACACATTACGGCTTAAAAAGCGCGCGGACGTAACAGTCAGAAAAGGAAGTGGAGCGCATGAAATCGCTGTACTGTCTAAAACAGACAGGACACCGATCCTTATGGCGTCGCTTTTATTGCTCTCGTAAACGTGTTTGGATAATTGTTTTACCGTCCGATTTATTTGCCTGAAGCACCCAGGAGCCGCTCTCTGTGTATTCTGCACTTTTGAAGTGCGTGTTTTGTGCTCATAACTTGAGGGGCTCGGAAAATGGCGGCTGGAAGCACTGGGTTTTTTTGTGTTTGTCGATACTCATAACTGAAGCGCGTATAAGTTACCAGTATTCAGTTCTGCAAAGTTCAGTGCCATCTGTTGGTGTTAAATTAAAACATAAAATTAATGATAATGATTAGAAACATTTAAAGAATGCAACTAAATTATGAGAAAGTTAGGAAATGTCCACAGAGTTGAACGTCCAGTGCATGCTGTTATTGTCCTTAGATGACAGGTTCGCCAATACCTGCCATAAAAAATAATGGGTACGTTAGCAGTCACTATATAATCTGTCCGTATTGCAGCAACCAACTGACGATTGAAACATCGAGACATCGTAACGGGAAAAATTTACAATCAGTATCTAAAAAATATACGTATTCGACGTTTACAATCGATCATGTTCGACATTCGACTGTTTGCTCAGAATCAGCTCGTATACCAAAGAGAACACAGACAGCTTCCATTACAGCCCGCACCTCACAGAGGACACAGACTATCACAATTACTAAGCCAAATCATGACTACAGATTGTAAAAGGACGTAGGAATTATTGTATAGGGTCTGTTATTTGTGTCAGGATTTTAGGAAAAATCTTAAAGTGCGGAATAATTTCCCTAGAAATCCCAACATGAAATTTCACGAAAATCCGTCCGGTTCGATCGCTCTATTCCATGTCCACTGCCATTTTTTGGAATTGTTTTGCGCTCGCACCTACCGGGATATTCCTAAATACTTAAAATACGGTAACAAGAAATGCAAATCACCACATTTAATTCCTTCCTCCTACCCACAGCACTGAAGTAAGATAGCTCCAATTTCGCCATGTACATTTAATAAGAAAAAAAAATAGTAAGAATTTCATAATTAAACACTCTATTACCCAACTAATGCACAATATATAATTCGTAGATATAATTGAAATTATAAAATATTTAAAAGTGCTTCAACATGTTTCGGATCATAGAGGATCGATCATCAGTGAGCCTTGTACAGTGCTTGGTTAAAATTACAAAAATGGCTTTATCATGTCTGTTGAACGGACACTATGGAACCATTTTTGTAATTTTAACCAAGCACTGTACAAGGTTCACTGATGATGGGTCCTCTATGATCCGAAAAACGCTGGAGAACTTTTAAATATTTTATAATTTCAATTGTATCTATGAATTATATATTTGTGCATTAGTTGGATAATAAGTGTTTAATTGTCATTGATGCACGGTGCAAACATGAAACAAAAAATCATAAGAGAAGTATCAGAGAGGTTTTCTTATGGTACCCCTTTTTTTAAATTGGCAACACATGAAGCAACCGAACCCACCATACAATGCAACCATACTATCCCGCACAGCTACTGTTCTTGGCCTGCTTGACCCTAAAGATGTGACAATATGACCCTTCGGGAAATCCGGCAACTATTCACCAACCCATAAGGCATCACAGGCCACAAGATTTTAATCTTCAACAACTTCTCTGTATGAACCTCAAATATCACAAGGCTAATTCTGTTCCCAAAATCGGTAACCCGATACACAAAGTCATCGTATTTTAGGGGGCTATAAAGAAAACCAGGCTACAAAACAAGAGAACAAACCAAAACCCCAATGCTGAATGCGCGGCATCATGCAGAAAGGTCTATACCACCACAACCTTCGCCATTTTCTATAATCTGCTCTAAATGGCATGCCTTTCCCTATTATTCAAACACGATGGATCCCCGGAGACGGGTGTATCACCACTAAGCAACGTGTCGGCCAGTCCTACCACACTCTCCCAACAAACTGGAAGTTGAATTGTAATTCTGAACAGACATAAAGTCACTTTATTGGCGCGATGCAAATAATAATGATCTACTTTCTAGAATTATCTACCAAGTAAGAGAAATGTACTTATCCATTGATATTTAACGACGTATTATTTAGAATCTTACGTCGAAGCAGGAAAAAGATATAGCTCAATAGACATATTATTCCACAAACATGTTACTTTCAGCGCTTCTTCTAAGACAGAAAGCAACCATTAGTGAACACCATCTGACCTGAAATCATATTGCTGGGTATACGTGAAGCCTATTGTGCGCTCTGTGGCATGTTCTGAGTTAACAGAATCTGTTTTTGGGAAATATTCTGCTCGAAAAACAGAGTGACAGTAAGAAATTGATCAAGCTAATGGCCCATGCAAGCACGCATCAGCAGATAAAGGTTAAAGTTTCTTTACGAGAGTTTAGAACGAAAATATTGTAAGTCAAGGAAAGTCGAGTTAAAAAAATATAGGATAGTGTATAGTATATCAAATAGTATACAACACTTTTCTAATTGGTCCGACTCAATTCTCCACACATTCGTAGGCCAATCAGCATGCTTCAAACAGACATCTTGAATACTGGGAAGTGGACCTCGCGTCCTATTTTTCCTGTCCGCCTTACATTTTCCTATCAGAGTCGTCTATTATCTGTGGCGATCGGTGACAGGACTTAAATATAACGTCACCCTTTCCTTCCTGTTGAGTACCAAATTTCACACAAGACAACTGAACGCACACGAGCAAGGACTTTTTATAAAAAAAGTAATTTTCATAAGACTTCGTTTTGTATCAAGGAGACACGAACGGATCATTTCGCTTTCAGGGAGGAACCGGTCGTGAACAGTCGTACAGATGCCAATGCCACTTCCAGATCTGAAGTGAGCCTGTGATTGGGTTGGTGTGGAATGTTCGCGGACCTGACGATCAAACAGCGAAGGGACGATCCCACAGCGCGGGTGCGGGTGCGGGTGGTCCCTTCTCACACACTGCTACCTTGACGTGGGAGGAGGGCCTGACGCCTCGTCGATTGCACGAGGTCAGACCAAAGGCAGATCGAAAGAAAGTGATAAGTAGAGCGTGACTTGGAAATGGCGGAATCCGAATAAAAGAAGGAATATGATAGGCTGTAACATAATTGAGCAGGTTACCTGGGAAACGGAACAAGTCCACCGGCTGAAATAGGGGCATGTTCCCTTCTATTCGGAACAGCCACACTTTAGTGCAGAAGAATATGCAGCTCTAAAAAAATCTGTTTTTATGCAGCGGCAAAATTACATGCCAATGTGCCTAAGTGAATACTGTATGGTAACTGGTGCCTACGCATCGTCCAAAACATGCCTAAATCCAACACTTCAGAGGTGCATTCTATACTCCAGTTCACATAGTTCCCACTTGCGTTTTTTGCACCTAGTCATTCAGATAGGCCAGGCTGTTCCCAGCAGCCTCTTCTGTGTCTCAGACCGCAATCTGCTCGTGTTCTTCTCGCGGCATAATCATACTTAGTCAGCAAAAGTAATATATATATATATATATAATACTGAATGCTGCCAGTTCTAACATTCGCATATATGAGTCCGCCATATTGTTCTTACCGCCTGTAAGTCAGGGTGCATTACAAGTTCCACAAAAGAACATAAAATCGTTGGTAATTAGATGTACACGACCTTCCCATCTGCGTTATTTGTATATACATCGCACACACGGCACAACCTCAGTAAGGAAGCCATGAGTGTCGAAAGAGATATTTAAAATAAATGATGCTCTTCGTTTGAAGAGATATCACCTCATTTATTTCCATAAATAGCATATACGTATCGTTGTATTACGACTCGCCACGGACTGGAAGGTCCGGGGATCGAATCCGTATCCTTCCGGACCGGCTCACTCAGCTCCCTATACAATTTGTGCCGAGTTATTTCCGGGGGTAGAGCGGTCGAAGCGTGGTGTTAACCGCCCACCGCCATCCACAGAAAGAGTAGAGCTATATCTCTACTGACCCTCTGGGCCTTCATAGCCTGCTATAAGGTGAAATGTACCGTCCTTAACTTTCTGGTTGTATTATTCGATCACATACTTTGGTTGTATTACTGGACCATACAATTATTGTCGTGCCGTATTATTGAACACGAACATACAGTCGCACATTTATCACAAATATCTCGCCTTACTGTTTGGTCACATATTTTTTTTTTTTTGCATAACTGGGTCATGCACTTATGGTTGTAAGATCGATCGTATATATCTGGCTGTATCATTTATCGCATACTTCTGGTTGTATTATTTGACAAAATACTTCTGGTCACATTTGATCACACTACTTCTGGTCACATTATTTGATCACATACCTCTGGATACATTATTTGATCACATGTTTCTGGTTATATTATTTGATCACATACTTCTGGTTGCATTTTAAGATCACGCACTTCTGGTTGTATTATTTGATCACATATTTCGCGTTGTATTATTTGACCCACTATTCTGGTTGTATTATTGATCACACACTTTTGGTTGCATTATTTGATCACATGCTCCCAGTTATATTATTTGATCACATACTTCTGGTTGTATTACTTGATTCACTATTCTGGTTGTATTATTTGATCGCATACTTCTGGACATAATATTTGATCACATGAGTCTGGGTGTATTATATGGTTGCATTATTGGTCACATGCTTCTGGTTGTATAGTTTTGTCACATACCTTATGGTTGTATTGTTTTATCACATACTTCTGCTTGTATTATTTGATCACACGCTGGTGATTGTATCGTTGAACACATAGTTCAGTTGTAATATTGATCACATACTTCTGGTCGTATTATTGATCGCGTACTTCTTATAGTACTATTCGATCACATATTTGGGTTATATTATTGGATCATATACTTATGGTCGTATTATTGATCGCATGATTCTGATTGTATCATTTATCACATACTTCTGATCATACATGATCACATATTTCTGGTTGTATTATTCGATAACATACTTATGGTTGTGTTATTGTATCACATTGGTTGTATTGTTGATTTATGGATTGAATTACTGATCTCATATTTTGGCTGTATTATTGATCACCTACTTTTGTTTCGCTATTCTTTTTAATCCCATTAACAGTTTGCCTAAAAAAGTCTAAGCACTCGACGGAATACCTGCGAATGATAAAAATAACAGGATGTTGCAAGTACCGCATTTTGCCTAAAAATATCAGGCTGTGGTTTTTTAGGGCGTGACACTGGCTGGCCCTGTAGATAGACACCAGCAATTCGAAGGAACCTATTTTCGCCCTCAAGAGAGGTCATGTTCCTCCGCAAGTGTTACCCACCTAAACACAGAACTACATGGTGCGACAACCCAGAACAGAGGCCTGATATTTGCTACCAGGGTGCGGAACGGTTTCAGGCGTCGGAGCCAGCCTTACCAAATAGACAGCTATAAGGACGCAGTTGTTTGTTATTTCCTAGCCATGAGTGAACAGTAGCATCGTAACATATACAATCTCCTGGCAGCAACCAAGCAAACGGCGCATAAGGAAACTGGAGAGACGGAACTTTTACACAGGCGCGCACGCGCACGCATGCACACACACACACACACACACACACAAAGTAAGCTCTATATCTGGGCATCTACAGCGTACGCAGATCTCAAACATTCACCCCCACGCAAAAAGAGAAGCTTTCATTGCGTTTACATTACACTGAAGAGAGGGCTTGCCCTATTCTTTTATAACGCTGCTTTGAAGCTTTCACATGCACTGCAAGTTTTCTCCGTACTCCAGCAAGCGTACTGCAGCTGGGCGTGTTGCAAATCTGTTGACATGGTACGAAAAGAAAACTTCATAGTGTGTGATATAGAAAAGGGAGGAATATATGTTAATATATATTTGATTTGAAATCACAAAAAGCAGTGTTTCATGAACTGAAAAACTGTAGGCCATCACACAGCATCAGAGCCAGAATTGTCAGGCAGTGCGACGCGCACGGTGACTCATTTTAGACTGCACCAGGCAATAAAATTAAACACCCTCGCTACTTCCCATATACTGCTCGTAGAGACAGTCGGAAGAAAATATACAGAGAATGGTTATTTGGCGAAAATAAAATCTGTTTCTCATAGCTTATATTCCGCTGTAATGGAATAGGGCAGCCTGAGTTAAGTAACTTAATGTGCTTAAAAAAGACACCACAACGCGCTGTTTGCTCACAACGTTGAAAGACGCAACTCCAAGACCGGAAATTTGTCTGACAGGCTGGTACAGTGTTCGTGCTCGTCCCTTTCATTCGGAAGATACTCTTAACGTTTCGTGTCCAGGACACCTGAAATCCTGACCTGACATGTCTGCTTTCCTCCGTATATCCAGGCTGATGACAAAATAGTCACTTCAAATGTGGCGCGACTTTTCTGCGCAATATCACTTACCGTCTTCCAGTAGCATTCGAGGCCATATTTCCTTTGTAATTAAAACAGTATCGACACCCTAAAATTAATTAATCAATCATTACTTTTATGTAACAACACACTACTACATTGTATTTTATCATTTAACAATTCATAACTTTAGCTAACACAACTTGTAAACTCCCTGAAGATGGTGTATTAGCACCGAAACATGGCGGAGTAATATAATCTAATATAAATTTACAGTACTTATTTGTGCATATGGTGGTATATAATAAACAATTTTTTAATCAATCATATTTTCATAATACTGGAAGAATAAGTGTGTTACAATAAGAATTAGTAATTTTTGTACTAAAATTTTAAAAATTATATAAAATACAGACAACTTCACATAAGCCAGTAAAGTCACATTTCTTTAAACATCCCATCCCTATAAGAAAACACAGGTTATGGTGCCCACACACCCGTGGTAAGTCCATGCGTGTACTGTCACACCTTAAAAAAAAGGAACCCAATGAACAACGTGTCACGAAACACCACACCATAATCGTTACTGTTATTTGTAGGAAGCGACTGACAACCAGCACCAGTTGACACAAAAGTCTCAAAATCTATGACGAAACAATGTTCTAAAAATATACAACATTGCGGTGGACCGAAATTTGCATCTAGCTTCCATGCTACCAACAACGGCTGACGAACGTGTGACGTATGCAAAATGATATTTTCTTCAGGACGAGAATTACGAACAAAAATCCTGTAAGTACTGTATAGAGTCAAAATTTCGCGAAAATGCCAAAGTTTGAGGTTATACTTAAAGGCTTTAATATAACCGGGACAAGGATTGGCGAAAGTTAAGCAGGAAGTGTATCACTAAATATTACAACAGTCAATTTACACTTGTTCCCAGTCTCAGCATACAGAGAGCAATATAAGTAGGACAGTAACAGTTGCAGGTTACCTGGAACAGACAGAGAACAGGTGTGTTGCAGGACCGAATAGTAAGTTCCATAGAAGCCATCCCGATGTGTTTTCACTAGGAACTAATAATAATAATAATAATAATAAACGTTTCCGTAAGACACACATAGTTTATTACTTCATTATAATTAGAGTGACAACATGTTTCGACCGTATTGGGTCATCATCAGGCCTTCACTATGAATCAATTAATTATAAAGCTGCATACATTCTTGGAATCCCGAACAATGTTTGTGATTTGAAGGCCTGATGATGACCCAATAGGGTCGAAACATGTTGCCACTCTAATTATAATGAAGAAATAAACTAGGTGTGTCTGACGGAAACTTTTATTATTACCGAAATGTAAGACTTCAGTGCATAAAATAGCCGGACATTTGCACCAACTGGGATTGACAATTACACTGAGTTACTCTGTAATTTCCAGTCTAACTGTTACGTGTAAGACCCTCTGTGAACGGGCAGTATTCAGGTTTTATGATAAAAAAGAGCATATCAAAAAATAACCTAATGGCTGGAACTAAGTATTGTTACACTATTCAGCTTTAAAGTGCCGTCTTTGACGTATCTGGAACAGAAACGTGGTCGTTCGAAGATTTAACAATAGGTCAGCTTCTATTCCTAGCGTCATACAGACAACAAAGACTTGCTCTATCGGCGCCGCAAAGCCCCATATTCTGCCTGCATTAAACCATGTCGTGTGCAGGCACACTGTCTTATAGTTGGTTACAGCTTGAGCGCTTTATAGCCATCTTCCTTTCTCAGGTCTGTAGTTTTTCAATCAATTTCTTGTGCGTCAGTGGGCGAGTGTAATATTTACGCTCATCCTTGCAAAACTAATTAAGAAGATTAATAGAAGTTCCTTGCTGGATGTCATAATAAATGTCTAGGAAAGTGAGAGGAAAGAAGCGGATTCGTTCAGAGATGAATTTTATTCTGGAAAACTTGGAGACACAACACAGGGCACCTAGTTCGCTTACGAATATTTAGTGCGTTACTTTTACAGGGTACAAGCTGAAGTCAAATTAAAAATGTTACAGAGCAGAATTTTCAATGTTTCGTATAGGACGTAACATAGATCGATGAGTGCTAAGAAAATAGTGCTCAGGGTGATATAAACATGCGAAAGTCACATAATTAGACCTTCAACCAGGTGCAGTCTTCGCCATGGATTCCTACTATCTTGGTGAGCAAGTGGAGGAAAGGCAAAACGTGTAAGGCTCATTAGAGAAATAAAACATAACATTTGGTCGGAAAGTAAGAAAAGCGCAAGCTCAATTGGAAGACATGTTTATATAGGAGGATAATATTAAAACGCGGCTTTAAAAATGTGGTGAGATGCTGTGGACTTACATGGGATAAACACAAAGAGGAAAATATGGGTTCCACGGAAAGTGGGGTTCAGGGACACTCCTTTTGGCTATCAGGTATCAAGAAGTTTTGGGGACCGCCAAGACGCCTACCCGACGGGTATCAAGCAGACAAGGGTGGCCAGACCGTAAAGGTGACAACCCACTTCAATTCAATGTCAAGTGTAAGAGAATGCGATTTGCATAGCTTTTGAGGGCTCCACAACATTGTGGCTAAGAGTTCCGTTCTTCTGGGGTGTGACGCTGCGCGACATCCCTAAGAGCTTCTGAATGATAATATGGAATGAATCTGGAAGGAAGCGAGTGTGCCCCGGTGCAGGTACAATTCGAATTCCACAATTTTAAACTACGCAAATTCAGACGTGCAAAAAAAAAAGACGTAAAAACTATAAATAATAACATTTTTTAAACACACGCAGAGTTTCCGTTTCCGGGAGCAAAACCGCACTAAGAAGTTGGCGGAAGAATACTGCTGGGCGATAACACAATTGACGGGGCGGTCATGCTTCAGCCGATCAGGTCTCAGGGTGTTGCAATTTGGATTTCGAATGGACTTCCTCCTGTATGTACTCTTAATTCAGACTTGTGCAGGACTCGTCTTGCGCCGGACATTCCGGAATGTAACTACTGTACAGTTCGGTAGACGTCTGTATTGTTTAAGCACTACCTTTTCAACGCCCTCAGGAAAACTACAAAAAGTATTTAGCAAGGAAAGCCGAAGTCTCGCCCTACAGTCAAATCATTCCATTCCCCCCAGAACAAAACAGAACGCCGCCACTACAAAAGCCCTCACGGACACTTCGCCCAATACATTACACAGAAATTACCAAACTTCAAACAAACTATCGAGGACCGCGGTGGCAGAGTGATTAAGGTGCTGTGCTACAAATCGGAAGGTCGCTGGTTCGATCCCAGTTGGTGTAATTGGATTTTTTATTGACATAAAATCCTTCCGATCGCACTATGGCCCTGGGGTCGAATCAGCCTCTAACAGAAATGAGTACTAGGAACATTTCCTGGGGTAAATGCGGCCGGTACGTAAGGCTGACAACCTTGCCACCATCCTGTGCCGTTGTCATGAAATCTGGGAACCTTAACTTCCTGGAACCCTCTGGGCCACTCCAGGACTGTAACGGGACTGCTGCTTCAAACAAAATATCACTAGCTGGCTGAAAAAAGGTACGATCCATGTAAGATTTGGTCGCGGAATTAAACAATGACGTTAATTTCAATGCCGTGTGTGCAAACACACATTCAGTTTGGTGTAAATCTAACGACATACTGTTCTTCCACATATGTTTATTCATTTTACTCGTATGCCATACGTTTCAACCTACTCGTCTACACAAGCAACATATACTTTAAGTAGGCTATAATGAACTGACAGCCGTACACACATCAGAAGCCTCGTTGACGTTCTTTGCTCCGCATGCAGGGGCGTAGTTCGGGCGGGGGGGGAGGGGGTCCAAAATCGAAGGGGCAGTAAATCTGGTGGCAAAATAATTATTTTTAATGAAAAATTTTATTTTCTGAGATCAGGAAATTTTAAATGACTGAGTCGAATATAAGGAAATTCATAATACAATTGGGATTTTTTAAAGTTCATAATTTATGTCAGGCCTGACCACTGTTATTAATGGCCCAGACGCCATAAATCTAGGTACGCCATTGTTCGCATGAACAACGCCCATCAGTCCAATGTTTATCCAGATATCGTTTATGCAGTGCGTGCAAGTACGGTATTCTGTAACTGTTCTTGACGTCAAAGAAAAAATAGGAAAGCAAGATATAAATAAATAAATAAACAAATAAGAAAGAAATAAGAGGCTTTACGTGAACAGGCAAAACACTTTTTTTTTTGTTTTGCTGACCGTGCATCTCAGTATAATCTTAGTAATTAACCAACTTAATGCACAAATTCTTGTTTTATAATAAGTTTATTAAATGCCTCTACATGTTTCGAGCGCTGTTGTGCTCGAAACATGCAGAGGAATATAATAAACCTATTAAAAAACAAGAGTTTGTGCATTAAGTTCATCAACTGCTAAGAATGCAAAACACTGCATATGTCCATGCAGATGAAGGCCTGCCAAATTTGTAGTAAATCGCGACACATACAGACCAAACCTCAAGGAGATTTCCACGACGAATTGACGCAAATTAACAGAGCGAATACAAACAACAGTTTTGAGGAACACTGTCATTTTTCTGAGGTGTGACGCCGTGCGAACTCGTAGAAATTTAGCGACACTCCAGTACCTTCCTGCGAGCCTTCGGGGCATTTATTTCACTCTGCTCGGCGCATTATACCAAAATACGATAGTCCTTATGTTCATCGCTGTGAGAACGTTAAATCTCGCACAACTTCACATATTTTCGGCACATAAATGATATATTGCGAGCAGCTGATTTTTAAAATCTCAGTCTTAATTAATCCCGTACTGTTGCAACTAAATACCTGGTCTTAATTAAAATCATCTCAGTTGATACTGCAGCATTTATTAGACAGATATTAATTAAATGTAATACTGTAACTGCTCGTGATTAGGGACCGAGTGACCATGACGTGTGGGGGAACAGGAGTAGTTCCAAGCATTCTTAAATTCGGTACTGCATGGGGGTATCAGTTTCAGGCTCCGACCGTTTTATCCCCACGTTGATCCGAACACTGTGGAAAAGAGGAGGGCTCTGTTTATTTCAGCAATCAAATTCCGGTCGCACTACACTTGCCCTAGTCACTACACTAACTCAGCTGTCCTAGCTCCTTATCTTTACGCATGTTAACCTCACCCATTATTTGTAGTAGTTACTAATATTATTTGCTTATTTTTAGCAATACATCACTTCGCACGCGCCCATGTTTGCGCGAGTGTAGGAGTCTACGTTACCTTCGAACCGGCAGCCGAAGGTACAATACTGATAGAAAGAATACCAACATTGACTAAAGACGGATGTAGCACTGCAAGTGGAAGGACGAATGGAGGATTCCGTCAGCGAATCGATCATACCTGGTTCAACTCAGTGAAGCGAACTACAAAGGACCTTGATAAAAGGACAAGCCGTCGCCACTTGACGCACTCGGTCATTCAGATCCACCGCTAATATGCAAAAAGTGATCCTGTGGACTCAGTACTGATTGTAATTTGTTGGGAATGTTAATTGCGTGTAAACTGAGCTGATAAACAGTTTTCACGTAGTCTGGAAAACAAAGCAAACGAAGGAGCCGTGCGTTAGATTCTCATTTCCTGAAATAAAATAAACATGGAGTTCGATTCCTTACCCGTCTGTGCAGATCATTTGCATAATGAGAAAAACCCAGATACACTCACAGAATACAAAACAAATCCCAATAGCATTTCATTCGATTCTCATTTCCTCAGAATAAAATATACATGAATTCAGGCAAAATCAAGACACATATACAGGCAGCGACAAGCAACTGAAATGCTGTGTTTTGTATTAAGAACCAGATTTCTCTTCTAGTTTGGTTCCTACAAAAACTCGGTAATGTTATTAATTGAGATATGTAGAGCATACATGTGTGGGTCGGGTAGCTCAGTCGGCATAGCGACTGACTACGGGCTGGAAGGTCCGGGATCGAAACCCGGTGGGGACAAGATTTTCCGCACGTCCAGACCGGCCCTGGGGCCCACCCAGCCTCCTGTAAATGTGTACCGGGTCTTTCCCGGGAGTAAAGTGCGGCCGGGGCGTGCTGCTGACAACTCACCCCCTTCTAGTGCCGTGGTCATGGAAGAGTAGAGCTACACCTCTACCCACCCTCTGGGCCAAACCGGGCCTGAAACGGGATCACTTTACCTTTTGCAGCATACATATACACTGTAGTTCATACACACACACACACACACACATATATATATATATGTACACATATATACACATATATGTGTGTGTGTGTGTGTGTAAGCCAAACACGCTAAACTAGTACCTATAGTAAAACCAACTAGACGCACCACTGTACCAAATTTACATACAGTGTCATTCTAAAATAAAATAAATTTGATACATTGGTGCCTCTAGTTGGTTTTACTATCAATAATATTACGATGCACGGCCCTGTGAACGACAAACGCTAAACTAGGTATTACATCGTCCTTATTGGTGTGATTAAATACACAAATTCTATAAAACACATAGAATTGATAAGCATATAATTATAGAATTTTAATGATGTGATGTCAAATCTATGTGACAGCAAGACGCCTCAAGTACGTCATAGCCGTTTATACTGTATGAGTATGCTACACCGCCCGACACGATACACGCAACATGCTCCGTCTGGACGAGAACTTTTCGGATCACAGAGATCGAGACAGCTGTTTGTAAACATTATGCGTACAGAACATAAACAGCTGTGAGCTGGTGCTTGAAGCGAACATCACATGCTTTTAATATCATAATTCTATAACTTTATGCTTGTCGGCCTTAAGTAATGTAAAATTTTAATATTTTGATCATTCCAGTCACGGCGAGGGAATGTCTAGTTTAATGTGTGGGGCTTGAATTCGTTTGTCATAGAAAACTCCCTAAGGATAGTACTGCAGTGCCGAAACATGTAGGAGTTTGATACTTGTCATGAATTCCGTTTTATTACGTGCGTTTTTGGTTGACGTATTGATCGTAAGATTTTGCACGGTGCGAGTAACAAACATGTGAGATGCGGTCGAATACTGTTCCGTACATGCAGGCCTGTACAATCATACGTCCAGATTGTAGCCTCGCGTCACATCGAGAGCACAACAGACTTATTTAGTTATTATTTTCAGTTTAACGACGCTGTCGAAAGCTCAGATGATGTCTTACAGCGTTGTGATACAGCAGTATTGAAAGAGATGGAATGGATGCTGAAGTGAGCGTTGCCTAATTTGATGATTTAGCAAAACATACTGCAAGCAAATACTCGACCGGGATAGTGGGAGTCCCAGTTGAGACTTGAAATGGGTACCTTCCGAATACATGTCAGAAGCATTAGGCTACTAGGTGTACTTGTAAGCCGGCTCGGCATTATGAACGACTGAGTGAAACACCAAACATGCACCAGTGGTTAAAACGTTAGAATGGATTGACATAAATTATCAAATTAACTAATTTCTTGATTCCTTCCAGGTAACTGTCGCTGATTTAGTCAACGCAACTCTCTACATTTATTCAAACTGAAGGTTCAATGCACTTATCAGAACAGTACTTCAATGACGATGTTCTGAGCCAGATACCTGCATCACACACCGACACCCTCAGAATTCTTCAAAATACCCTCAACCTACGTTTTTCCCTTCATTCGAGAGGCACGCATCATACCCACACATGAATGGAAAAAAACAGGAATTGGAATGACTTCGTCTCTATCTTCTTAGACAGAACACGGTGTAGCAGGTTTCGCGAATCTATTCTAAACTGTAAAATCGGAAGTACTTCGCGAACTGATTCTGAACTGGATAGCAGCAAGTACTGCCTGCAATTAGTCTAAACTGGATAGTAGCAAGTACTCTCTGCAATTATTCTACACTGGATAGTAGCAAGTACTCCCCTAAAGTATTTCGTCTCTGACTTATTCGTGGATGTAATTATGATTATCCAAATCCTGAACAAGTCCTTGCACAAAGCATTATATCAACGCGACCCTTTTCCCAAACATCAAATGGCATTACGCATTTCGATTTATCACAGTTACATAGCAGGCGGTTCAACCTAATTAACCAATAACAGTCTATGTTTTGATTAAATTATGAACAATATGAACTCAGAAAAGACGAGACACAATTTTTGCCTCCAAACTGTCGCGATATATATATACAGTCTGTACACATTTTTAAGCCTAGCTCGAATTAATGAAGCGGGTTCAATTCAGGTCGCTTGAAAATAAGAACATAAAAGGACTTTACAAGCGTGAACCTTGTTTCAGGTTCGTTTCAAGTGTACTTGGAAGACTGTTTTAAGTAGCAAGCAAGGCACAAATCAGCTAAAATTTCTCACTTGACTTGAACAGACCTAAATAACTACTTGAAACCACTGACCTGCCACTTATCATGTCAGACAATTTTAACGGTCGAAAACAGCGGTTATTAATGATAAGCAGACTAAAAGGTTTGCGTTTAACAAAGCTTACTTTTCATGAACGTTTACAGATTGATTCACAAGTGACTTAAATACATTTAAACATTTCTGGGTGTCTTTTTAAATTTTAAAATAATTACGAAATTTTGAAAGGGGTGAAGTACCATATCATATATGAAGGGATTAAAACAATTACTTGAGCCACTCATCATAGAATGATTAACTAAGGACATTGTTACAAAAATTAAGAATATCAAAACAGTGCCCAGCGAACAGTATAATTAAATTATGAAGTCCAGACTAAGAAGCTCTGGACGTAGTGATTAGTAAAGATCAAAACTGGTTTGGTGTCAACACCCTGGCAGCTTCTCACAAAGTGCAAGGGATGGCTGCCAAATCCGACATGCAACAAGACAGACACATGGCATTTTCTTGGAGCTACAGAGATGACAGTCACCACCTGCCGTGTGGCGCAGAGCGCTATATATTTCTCAGTAAGCTTCACCGGCCAGATCATTGTTCTCTGTTTTTGGTTTCACCATTGCTACGTTCTTTCTAGCACGATTCAATAGGTGACTCTGTCTGAGGCCAGCTCCTTACCAAGTGCAGTATATGCGGCGATAAGATTCTTCTTCTTACAAGCCACTTTCTGAAGCAGATATCTCTCTTCATTATCCACCCTTACTAATACAGTTGTAATTTAAGTCAGTGACGAATGCTGAAGGAAGGCAGAGAACCAACATCGAGGACATCGTGGCAGTGACTCAGTTTCAAGTGGAAATGGGGAGGCCATGTAGCAAGAATGGACCAGCGCTGATGAGCGCAGGCTACATCAATGTAGGACGTCAGAACAGGTAAAGGAGAATGGAGTGACAGAAGACTCGATGGGCAGACACGTTCAAGAGTATAGCAGCAGGACAACGGTCAAGGAAGGCCAAAAATCGTTGCGAATGGTGTACACTCACACAACACACGTAGAAGCGATATCTCTAGGAGTAGATCATCTTGTGATAAAACAGTCTAGCTCTCCCTGGTTCCAACAGGAGGCCGTTTCTCTTATTGGATTACTCAGGCTAATTAATTAATTTATTTATTTATAAAAAGGTACCAGTCACGCAGTTGCCAGCAGGCAACGACGCTTTATTTCCAGTGACATTCTGCTAAGTTGTATAAATAGGAATGTTAACCTCATATCCACCTAATGAATTTCAAGCAACTTGAACTGAAATTGCTAGGGTGAACTAGGCTTTAGTGATATAGAAACAAGATACGTCCAGCTGATAGAAATTAAGGAAGTCTGTGCGTGCTGTGGTTAAGTGTGGAGTAGCAATGTATGTATATAAACACAAGCAAGATCTTCATACAGTAGGCAGCTTATATTGCGTTTGAATCTGGCGTCCAGCCAGTCAGAACATAAGGGTCTCTAAATGTTTCAATTATCAACTAAAACCTTAATTTACACAACCACGGTACATTCCACTGGTTCACTTAATTCCTCCCTGCAGACATTCGGCATAAAGTTAACATATGTTGTCGTGTATTAAGTAACTGTATATAATCCTTCACATTTTTTAGTTATAAACTGTACTTAAAAAAGGAACGCACGCAGATTAAACAGGCGCTTATACAATTATAGCTTCCCACTCAGCGTTGCACGAGATACAAATTCCTTCTTCTGTTTTCAGGGGCGTTTGCAAAATTGCAAAAACAGAGTGTTAGCTTCGTCATGAGTGTCTGAGAAGCTGTCCGTCCGTACATCTGTCAGCACGGAACAACTCGACTTACACTTGACGGATTTTCATGAAATTTCATATTTGGGTATTCGTCGAAAATCCAAGGTTTCATTAAAATCTGACAAGAATAACAGGCACTATGCATGGCGAGCTTTTGTACATTTTGACAATATCTTGCTGATCTTCTTAGAATAAAAAAACGTTTCAGGCAAAAGATGCAGACAATATCACAACACACATTTTATATTCAATGACATTTTATCGAAAATCGTGCCGTTTATGAGTTAATGTGAAAAATATAGTACAGCCGGAAAAGCCATGGATTACAATATGGCCCATGCTCATTGCACGCTGTATGACTAAGGCTACAAACACACACTCATAACATGTGACAATTACTGCTGTTACAATGCAACAATGGTTACGCGAACGCCCCCCCAATATTATGTTATACGCACACTGCCTGTCTTGTTATACAGTCTCCACGGTAACGTTCGCGTAACTTCATTTGGCAACGTCAGTAATAATCTCAACGATAAAAAGTAACACTGTTTGAGCCTATATTAATTCTTTTTAAAGAAACAAGACTACAGACATGCAATTTTATGACGTGGGTGTTCTAGTATTTCTCAAACCTTAAATTCTGGGCCAATACACAGAGTTTCAAAAACTTTGGAATGCTACTACAGGCATCCCTACCATGCGCTTTCAATTTACTACCATCGACAATTTGACGTTCAGGCGGCCGTGCATCGTAATAAATTCTTATAATAAAATCAACTAGATGCACTAATTTCTCAAATTTATTTTGGAATAAAACCTCTGTCCATCATCGGGAGTTTTTCACTGTACGCACAGCAATGGTATATGTCATACAGCTTGCGAGCACGATCAGGATGGAACTGCAGTTCCGTCCTGATCCTGCTCGCAAGCTGTCAGCAAACCTGTATGACATATACCACTGCTGTGTGTACAGTGAAAAACTCTTGATGTTGGACAGAGGAACTGTCCGAAACATGTAGAGCTTTTATCTCAGTATTTAACCAACTTGATGCAAAAAATTTGTTTCACAATAAGTTGTATTTCATGCCTCTACATGTTTCGAGCACATGTGCTCATCATCAGGAGGTCAAAATTGCATTACACAGCCTCCTGTATCATCACACCTATAGGTGGCCGTCTCGTGCACGAGATGATAGGTGTGATGATACCAGAGGCTGTGTAATGCAATTTTGACCTCCTGATGATGAGCACATGTGCTCGAAACATGTAGAGG
>Ga0123352_10004231_pt1:0-20000 | contig 21102 bp, 8 predicted proteins | sample TergutLab28metaG_FD_89700 | JGI IMG/M metagenome (GOLD analysis project Ga0123352, IMG submission 89700) | Labiotermes labralis P1 segment gut microbial communities from Petit-Saut dam, French Guiana - Lab288 P1 | ecosystem: Host-associated > Arthropoda: Insects > Digestive system > Gut ...
CTGAGTGGACCCCGTTCCAGACCCACTACTACTCAGAAAATCTGGTAGCGCCGGGGATCGAACCCGGGACCTCTGTATCTGTAGCCAGAAACTCTGACCACTAGACCACAGAGGCGGTCCGTCCTTGCTAAAGTCACACTAATTTCGCTGTACCAGTTGGGTATTGTGGCAACATGCCCAACTGGTACAGCGAAATTAGTGTGACATTAGCGAGGACGATTTGGCTCCCTGATGATGGTCCTAGGACCGAAACATGTCGGAGCGTTTTAATGTGTAAATTTTATACATTATATATATGTGTGCAGCAGTTGGTGTAATATTTGAGTTCCTCATTCTTTTGTTCACATTTACGACAGTCGCAATCGCGTACGATCAGGATACTTCCCACCGCAGGAAGTATCTGACGATTTTTCTTATAAATCAATTAAGATAAAGAAAATTAAAATGTAAAATTTTGTGTGTGTGTTCACGTCTCAGTATTATATTGTCTGTTACGGTTGAATGTACCTGAGAGTTTGCAGGGGTCTCTTTAAGATATCAGTTATTAGGCATTGTCTTGGTTTATGGAAGCTTTACAGTTATATAAACGCTGAATCGTAATATACTCTTTGTACTGTGTGGGACACAGAAATGCGATCAGGTCATGTGGTGAGGGAAAGAAGAGATTAACTTCAATGAATGATGCTTCCTCGGCTGCTTAGTTTAATGTCAGATAGCAAGATTAATATGAACAGGGCCTTGCGGTATGTCTTATCGTACTTTCTGTGGTGTACCTTAAGGAAACCTTAAAACCACAAAACGAAAACATTATTGTAACAAGAAATCCTGACGTAATACCTGCACAATTTGTCTCAGTTCCTCCCAGCAAATGCAGGAGGAATAGACCTACATGCACAAAGACTGTCACTTGCACGCCTCTCTTGGTTATTCTTCATTCATGTTCGTCTCTTCACACATCGGAATCCCCAGATAAATATGACGCTCTATCGACATTTGTTCTGGCTGCTTTTTAACGCCGTTGCCAGTATCTGCGGTTATACGCGTTGAGTGGTACGATGGCTAGTGGCTAATGAATGAATGGGCAAGGATGTGGTAGGAACCGTTCGTTTGTCTTGAAGTTTTCGTGGCCAAAAAATTCAGTGAAACCTTGTTGGACTGAGAGCTGCGTCACATTCAAACGCACCGACTTTTGTCTCCAACCTTGGGGTAGTACCCTAAGGATGGAGTGGAAATCGTTCTCTGAAACGCTGGTGTGTTTGAACTATATGAGGCGGCTGTCACCCAAGATGATGTTATTGAAACTTTCGTTGGCGGTGTGAAGTAGTATCCAGCCATTTGTATGGAGGAACGGTGAGGAAAGCCACACAAAGTGTGTCAAGGTATTTGGCGTCCCTGTCGACATTCGAACAGAGCGTCTTCGGAACAGAAAGCAGTGAAGTTAACCACATGAGCCTGGTTGCGTGGTGTGGTGTAAAAGAAATAGTAATTCGTAACCAGCCACTCTATAACACTTGTGTCGAAAAGTGCGATAAAACTACAATCATCGGACTTAGCAGCTTTGCGATGATAAAAGCAGGCGCTGTGCCTGTTATTAACAGGTGTGCTTACATTGGTGGGGCGTTACAATTGAGCTCCCTTTGCAGCAGATGGAAGCCCCAGGAGAAGAAACTCTTCACTCCTGACACGCATAGAGCGGCATACCGAGAGTAATCGATACGCAGTGTGTGTGCATGCGTGGGTTCGTTCGGGGAAAATTCTACAGCACATTTAACTGTTTGGAGTTCAGCGCTCGCATAATCGATTGGAGACTGCTGTGGGGGAGGCAGGCTTCGGCTGCACTGTTCCTAAATGTGCACTTGATGTGGCAAACACGCGTCCGTGTCCTGTAAACTATCATTTAAGTATGAGGATATTAATCATGTTAGCCTAAACAGCATGACATGTTCACGTGTCTGTTACTGCAGGGTATGAAAGGAATTTAATTTCTGCACAGAACGCACAGCCTTAGTTCCCGACGTAGGCTTCCAGTCGCGAAGTGCGGGCTCAGCGAAGAAGGGCTTGTAAAAGGTCAGCGGAAGCCTTGCCTGATGAGAAGTCTGAATTTTACAGAATTATTGCATAAGTAATATTATGCCTTCCAGAGAAGTAGGAAGTTGTTTTACCTTTCCCTGACATTAATTAGCGCTGCTGCTATTGAACAGTATTTACGAAGCCCCCGCAGACAGCAGGGTATTCAAGGAAGGGAACCCAAGGGAATTAATGAAATTATGTGTCGTAAGATAAACTACTCGCAGTAAATATCAGTTCATATTAATGAATTCAGCTCGAATGCGTTACTTCTAAGCTTGCTGAATTCGCCTTTCGTTTGATTTTAGATTGGAATAAACCTGTTCCATCACATTTAATCATCCGTTCGAAGCCCAGTGGAAACCGTACTGCATCTGTAGCGTTACGAATTTTGTATTTTACCACGCAGTGTATTTATGCGCTTGTCCGCGGTAGATTCCGTTTATTTTGCTACAGAATTTTAACCATTTGCCGTTATAATGGACACAGACTGTTCTGTGTTAATTTTTGTATGTATCATAATTCAGATAAACATGAGCTTGCGTTTACATTGATATGATGAACCGTTAAGTGTTTTGGAAACCAAAATGGCTCCGCAGCAAGACAAGTTTGTGCCAGCACGATCGTAAAGCGAGGGTGTGAAAAATGGAAGAGAGGAATATAGGCTGTAGCTAAACGGCAGTAATGAGCAGATGCATCCATCAGAAGGCAATAGCTGCTGATCACTTGGCCAAGAACCTTACCACTGTTAATAGAACACAAATATTCATTGCCGCGTTCACAGCAGCCACCATTGGTCCCTAACCTGAGCCGTGTAGGCGAATCCAGTTCACACTGCCACACCCAGCTTCTCTATGAATTGCTGGAATAGTCCTTTCCCGTCTGTGCGTCCATTTTCCAATTTGTACCTTTCAGGCTCAGTAAGTGAAGTTTTGTACGAATTTCTGTGAGTATCGTAATTTTCGCCACTTCATTTCCGGTACCATAAGGACGGAGGCACCATGTTCCCCCGAGATGTCCAGCATACTCCAACCAGACTGCATGGCTTTACATTTCAGAAGACAGTTATCTTCATAGTCACTGCGACAGCAACGTCAAATCTCGCAGCACGAGATAGGGTGAACATGTAGCGCGGACGTGAAAACGCAAAAAATTACCGTCTTGTGTGGGAATCCTCTTGGAAAGCAGCCACTTGGCACAGTGAGAAGGAGGTTAGAGGAAAATTATTACACCAGAATCTAGAGAAATAGGTTGCGTGGGTGTGATACTGGATTGAGATAGGGGGTGTTATGGTGTACCTCGTGCCAGAAATCGTGACGTGTCGCGTAGATTAATCTGGTGTAGAATAAATAAGTAAAGGAATAGTAAGTACCTCTAACACGGAGTTGAAACACGTGCACTGGGAGTCCGTAGAGCGACCGGTAAGGCGAGGGAGTTGATGTTATGAAATGACATCATGTCAGGAAGGTCGGTTCGTGTTAGTATAGAACGGGCGTCTGCTGTGGGTGGAGGCAGTTGTGTGAGGGGAGGTTCATACCGGTCATGCGTTGCTGATTCTTTGCTGCTACTAGTGGAGGGGTGGACCGAAGTAATGTTGAGGTACTAGGGCAGTCGGTAGAATAGTAATATTTCCACATTTTTTGTAACACTGGAATTAAATTCCATGTCTCGTTGTTGGTATGTTGGTGACTCACCCGCCGCAGGCATGCGCATTTCTGTTCTTTTCGAGGATCCCTCGACACCTCAGTCGCCGACGCTAGAGTATATGAATAAACCTACGTATTTTGAAACTGTGCCGCTACGCATAGATATTGGTAGTTACTTGTGTACCACTGTCAGTTTTATGTGTCCCAGTACCGAAACTTTTGGGGCCAGACGGGCCTTCGACTTCAGGGCGTGTTTCGTGTTTCAAGCCAGCCACTGGACAGTATCCTTAAATCAGTTCGGTTTCGAGTTTCGCGCTACACGCTAACGTTCTTCCATAATACTGGTTATCGGGTTTCGTACTTGCGTCACTAACGTAGTGTTAGAAGGACCAAACCATTATCATGTCATCATTTTCGCTGTTTATCTAGTAAGCCAATTGATAGTACAGTAGGGCTGTAGCCACATGATAAACGTTACGACGTTTGAACCTGTACCTCAGTCACGGGACGAAAACGTTTTGTACATCCACGTGTAAGTTTTGAAACTGTTAGAAATTTGCCGTTTGGAAGACCAGGAAGTAGGAGGAAGGATAATATTCAAACGGATGGGATGGAGGAATAGGTTTATATTAACTGGTTCAGTATAGTATCCAGTGGCGGTATGTGGTAACCATTTAAATTAAGTTTTTGCAACGGTCGGTCAGTTGATCAATCTGTCAATCTCAGTTATGTGAGTAGTATCCTAAAATCACATGCCATATTGCCAAACGATTGACGACGTCGGAAATAAGCGTCGGTTCATGCTGTGTAAATACACAGCTGTAGGTCAAAATGCCATTTCCGTTCCGTCACACCCGCCCGTAATTCAGTCCAAGTAAATATAGTTCGAAGTGCTTCAGCTAGAAGTTTTTATGACCTGTCATCTTGTTTGAAAGTGACGGATTGTTGCACAATTTATGGCGCCTTCATCATCTTTGTGAGTCGTTATTGAACTACCAAAACGACTGGAAGAATTCAGTTCGTTAGAACGCAGCCCGCACAGAAGAAACTGTCTGCACTTTGCGATAGGTCAGAAGCACTATTCGGTCCGATTGACACAAAGTCTTGTTCTTGTCTTCCACATGTCAGGTCTCAGTAGAAATAAGGTGCATTGCTAGTTGGCGTTCCAAACGATCCTTCTGTTTAGAACAGCAGCCTATTCCATTCTCCATTCACTTTTGCTAATGTATTTGGTTTTCACTTCCTCATCTGTTTTCAGAGGAAGACCGTAGATCATGTGCTAGCAAGTGACCTTCGTATTCGAACCCCTAAAGCAATGCGGATAACCGACATCACTATGGAAAGTTAACCTGATTATTATCTCTTTTTCTTCCCTGTAGAAGTCTTGAAACTTTGCCACACAAACTACCGGTAAACATTGGTACTTTGTAGCCCGAAGCTCAAGTATATTAATAGGTAGGGTAATTACGTCAATAACACAACAATGTATATCTAATTGATGTTTTATTAGAAAATGACAAAAACTACGTGTTTCGGTCAACATTGGCCATCATCAGGTTTTTCATCCGAAAGATTTGTATGCTGGAAGTGTGTTTATATAAAGTATGCAGCCATGTATCGATGCTGAGATCTCATCATCAAGGATTTGGAGTTAAACATGGTTTACAGCCTGGATATGGAGCCTAGTGATGTGGACAGTGAGCAAATTCTAATAAAACATCAATTAGATCTATGTTGTTGTGTAATTACCCTACCTATTAATTGCTAAACACACCGGGGATGGCACATTTCAAAATTATAAACGCTCAAGTGTAAATCCAGTTCTTACGTCACAGACAACACGCAGCGTCTCTATAACAAAACCAAAGGGTTCATGCTGTTTAACGAAATAAACGTTCTTTATTTTGAGAATTACACATACACACGCGCTATAAAAAATCCAGAATTTTTAGGCGTGTTCCAAGAATTATAAAATATCGACCACTAACTGCGTCGTGTCTGTCCGCGTAGGACAACTTGGCTCCCACTGGACGTATTTTCATTAAATCTGATATCTAAGGATTTTTCGAAAATCTGTCTAGAAAATTTGAACTTTCTCTAAAATCTGACAAGAATAACGGGTACTTTATAGGAAGACGCATGTTCATTTATCATAATGTCTCGCTGAATTCTTCGTAGAATGAGATGTTCCGGACAAAAGAGAAAATCCCAATACGCATTTTATGTTCAATAGCTTTTTCCCCGAAAATCGTGCCGTTTATGAGATAATGTGGAAAAATCTGTCATACCTAGACAGGTCACGGATGACAGTATAAAACGGCGCAGAAAAGACGCGATTTGCATGCCGGATAATTAAGGGAAGAATACAGATTGTTATGTTTCCACGGCACCACTGATTACGTGGATGTGCCTTATTGGTACGTCATACGTACATTGCCTCTAGTTTAATGTTCAAGTGGGCTATACATCTGCTAACCAACGTGCTTATAACTAATTAAGTTTATTGCATGTTATACATCTTTCGTAGTTCAGTTATTAACAAATATTAAGCCATCTTCTTCGGCGGCGTTGACTCGTACCAGTCTATAGTGGCTTACACGGCACCGCCAAGCATTTTAAGTGGATCTGTTATCACATAGACTTTGCTACTTACATTTGATGACTTTCTCCCTTATAGGTAGCGTAGTAATACCTGACAACAACCAACGCCATTACAAGCGTTACCGAATGGAAGCAATATGGATGTTAATTCGGTATTTCAGAGATATTTATCCGCTCCTAAAGTTATCAAAAGTGAGTACATTGCTCTACGGATCGTTAGGAGACACACACAGGATTATCCACGACGAATCATAACTATGCTTTTTCACATATGCAGTGGATTATATCTATACCGTTTTGAGATGTTCACACGCTGTTTCATAAATCTGTACAGCAAGATTATTTAACTACTGCAATCCACTAGTAACCCCCTCTCCACCCCCACCCCCCCCACCCCTTTTGGTCCATCAGTAGTAGTGGGCCAGTGCCACTTCTTTGTCGAGGTTTCACAATCACGCTCAGACACACCACAGTCGGTAGGACTCCTCTGGACCGCTTGATCAGCCAGACGCAGAGACCTCTACCTGACAGCACACGACACTCACAAGACACAGACATCCATGCCCCCGGCGGGATTCGAATCCGCAATTCCAGCAAGCGATCGGTCTGGGAGCAACGACCTAGACCGCGCGGCCACTGGGATGGGCAGTCTGCTTGGAATATATCGTAATAATAATCTAACCACTACATTAATTATCCTGTGAAGGTCCAATAATGTGGTAGTTTTACGGAGTTAATTTCATTGCGATATTCCGAGAACCTTTAAATTATAATGCTTTCGTATCTTCTGTTACGGGTTGTAAACTTGCTTCGAACACCGCCTGCCGTGAACTGTATCTTCGTGAAAACTTCCCCCCTTAATTTCGCAAGTATATATCTGTTTTCGTCTTTATTCCGCGAGGTTGTCATTGAGATGCCTCAGACCAGTATGATGAGTAGTGCGTTTCCACATTTCCATATTTCCACCTGGTAGGCCTAACGTGCTGCCATGTCTACGTTTCCAGTTTACAACAATATAGTAATATTCATCAGAATGTATGTTGCCAGGCAGTACCTGAATGTGACACCTTTCCTCGTCCTACTGTAAGATTCGTGACGCGAGTTTGCAGATTTCGTCCTTGAGAGCTAACATTATTAGCATACACCATTTATTTCTTGATTTTAAAGAATGTATGATTGTCTTCTCTCCAGTCGCGTACTTTCTTTTACCAGCTGAGCGACCTCCAGCTTCTGAATAAATCCTCTGTTGCATGAAGTTGTTTCGTTAATTTATGGCCTGGACATGTCAGTTGTTCCAAAGACCTTTATGTTTCCTACTTGACCCCTTTGTGCTCATCGCCAAACATCATCTCTGCTAAATCGGACCGCATTACTATTTGACCCGTTCTGCATGCTCTGCAGCCTCCGCGAACCCATGGACAGAAACCGCCTAGGACAGTGTACCGCACTACTTGATAGGACAGAGTGTGACCGATACTGGGAGGCTAGGGCAAAAATTATGGAAAATTTACTTTGTTTTTTTACTATTACTATTTTTGTGACTACTTCTTATCGTTAGGACTTTTATATTTACTTTGAATGTTTTTAGTATTTATACTGTAATTCTAACGTTTTACTTTTATTGGTCGCATAGGTCAATGTTAAACAATGCACCTGCCATTAGGATAACAAAACTATTTTGGTTCTGCCACATGTTTGGTGTTTCCGATAAACCACCGGTACCAGAACTGCTTCCAACATGTTGTTTTGTTACAGGAGCGAGACCAGCTTTCTGATGTTCCTTTGTTGTGGTCGAGGTAGAGCAAACTCCCCCTAAGGAGAGACGAGACTAGCTTGCCCATCTGCCTAGGTTCAGGAAACCTCCCTCAAGATTTAGGGAAATGCTGCAGCTGTCCTTAGCCTACTGCGAAAACACCACGAGGTCAGGTTTCTTAACAGTAATTAACACAAATGGTTTCGCAAAGGCAGTACGGATAAAACAGGCCACTTGTTTTCCCACGGCTTGGCTCGGGCAGTAGGCATATTCGTTTGAGTAGGAAACGTTTGATTGAAAGTGTTTTAAAACAGGGAGACCGTGAAGTTAATTACGCTCGTGCTTTGCATGAATCGAGGAAAGTGAACGCATAAGGGACCGTCGATTCGTCGTTTTGTTTTGTCTGCAATATTGCCTCTTGGATTCAGGTTGAATATGTGTGCAGAGTTGTCGTGAGTTTCATTTGGTTATACCGGGCAGGTCCTAATTTACCTAAAGCTCAGTAGAGATTACGACCAATTTGAGAACTGTATCTGTGGGGTAAATTATATGAAATACGGATCGAAGTAATGACTTGAAACTTCTGCGAGGACTGAATACCATCAAGTTCTCTCGTTTCGGGCGATGAGACGTGAAGATAATGTTCGTATCGAGTGTTTCGGAAACTGTTGTTATCTCTTTTTTTGTTGTATCTCCTTCGTGTGGGGTTGATGTGACGAATAACCCGGCCACACGTATCTGCCAAGACCTGCAAGCTTCATGTGAAATACTTTTACTCCAATTAGGCCATGTAATCAACAAAGTACAAAGAAGTATATTTATGCATCTTAGTTAACCTAGGAATGTACGACTTTGTACTGGGCTAGGTCCCGCCATAGTACATGAGCATTAGGACCAGTCAGCCCCTTAAAACCTATGAACGAACGTTATTTAACCCTTTGACCCTGGGTCTAACTCAATCAGCAACTGACTGTCCGTCTTGGTGTCGAGCCCTCCCTCCCGCCGGATCTCATGACCACATCCTATAGAAAAGTGAAAGTAGGAGCATTGCTTTTTGTAAGGTTCGCCCGTTTGCCCTTCCGGTAAGAGCAACAGCTTGATAAAGATGAGTGTGGTGCATCGGTGGAATGATAGTGGCAGGGGAAAACAGAAGTAACCGAAGAAAAGCATGTCCTAGCGACATTTTGTCCACTCCAAATCTTGCATGAATTGACCTGGGATCGAATCCGGGTGTGCGTGGAGAGAGGCCGGCGACTAACCTCCTGAGTCCTGACACAGCCTACGAGTTTCTAATACGTAGTTAGTCCGACTGTCTCTGCAGTTCCTACCTCACAGATAGCACAGTCTGAGTCCGTTATAAAGATCATTTGGTTATTCTATTAAAGCTGTTCACAGAAATATGTCTTTATTGGGTGAATCATACGAAATGCATAAATATACTGTGCGGCACAATACAGAGTATCTGAAAGCCACAGCGGTTTGTGCCTGTTCTCTGAATTACCATTGCACATTTATCGTCGTCTGTTGACAGTTACGACGAACTGCCTTCAAGGTTAGAATGAAGGAAATAAATGAACACCTCTTAGAAATGCTCTTATTCTATGCAAGAAAGCATGACCTCAATAGGGAACGCAATTTATACATATGCAGCTGAGGATTAAGGTCGGTGTTGGAGCTTGTGAGTAATCACAGTAGTTTGGGAATGCGTTTGATGTCCGATGAGGCGAAAAGTTACATGAGGCATTCGATAACTAGGTCAGTAACGAAATTTCATTCAATAAGATTCGATTGCCTGGTGGCATTTGTCACAGCAGTCACCGTTACCAGGGCGGCAGGAGCTGGTCTGAGGCCTGTGTGAACACAGCTGTAGGTGTTACCGCCTGTAGCAGTCACCATATGAAAGTGTTGACAGAGCTGGTCTGGATACACGTAAACACGATGTTATAGTGTTGTGCACTTTATTGCGTCGAGTTTGGTGCACGTTCAGTTTTTTAATACATAAATCACTTGTGGTCTTATTATTAGTGGTGTTGTTGTTGCTTCTAGCTTCACGGAGTAGACACTCGGGCCTGTTCAACTTCAGGATTATATCTGAAATCATGCATCCGTTTGAGGCATTGCATTGTTTCTTTGCCGGTGTGTCGATCCATGACAAGGTCCATACTGACACAGGGCTATACAAACACGGAAAAGCGGGAACATAATCCATGCCCCGAGTGGAATTGGAACACATGGTACCTGCTTTGGAATACTTTCAGACAGGCCTACTCCAATTCAGGATTGAGTCTGAAATTGTATATCCTTCTAGATATATGTTAGGTTTTGTTCGAAGGGGTGTCAGCTTATCGTAAATCCTCTGTTTACACAGGACTACAGAAAACAAAAGCAGAGACATTTTGTCTTGCGAGTGGAATTCGAACGCGGCGACTCTGCGTTCGAATGGTTTAAAATATTAGGTCTCCGTGGCCAATGTCATCGGCGCGTCCCGTGAATTATACAAAGAGAATACATTGCCAAACTGAACGTTGTTCTTTTCACAGTGAGTTTATTTTATCGTTGTCCTGAACACCCCAGCTGTCACGGGACCACTTACCTGTGTGTGAAATAATGTCCCTTCAGTAACATGTGACAAACTGTAGCCTGATTTGTTTAGTTTCCTTAGCCCAGTGAGTGCAGTTGAATCAAATGCCGGAACCGCCTGTGTTCCCAGGGTCAGGTGTGCTGTTCTGCCACTACGGATTTCTGTAGGTAGTGCAGTTGTGCTATTGACAGGGAGGTGACCTGAGGATGTCTTTTTTTGATGCAGATCTGTGCCTATCACGCCTTTGTGTGCCTTTGGGCTGCCAATAGTATATAAGTATTTAGAGATGGGATACGGCTTCCTGGCTGTCTCTTCGTAGCATATTGAATGTTATTCTAGTATTTTTGCTGTTGACATATTGAGGGTGCGACTTATGTATCAGTGCTTCGAGTTTTCCGCGGATTGATAAGGGAAGGTAAGGACGACAAGATAAGAAGCAGTAACAAGAACAGGGCTTTTTACCACTGCAGGATTTCGATGAGGCATAACCGTTGTCTGTAAAGTACCTTAGAATATGCATGGCTATAATATGCAATAAGTGTGGTATTTGTTGAGATACTGACTTCCGTTATTTATACGATACCCCTCTGTTATAATGTAGATTTTTCTGCATTTGATTCGCGGCAGAATGAAGAGAGTTTTCTGTATTCCAAAGCATCCAGGCGGGCTCTAGATCCGCCCAACCTTATAGTCGGTGCTTACCATTGGTGCTGTATGTGGGGTGAAGCACCCAGAGCATGAGGCTGACCACTTACCACCATCTAGTGTCGAAGTTAAGAATGAATGGCAGGTATACCTCTACTCACCCATGAGATTTCTTGGCTTGCATAGGGACAACATTATCGTATCTAATATACTGCGGTACTTCTTTAGTGCTGGGGTTCGAATCCTGGTGTCGGTGAGATTTTCCAAACCGGCCCTGCGGCCCACTCAGGCTCGTTTAGTATGGGTACTTGTTGATTTACGGGGGTAAAGCGGCCGGTGGCGTTGACCAACCCCTTCCATCTATCGCCGAGTTTAAAGAAAGAGTAGAGTACACATCCACTTCCCCACCGTGGCTTCATGACAGGGTATAGGATGAACTTTACCTTTTTACGGTACTTTCTTATGAACTGAATGAATTTCTCTTCACGCCAAGGACGGGTATGAAATTAAATGATTTGTTACTACATTTGTGTGCTTTAGGCATGAAACTGTGAAAATGGTGAAAATGGTAACAGGGACAGATTTAAGCATCAGTTCGGACCCTTCCTCTTTTTACTTTGCCGAACGTGTTGGTGGGTGAGATTGCTTGTATGGCTGATGAAATTACGGGAGAAGGTCGATCGAATCCAGTGAAAGGTCCATGCGAATACAGCGCTGATCCTTCGGTTTCTTGCAGAAGGCGGGAAGTCTAGTGCCCAGGATACTATCACATCCTTAAGACACTGCATCCATGCAGTTATTGCCTTCACTATCAAACACACAGTCTTCCATTTATAGAAAGACACGTCTTCTTCACACAGTGGACTTATGTTCACTTTCTTTAATGGACAGACGTGAGAAAAGACTTTAGCGAGCAGGTAGTTGAATGAGGGACTGGAGGTTCTCATAGCTGTGTTGTTGCATATTAAATTGTTCCGGGATTTATTACGCCGTGTGGACTGCAAAAAGTTACAAACGTTTCGAAGGACCTTTGTGTCCTAAACCTCATGGTCAAGCAGTTTCTTGGACTGATAAACCCTGGAATCTGATTTATTACGCTTCTCCGAAACGTCGGTAACTGTTTACCCGTCGACACGGCGTAACATCCTAGAAGACATGGATCTTCAGGAAATATAATGTTTTATATTCCCTCCGTACATGACATTTTTCCACTTCCTAGAAATGAATAGACGTCTCATTGCGAACTAATATTGCTGTAACTGTAGAGCAGGGAAGTGGAGATTGTGGTCACCTCATCGGCCGCCAGAAAGACCTTCAATCTTTTTTTGCAGCGAACTGTACATCACGGTGTGTTGTCTGACAGGTAAGTGCCAAGGGAGGTCGTCTGTGATTGCGAGGAGCAGCTGGTGTCTCGACGTGCAATGCCCCGTGAATAGAAACTCGATTGAATCTGAGTTGCCTTAAAAGAAAACTTTTTTTTTGCTAGACGTAGGGTAAGGTATGGGGGGGGGGTTGAAAAATAGACGTGTGGGCGGACGTCCAACGATCCGTATCCGACGCATAACTGTCAGATTATTCTGGTTCCCCCACAGTGCATTGGACAGTCTAGAGATTTGGTAGGCGTGAGAAATTCAAATCCTTTAAGATTTTATTTTCAGATAATACTGTTTCCAGAATCTTCAGACGTTGATTTGTTGGTTATATGGTTATTTCACAGCTCTTCTTCCTTTTCTGAGTCACTATGACCGAGTTTGATAAATCAAATGGAATGTGACAGGAATCAGCCTAAATCCACTTTAACCATTTGTGGTCCAAATTATTATTGTGACTTCCTCCTACACGATGATGCATATTAATTTTCTAGGATATCTCTGAAACTTCGTAGTCCAAAAGCAGGCACTTGACAACACGAGCTTAGAGAAAACAAACACAAAACGCTGTAACAACGTGTCGATTTGAGCTCGACATTGGTTCTGTTACGGCGGAAGTGCTATCGAATTTAACTCGACATTGGACACTGGACCGACAAGGATTAAGGTACTGTGACGGTATTGCCTAGAGGGTCTGTGGAGTGTGACTGTACTTGGTGTTGTAACCATAGTCTTGCTGAACACCAGTTTGACGTGTTAGCGCTGACTCGCTTTCACATAACAGCTAACTTCTCACCTCTCTAGAGACACCGCTGTGCTAACTTCTAATCTCTTGACACAGTAGCTCTAATAAGGAAGACAGCTGTACACCAAGGTAACAGAACATTCGTACCTCGAAGGACATCGCATCTCGTGGTTCTGTCGTTATTCTGGCTTTCCTGATTTCTTAAATCGGCTATAAATTTTCGGACCACAATGGAACCTGTGTCCCAGGAAAGAGGTGGAAAATTTAAGGCGAATTATTTGTTAAGTGTACAACTTAATTTCGAAAATAATCTGTTACAATAGTAAGTGGTACTGTCACTGACACTTGGCGAATGACATGCCATTTTTCCAACCTTCCGAAGAGCCCTTCAACTCAGCTGTCATCCTCGAAAGAGTCTCTATACCAGCATGTTTTGTGTACTTTGTCTTATGTGAACTAAAATGTAATAAGCAAGAGACAATAAAATTGGTTTTGGTGTTTTGCTGACCGTGCATCTCAGTATAATCTTAGTAATTAATCAACTTAATGCACAAAATCTTGTTTTATAATAAGTTTATTATATGCCTCTACATGTTTCGAGCACATGTGCTCATCATCAGGTGGTCAAAATTGTATTATACAGCATCTGGTATCATCACACGTATAGGTGGCCGTCCCGTGCACATGTTGAGAGTCTTCTGTAAAATACAGTAGAGGCATATAATAAACTTATTATAAAACAAGGTTTTGTGCATTAAGTTGGTTAATTACTAAGATTAAAAAGAATAAAATTGGTCTTTGAGAAACTGTTGAGGTGTGAAATTATTGAAACCGGTTGATTTATAATATAGCATTGTTAATATTATTTTTACTTCTGTCTATTACTGATCATTTTTATGCTTGAGTACGGGATACTCACGCACCAAATTGCGTATAAGATATAATCAAAGTTAGTTACAAACCTGCATATTGTGCTTATGTGAAATGAAATTTGATCGGTTGATATCTCCTCTCTTTACATTTTTTATTACTTATTAGTATCACGTAAATACACAAATAACTTTGGATCTCAAAGCCCTCTACGACCCCGAATCTCTGCTTGCATACTGTCACGATAGAGAGGGGTGTCTAGTAATTTTTAAAAATAGCGAAGTATGTTTGAGTGAGTCTCCCCCTTAGTGGAATTTCCTCGTAATAAGTGGAGTGAAGTAGAAATTAGTGCACGAGTATGGTGGAAAATGCACTCGCCCGCCACGTGGCGGGACCGCCCGTTTCAGCCGCTCAATAAGACGTTGAGTCCCTGCCTGCTGGTGCAGAAGAGCCAACAGCTGCTGGAGAATGGCTGCCGGCAGAAAGCAGCTTGATCCCTTCCATGATTGTGTGGTTCTTGTGGCCAGATTAGTTGCTGGAGGCTAATGTCCTCTTTCTGTTTATTTATGGTGTACTTCTGTTTGGATACCGCACACGTAAGATAAAAATAGTGTAACATTTAACATAATGTTTCGAACAAAGATATTTTTGGAATTTTAACTAATAATCATATTCAAGTACAGCACATTGCAACACGTTACAGTAGTAGGTAAAGACAGTACTGTATAATGTTCAGAGTTGAAGCAGTTAGTAAATTAAATATTAATGCAAAAAAATAACATTGAATTTCCATGGATCTAATGGGTTAATTTAAAGGGCGAAATTTTAATACTGAAGGTTTGTTGTATTGATAATAACAGATTTCAGAAAGTAAAGAAATATCTCATGAGCCAAACAGATGCCAGTGCGCACGGTAAGTTGTTTTATACGTATTTCAAAATCCTGACAACGGTGCCCTAGAATACCGAAATCTGTATGCAAGATATGATACATATTATTGTGGTACTGTACACATTGTTGTGGTATGAATAAAAGTGTTGTATTTACCGTGAAGAAGAAAGTTGATACTGCCGAATGAAACTTGTGGCTGTGTTAACGAAGGGACGCGAGGCTGACAAGGAATGTATGTAAAACCTTGTTTCAATGTACAATGTTGAATAAAGTTTTGTGTGAACAAAAAAAAAATGCAGTTGCTGTAGTGACACACAGCCGGTTACACGAATAGACGTTCTAAAGTCGACAGGAACAGGAGAGTGATGGTGGTGGTGGTGGCGGCAATTTTTATATTTCATTCATCTGTGCGCGAGCCAGTGTGCCATTAAGTCAAGCCATACAAGATGAGTGGAAGTAAGACTCCACGCTCTGGAATTAAAGTTTCGTGCACCTGTAGACAGTTGGCCCCCAGAACCTTTGGAATAAACGAAAAGTACGTATGTCCACAGCTACGTATCCTGTTAGCACAATGCAGAGTAGAATTTGAAAGCAATATAAACCAGTTTATCTGTAAACGTATTAGTTTCTCACGAAGGACTCCGCTCCTTAGAGTTAGCTAGATATAAAACAATTTACATCGATGGCTGCTAAGGGCCTCCCATTCTAAAAATTCGTTCAGATTATTTTACTGAGCTCGCGGGAACATAAACGAAAACAAAACTCTCAGCCACCCCTCCTTTAAAACGTACAAGAGGTTGGAGTTTCAGACATTCTAGCCAGTGTATCGCGCTGTGATTCGTAACTGATTTTCAGACAACAGACGAACAAGACGGGCAGGCCAGATTGTGCCAGTCATCAACAGCCAGACGCAGGCACCAGTTGGTATTCGTGTTGTGTGGTGCCGCAGTCTTGATTCAGTCTGTGAATGTGACTGCTTTGTAAAACAAACGTTGTTGAACCAAGCGACCATTGGCATTCGGCGTAACATTATGTGTGGAAAAATTGGTCAGTGATTGACTGGCTTAATGTTCGTGCGCCACGCAGAAACACGAGTAGGGCTTTTTTAGAATGATGGAACGAATAGTGCTTGTACGGTTCATTTTAAGAGTAAACATTAAAAAAAATGCGTATGTCCCAAACGCAATTTTTTGGCACTTGATTCCTAGAACTATCCAAGCACACTGATGGGTTCAAGTACCAACCGTTGGATAGTTTAAAATTCTGAAGTAAGTACCGTTCTCTGAAAAAAAAAATCATTCTCTAACTTTTGTGACAGTAGCTGCACTGAATGGACAACAACGATCGCCCAGCCAATGGCAACAGCAATAATTAAGTGTTAGTGTGGATTCTGTTTTGGTTTATGCCCCTATTTTTAATATCGGAAATTAAAGTAAACCTATCAGTATGTGGCATTTTATGCGCGAAATATACCTCAGACGCTTGGAAACCACTCTGCACCGTCGTGGCTTCGAATCATAGCCTCATTCCTTTTCTTTTGTGTCCTAATGTGTTATTCACACCTTTTTCTCCTATTTTGTTCAGAGAAGATTACATCCTTGTAAACTGCACTTGCTTCAGTGTGTTTTACACTGGGTGTACATCCTGGGTCTACCTGCAGCACAAGCATCTGCCGGTAGCAGATGTCTGTGCAGACTGCCGCACTGGGCTTCAACTATTCAATGAAGCCCAGCAGCGTGGGATTATGAGAGTTCTGTCTATTGGAACGAGTCTTTGGGCGCAAAAAAATTATGAGTGGCAATGAAAAAAACAGTGGGACTTTTACGGTGAACAATCAAGGCGACCGGATATTCGACCTAATCCACCCTCTTAACAGACACCTGCTACAGCTGGTTGGTTGCTGTTATTGTAGTCTCATTTGGCGTGACTTGATGGCAGTTTTGTTTCTAACAGAATCAGTCGTTGAATTGGCGGGACTGAAAATGCTTCTGACACGCAATTTGTTCGTTTCTGTAGCAGTAGAAATGTCACGTTTGACGTGTCGCGGGGTAGTTGGCTTCTTTCTTTCAGATTTGTTGCTCATATTTCCTATAAATTATTCATATTCAGGGCGGTTCGCTAGGTGCTGTCGTTCATTCCCGGAGGTAAAGGTAAAGCACCCAATATTGTGCGGGTGATAAAATCGAAAAGAATGATATGGGCTGGGCATGTGGCACGTATGGGTGGGGAGAGGGGAGTGCATAGTGTCTTGTTGGGGAAACCGGAAAGAAAGAGACCACTGGAGAGACCTGGGCGTAGATGGGTGGATAATATTAGGATGGATCTCCAGGAGGTGGGATGTGGGTATATGGACTGGATTGAGCTGGCCCAGGATAGGGACAGGTGGCGGACGCTTGTGACTGCGGTAATGAACCTTCGGGTTCCGTGAAATGCGGGGAATTTCTTGACTAGCTGCAAACCAGTTAGCTTATCAAGAAGGACTGGGCACCATGGAGTAAGTAAATAAAGCGGCCGGGGCGTGAAGTTGACTACTCATCTCCATCTAATGCCGAGGTTAGGAATAAGTGGATCTGTACCTCTTCTCCTGTTGTATGGCTTCATGGTCTGGACAGGGACAACTTTACCTTTAACTTCATAATGCGTGCTGTGTCCCCTCTGTCTCAAGTCATTTTATCTGAAATGAACAAATTCTGAAGCTTTCCAAACGTTGTATTCTCCATTCTCCTGTTACTTCATGTTCGATCTGTGTGCTTCCCTCCGAGAGTGAGATCAAGTTGCCAGCCCCTACAAAACAAGAAGTAAATCCCCAGTTTTGTACTGTTTGAACCGAAATTTAGGAGAAGGTACGATAGAGACTGCGAACCGAGAGGTAGCAAGCACTCCCTGAATGTAACTTGATCTTAACTTATTGTCATTTGGTTATGCTACATTCATCCCCAAATATTTTGTCTTTACGACATCTGCGAAGGATTTATTAGCTATTCCCCCACCCCACACATGACGCAACGACCTTCAGTAGGGCCAGGGCCTCCTCATTATCGAGGTTTCACGATCACACTCAGACACAACACACGCGGTAGGAATCTCTGGACGAGGCATCAGGCCGACGCAGAATCCTCTGACAACACACATCACTCACAATAGACAGACATCGATGCCTCCGGCGGGATTCGAACCCACAATGCCAGCAGGAGAGCCCCTGCAGACCAACGCCTTAGACCGTGCGGCCACCGGAATCGGCACTGCGATTTTGTCTGCATTATGGTGACGGACGTGTGAATGTGTGGGGGCCCGGATGATTCAATCGGTGTAGCTACTTCCTACAGGCTGGACGATTCAGGGTTCGAACCCTGATGGGAGCAAGGGATTTTCTCTTTCCCACATCCTTGGAGACCGGACCTGCAACCCACCCCATCTCCCTTACAAGGAGTACCAGGGTTGTTTCTGGGGGGTTAAACGTCCGAGGGTTGGCGTTGGCCACCAGCCCCCATCCAGTTCTGATGTTAATAATGGTTGCGGCTATGCCCGTACTCCCCATTTGTGCCTTCGTATCGTGTCGCAGGATGAACTTCACATGACTATGTACTCTGTCTGCTTTCACTATCAATTACCATCCCCAATGTCATTTCTCCTCTTCTTATCTAACCAAACTACTAGAATTCATGCCTTTGGGAATCTGATAAGGTCACCAGAATTGGATAAAGGTTTCCTTTTACGGTTGCACCCTTCAGAAATATAAATTACACCTTCAGGTAGCCTGTAGTTCCGTAACTCCGTACTTCCATGCTTCAGGCTTCAAGTTGTAATGCGTGATGGCCTTCCGCACACGGTGAGCTTGACATGAAAATTAGCCATCAGAAAACGCTGTTTATGACATGCACATTTGCTAACTAATTAAGTAATTAACTTCTCGCTGTCTGCTAGCTGTTTCCTAGAATTCCGCCAGTAAGTACAGTTCCGTCAATCTTCTGTCTGCTGGTCCACGGGATGACAGGTTGCCCATTACCATTAAACACAGGCCAATACCTGTTCAGTCAACATCTGTTATCTCTTGGTTGCAGCACTCCTCCGTTTTGAAGTACAGGATGTTCGCTTTAAAATGCTCTTCAATTTTGTGCGCAGAATAATGCACAACACGATACCAAGAGTACTTCTTTACCATATGAACGATTTACTGGTAAAGTGATGCTGTACAACGAAATAATTTATCATAAATCCTGGTAGATCGTAAACGTTCTTGCTTGGTTGTGAAGAGCTACCTTGCTCCCTTGTCCTTCGAGTTGCCACATACCTTCTCGGTGATCAAATTCATAATTACGCCTCAAATGTGAAAAGCACTGAACTCTAAGTTACGTGATAAGCACGTGATACATAGCTGCGAGATACTGACTTTATTAGGAAGCATCTGTGTGTCAATTGTGACGGTGTAATGGTTAGCCCGTAACTTCTTATTCGGAACGTACTAGGTCGATATACATGTTCGGAGGACAGTTTGATTTAACAGGTATTGTTATAGCGGAGGAACTCGTTTTGAGTTTTACTTCGGTGGCTCCAGATCAGGGCTGGCGACCCTTTTGAGGGCACGTGCCCAAATTGTTTATAAATTTCGAAGAAATCCTTTCACGTGTCCATGGGAATTGTGAAGAGCAAAATAAGGTCTTGAAGTCTTCCATCATCATTATTAATTACTGAATTTTTATTATTAATGCACTTTTTTTTATAATTGATATATAGTATAATTATTTCTCTAATATTATAATCCTCGAGGAATGCTGCAAGAAAGAAAATGTGAGAGGAACTGGAGCTGCTGCTACTTCCTGTTGAAAAAGAA
>Ga0123352_10004232_pt1 | contig 21100 bp, 16 predicted proteins | sample TergutLab28metaG_FD_89700 | JGI IMG/M metagenome (GOLD analysis project Ga0123352, IMG submission 89700) | Labiotermes labralis P1 segment gut microbial communities from Petit-Saut dam, French Guiana - Lab288 P1 | ecosystem: Host-associated > Arthropoda: Insects > Digestive system > Gut ...
AATGCTCCAAATACATTTTTTATCAAAGATATAGTATTTTGCTACAACAAACCTACCGCCGCAAATTAAGCCGCCAATCTAGCTCCCCGCGGTCAAGCGCAAGCAGAAGTGTTTCCGCAGTAGCCAAATTGCTAGCAACAGGTATATTATGCACATCACACAACCTTAACAGCGACCCTATATCTGGTTCATAGTGCTTAGGTGTTAATGGATCCCGCAAAAAAATTACGAGATCAATATCATTGAGGGCAACCTGCGCACTAAGCTGCTGCTCTCCACCCAAGTGTCCGGCAAGATATTTGTTTATCTGCAAGTTAGCAGATTCCTCCAGTATCTGTCCGGTAGTCCCTGTGGCAAACAGCTTGTGTTTGTTCAAAATATGCCGATAGGCAATGCAAAGGTTCTCCATCAGTTTCTTCTTGTTGTCGTGCGCAATTAATGCAACATTCATGATACACCTGCTTTCTATTTCTTTTTACAATATTTGTTTAGTTCGTATTATTCTTCATCTCCAAATTTAATTTTGGTCTTGCGTGGCAATTTTATATTAAGTACAATCCCCATGGCTATCATATGCACCCAAATCATACTTCCGCCGAATGACATAAACGGAAAAGGCATTCCGGTATTAGGCATCAAATTGGTAGCTACACTAACATGCACAAATGTTTCAAAAATAAGCATACCCGCAACCCCGGCGGCAATAAGCCGCCCTTCCATATCCGGAGCGCGCAGTGCTATAAGTATACAGCGTACAATTATAAATGCAATTGCACCCAGCAGTATAGTCGCGCCCACAAAGCCAAACTGTTCGGCCACTACAGAAAAAATAAAATCGTTATGTCCATGAATTACCCAAGTATTGTTCAAAAAACCCTTGCCCGTTAGCCCGCCGCTGCTTATTGCATATAGAGATTGCTGCGTCTGCATAAACTCGTCACGGCCTAATACTTGTGCAATATCTCCAAAAACGGAAATTCGCCAAGTTTCAATACGCCGCCACTGAAAGTTGCCCAGCAGGTGTGTAAGAAACAACGGTTGTATCCGCTGCATATCCAGCCACAATAACACCGCAAGGGGTGAGAACAAGCCGATCCCAATTATAATGGTACGATAATAAAGCCCTGCAACAAACAACACCGTAAGCGAAATAAAAAACACGACCAAAGATGCCGACAACGACGGCTGCAGTGTAACAAGCATAACCGGCACAACAATGAGCAACAGTACCGGCCCCAGCCATAATACTCTATTAAAGCTGTCCTTGTTCACACTCAGGAACTTGGCCAAAAATAGTATCATAAAAATTTTGGCAAACTCTGATGGCTGCATACTTATAGCACGTATGCCTGGCAAGCGGATCCATATCCAGCGGGCAACATTGGTACCATCGGTTTCGCCATACAGCATAACTACTACAAGCAGCACCATCATAAGTCCGTAGATATACCAATAAAACCTGGTAATACGACGGTAATCTATAAGTGATACAAGCACCATTATCATCGCACCGCTTATCACATACGCCCGCTGGCGCATCCACGCGCTGCCAAACATATTTATCGTACTGCGCGGTATACCCATCACATCTTCATGAGCAGACGCATATATCATTACCACACCAAAAGCACCAACGAGGATAACCACCACGGCCAGCAGATAGTCGTAGCCGCGTAAGGTGTCCTTTATTTTTTCTGCCATTTTATACACTCCTATTAGGCACAGTGAACGTAGCGGCGCGGGAAACGCTCATTGCGTTCACTGCGCCTAACGCGAACGCTTCTCGCGCCGCCGTTTCAAATCTTTGATACACTGCGCGCATCAAAGATTTTTTAGCACAGAAGTGTATTAGGTTGGCCGCTTTCTCATGTTCTTTATTGGGATATTGGCACTTAGTACACTCACCGGTTCACTTTTGTCGGTAACCTCTTGAGTTATTTGCATATCAAGTGCCATATCGTCTATGTCTACATATTTTGCCAAAACTGCCATTATATCGTTCTTTATCATTTCCAAGAGGTCTGGCGAGCAGTTTACGCGATCGTGCATTAGTACTAATTTAAGCCTGTCTCGTGCAACGTTTTTTGATGACGGCTTTGGGGCGAAGATATCGGTTACCCATTTCATATCATATTCTCCTTGCTAGTTTGTATATAGAGCATGCTAAAATTTCTTCTTACTATACTTAATGCTTTTAAGAGCCACCAAATAATTTCTTTCTAATTTTGGCAAGAAAACCTTGATCCGCCTCTAAATCCATTAGTGGCACGTTCTCGCCAAGCATTCTTTTTACGATGTCCCGGAAAGCCTGCCCCGCTACAGACTTTGCGTCAGCAACACAAGGCTCACCTTTGTTGGTGGAAATTACTATTGTCTCGTCGTCGGGGACAACACCCAATACGTCTATGGCCAGCAGATCGGTTACATCTTCGAGTGCCATCATATCGCCACGCTTTACCATTTCCGGGCGGATGCGGTTGAGTACCAGTAACGGATTACGCACCTCAGATGCTTCAAGTAGACCTACTATGCGGTCGGCATCACGTACTGCGGATATCTCCGGCGTGGTAACAACAATTGCCTTGTCTGCACCTGCTATAGCGTTTTTAAAGCCTTGTTCGATACCTGCGGGGCAATCCAACAAGACATAGTCAAACTCTTCGCGCAGCTGATCGCACAGTTTTTTCATTTGCTCTGGATTAACTGCATCCTTGTCCTTTGTTTGAGCGGCGGGCAGAAGGAACAGGCTCTCGTACCGTTTGTCTTTTATCAACGCCTGCTTTAGACGGCAGTTACCCTCGATTACATCTATGATATCGTAGACGATACGATTTTCGAGACCCATTACTACATCAAGATTCCTCAGCCCTATATCTGCGTCTACCAAAACTACACGCTTACCCTGTATCGCAAGCCCTGCTCCAATGTTGGCGGAAGATGTGGTTTTACCTACACCACCCTTGCCGGATGTGATTACATACACTTCGCTCATTGTTAAATATCTCCCTTAAAGTTTAGTTTGTACTTTTTTTAGATTCGTACTCTTTTTAGCCTACAACGGCCCTACAAAAACTTGTCCATCTTTTACATATGCGATTGATGGCTTTGGCACTTCCTTTTTATCTTTTGGCGGTGGTATTGCCGTTATTATATTGGCGATACGCAACTGAGTTGGCAACATAACCTGAGCGGATACAAAGCAGCTACTATCGCCGGATGCGCCCGCATGAGCCATTCCCTTTAACGCGCCCAATATAATTACATTGCCCTCCGCAACTACTTCGCTGCCGGGATTCACATCCCCAAGTATTACTACCGACCCACCAAATTTTACCGACTGCCCTGCCCGCAAACCGCCGTGGCAATAGGCTGTGGCACTTTCCTTATAACCTATCGTCGGGGGGATGGTAGGGATTGCTTTTGGGGCATTGACATGTCTTTTTGTTGTGCGTGGTGCCGCTTTTGACGGCAAGTCGTCCACCAGGGTTACTTTCATTGTGGTTTCTGTGGTTATAATTTTTAGTAGTCTCGATTCCTGTTGGCGGGTTAAATCGCGTCCCTTGAATGCAATGTTAGTGGTTGCGCCTTCGAAAAACTGCCGTGCATCGGAGACTTTTTTGCGCAGCATTTCTTCTATTATACTAAAGTCGATAACTTCGTCCAACACAACTGTTATACGATCGCCTTGGCTTTTTATAATAATGTCCTGCATTATCCCCTATCCTTCCTTGTGTATAACCCCTACGATGTTAATCTATTAAGTGGCGCAGGATACTGTGGTTTGCTGTCAACCCTCAGTGCTACTCCTATCATGTCACGGGCTATATGGGTAGCTATTTGCCTGTACGCCGTTGTAGAGCCGAAAGGTATGCTTACATATATGGCAATCTGCGGATCCTCAAGCGGCGCAAACGCACCAAACGCCGAGTGGGAAAAACGTCCCCTCACCTGCTCTGCCGTACCTGTTTTGCCTGCAACCCGTATAGGAAAGCCATTAAACACACCCACAGCAGTGCCTCCCGCACCCGGCTCTGTTACAAGCCGCATTCCTTCAATTATCGCATCCCACGTACTGTCTGATGTTTCTATACCGTGGTTCATTGCCATTGGCTCAGTTTGGCTTATTACTTCGTTATAGTCCTTAGTGTATCCTACCAGAAATAGCCGATAATTTATACCCCTGTTTGCAATTGTCGCCATCCCACGTGCCATTTGTGCCGATGTATGATCTGCAAAACCTTGACCTATAGCGGTTTGGACGGTGTTGCCGTCTGTCCATGCAAGGGTGTTGGCTGGGGCAAAAGGGTTACGCTGTAGATATAAGTGCCGCTTAAGCTCTGGCGATGCCATTACATTGCCCTCAAAGCCCTGTACTCGCAAATCTATCGGGTGTTCGCCTATTTCCACACCCGTGGGGCCATTTAGACCAAACATATCCATGTATAGGCCTAAAGTCTCAATACCCTCTATGGTAGTGTTTCTGCGAGCGTTACCCAAACGGAACGCCGCTTCGGCAAAGAAGAAGTTACAGCTTACCGCAACAGCCTGAGTCACGTTTATACTACCATGTCCACCAGAGTGCCAACACCTAAGCGGCGGATGCCCCGCAGCGGTAAAGTTAACCCCATCCCAAATACGGGTACTTGGACCTATTTTTCCGGTTTCAAGTGCCGCAACCCCTGTGAACATTTTAAATGTAGAGCCCGGCGCGCGAGTTTCTCTAAAAGGGCGGTTGACCATGGGTCTAGTGGGGTCGAGGTTGTTTATCCGGTTAAAATATTCGTTGTCGAAGTTATTTATCAGGCGATTATTGTCAAAAGATGGGTAGGTTGCCGCCGCCAGTACAGCACCCGTGTGGATACAGGTTATCACCAGCGAACCTGTAGAAGGATCCATGTTAAGCAGTTGCGGAGTAAGTTCCCGCTCCTGTATTTTTTCTATTAATATATCACGAGCAGCGACGGGGCGGGCTATAAGCCGCGCTTCTATATTGCCGCCGGGGTCGGTAATTTGCTCTGTTCCTATTAAAGTTAGCAACATCATAGCCGGGCTAACGCGGCGGTTTGTGATGCCATCGGTTATTATTCTTTGGATGTGCTCACGGTTGCTTGCGTGTGCGGTTGCTTCGGGGAAGCGTGCCAAAATATATTGCCGCAGGGGGAATGCCAAGCTATCTGGCTCCGCATCCAATACTCGGCGGATATCTAAATTGTTGGCATTTACAAACGAGATAAACACCGCCTCGGGCGTTGTACCATTGATACGGTCATATGGCATGTTGAGTCTGTTTATTAGTGTGTCGGATAACGCACCTTCCAGCGCGTAAAATGCCGCCATTTGCAGCTCAAGGTCTATGGTTAAAAAAATCCTGTTGCCGGGTTGTGGGTCTACATATCGCTCTGGAGATGTTAGCCTACGGCCTGCGGAGTTTATCTCAAAACGTTCCCGTCCCGATGTTCCCCTAAGGGCATGTTCCATGGAAAGTTCCAGCCCCGCTCGTCCGAACAAGTCGTCCTCTGTGTAGCCTAAATGAGCGTAGCTTGCCAATTGCGCAGCGGTTATGGGGCGTAGGTAGCCTATCATGTGGGAGACGTACCGCCCTGCGGGATAATGCCTCCTGGCTTGTATATCTATAAACAGACCTGTGTAAAAGTCGTTTTGTTCCTCTATAACTGCCATTGTCTCTGGAGATACATTGTATGCGAAAATTATGGGCGTAGGATCGTAATGCCCAAAGCCAAGAAACCGTTGGGCAAAGATTTTACTGCGAAAGTTCATAACACGGCGGATATCATCATGTGAAAGCTCGGGATCTATATCGAATTGTGTTATAAGAAAATCCCAGCTTTCTTGTGCCGTAGCGGCTTCTGGGTTGGGGATTGCCATATCATCTTTCCAGCGGTATTCGCGGCGAGCAATTTGATCGGGGGTTGCACCCGTTATGGTAAATTCTAACGGCAGTTCGTGAGATATTGGCAAACTATCGACATAGTCCTCGTTATTTTTCTCGAATAGCAGAGACAGAGACAGTAGTGCCTCGTTGCTAATACGCACGCTGGGATCCATTTTTACCACAAAGGTTAGCTCGTTTACTGCCAACGGTCTACCGTAACGGTCATAAATTGTGCCGCGCAGTGCGGGCAGTGGGCGGGAAACTACCTCCGTACGTGTAGGTTGAGTCAGGCGAAAGACATCGGCCTCGGCAATTTGCAGTTGGAACAATTGCACAAGCAAGATATAAAACAGCACCGCCATAGCCACAAACAGCCACAATATACGGTGAGTGATGAAATTGTATAGGAATTTGCCGATGTCATGCATCAGTTCTTTAATCTCGTGTTTGTTCATTGGTTGTTCCTTTTTATAAAAATTGCATGGTGTTCAGTTATTTTAGTTGAAAACAGTCCGAGGTGAGCATACAACACGCGATCGCAGGCGTGCTTTGAGCGAATCATTGAGGCGATTTTCAACTTAAATTACTGTATCAACGCGTATGGGACGTACCTGCGTTACGCCGCATCAACCGCCCATTTATAAAATGCATAAACCCATATAACGGAATGGACAACGACGCGGTATAAACTGTTTTGGGCAAAATTATCGTGCGCATGTAATGCCAAAAATCTACCTGCCCCAAAAGAAGTATGGTTGTAACATACAATACAAACTGATGCGCAAAGCTTATACCTACCACCACAAAAAATGGCAAGAAGTAATTATCTTTAAAGAAATCCTTAAACGGCTTGCCGCATACATACCCTGCGACAAACCCAAGCAATGCAAATATACCGATAAACATACCGCTGGAAATATCCAGCATAAGTCCCGCAAAAAGCCCAAACAACGCACCCTCTATTTCGTTTCGGAGGATGGCGTAACTTACGATAAGCACCAGTGTTGTATCAGGGGTTACACCCATTATTGATATGTGCGGAAACAGCGTAGTTTTGAGGATGTAGTTGACTAAAATTATTGCAGCAAGAGTGAGTACTCTAAACACGATTACCTCCGTGGTCGGGTTTTGCGTTTGCCCGTTGGTTACCTACAGTAACAAGTTAAAATTATGATTTACTCTGCCACAAATGTATGCCCGTCACGGGTAGCATACACATCACCCGGCATTTCCATCACTATCAACACCATTTCAATATCATCCAGTTGCGCCGCTGGGCGAACTATCGCATGACGTGTCAATCCATCAGGGTTTGGATAAATAGCCTCCACCACTCCCACCAATATCCCCGGCGGGAAAATAGAACTGTGCGTAGACGTAACAATTTCATCCCCTAGCATAATTTGCGCCGCGGCGTCTATGCGCTCCATGCGTATGAGCCCTTGCTGCATCAATGTAATGCTGCTACTTGTAGACCCTATATCCCCCGTACGGCGGCTCATTACCGCTACAGAAAAATCTATATCAACAACCGATATAAACTGTGACCGCCCCGAGTGCACCTGCCGCACCACCCCAAGCAATCCACCGCTACCGATAACTGCCATATTATTTGTAACACCATCGTCACTACCACGATCTATAAAGAACCGGCTGTACCAGTCGTTAGGGTTCACACCTATCACCCGTGCTCCCATGGTTGTAAGATGGGCATATCGGCGGCTCATATCAAGTAAATCACTTAAAGTAGCATTTTCTTCACCCGCCAGCTGCAATCTGTAATTTTCTATCATTAAAATATTATTGGCTTCCTGTAAATACGCGATTTCACGCAGTAATGCCTGATTGTTTGCTAGTGCGCCAAAATGCCCACGCACCCATGATATTGCGGTACTGCCACCCTGCTGCAAAGGTGTAATCACGTACGACGCCCCCCGTTGCAGGGCATTGGGCGCGGCCGGGTTTATGGTAAGCACAATCGCCAACACACACACACCAATCCCTGTAAGCAAAAATACACGTTTGTATTTCCCCAAAACTTCTACCATGGCGTCACCGCCGCCTTCTTCTGCCATAGGAAGACAAAACCTGCTTCAGCTCGTCGTACTCAAGCACCATGCCTGTCCCCATCGCCACGCAGTACAACGGATCGTTAGCAACGCGTACGTCGATACCTGTTTCCTGGCTAATAAGGCGATCTATTCCATGTATAAGCGCACCGCCGCCTGCAAGTACTATGCCGCCTTCCATTATATCGCTGGAAAGCTCTGGCGGAGTTTTTTCCAATGTTAGCTTTATTGCGTCAACTATCTTTTCCAAAGCCTCGTCCATAGCTTGCTTGCCGTCTATTTCCGAAAGAGTAATTGTGCGCGGCAAACCCGAAACAAGGTCGCGCCCACGTAAGGTCATGGTTACTTCCGGGTCAGGCTCAAATGCGCAACCCACCGAAATTTTTATAGCCTCGGCAGTACGGTCACCTATCGCAAGCCCAAACTCCCGCCGAACGTAGGCGATTATCTGATTATCTATCTCATCTCCCGCCATATACAGCGACTTGCTTGTTACCACACCACAAAGTGAAATAACTGCTATCTCAGTAGTGCCGCCGCCTATGTCCACAATCATACTACCCGTAGGCTCAGAAACAGGCATACCAGCACCAATCGCTGCCGCCATTGGTTCCTCGATAAGTGACACATTGCCGGAAGAAACCCCCGCCGCAAGGATAGACTCCTCTATAGCACGCCGCTCCACAGCGGTAACTCCTGTTGGTACACATACCACAACATTAGGCTTACACCAAGACCTGCGTATGCTGCGCGCTTTTTTTATAAAATAGCGAAGCATGGTGCTAGTGGTGTCGAAGTCTGCGATAACACCGTCCTTTAGTGGCCGTATTGCCGTTATATTGCCCGGAGTGCGGCCAATCATTTGTTTGGCCTCGTTGCCTACAGCTAAGACCTTTTTACTGGAAGTGTCTATTGCTACCACAGACGGTTCATTTAGTATTATGCCTTCGCCTTTACAGAAAACAAGGGTGTTGGCCGTGCCTAAATCTATGCCTAAGTAATTTTTGAACATTTATAGTGCCTGCTTTCGTATCGTGGTAAGTTTAATGTTAAGTGCCTGCTTTCGTATCATGCGTAGTTGGTACTAAATACCTGTTTTGGCGGGGTGTATTACGGTAGCGTTTGTACTTTGTACACATTGATACCCGCAGAGCTTGTTTAACTTATCATAATGTAAGTATGCCCGATAAACCCAAATTTAACCAAATTTTTCAATATTTCAACTTCTTCTAATTATCCCACAAAAAAGCAATTTTTACAAACTTCTTTGACAATATACTTTGAAATAATCACAAACTTCACATCGTTAGAGTTGTACCGAAACGAAAGAGGGCGAGTAAAAATGTTTCGGTATCAGGGAGTATTTTCGCTCTCCAATTCTAATTTCGGTATAACTACTAACTATCAAAATACCAACGGCATAAGAGCATAAAAATTTGCATGCTCAAAGCTTTTTTGTATTAGCTATTTTGCAATGCATAATTTTTATAGTATAGGGCAATTCTTCAAATTCTAAAATACCGCTTTTATTGCCCAAAACTACCAAATTTATTTGACACGTTCTTAGAAAAAAGTTATCATGTTAAGTGCGTCCGGGTAGGGTATGAACATCCTGTTTTTAAGGCTATCATACCAACGGGCTTAATATATAGGAGGTGTACCAAAATGGATTTGGCAGTAGTAGGAATAATCGCTGCCGCTTTAGGTTGTCTTTTTGGTTTTATCACTGCTGTTTTGTATATGAAAAAAGTTTCCGAGTCACGAGTAGGCTCTGCCACTTATCAGGCAGAAAATATCATCGAGGAAGCAAGGCGCACCGCAGAGGCGCGCGCAAAAGAAGTGCTGCTTGAAGCAAAAGAAGAGAGCATCAAGCTAAAGCACGAGGCGGAGAAAGATGCAAAAGAACACAGAAGCGAGCTGCAGCGTTTAGAAAAACGCTTGCTTCAAAAAGAGGAAACGTTAGATCGCAAGCTGGAAAAGACCCAAGAAAAGGAAGACAAATTCCGACAAAAATCCGACGAGCTGGACGAAAAGCAAGTAGAAGTTGAAAAGATAATAGCCAGCCAGCACAAGGAACTTGAGCGCATTGCAAAAATGACAGCCGAAGAGGCAAAGCAAACGCTTATAGCCACAATAGAGCAGGAAGCCAAGTTCGAATCCGCAAAGCTTCTTAGGGATCTCGAGCAAAAAACCAAGTCGGAGGCAGACAAAAAAGCCAAAGACATTTTGGCATCTGCCGTGCAGCGTTGCGCGGTAGACCATATTGCGGAAAGCACCGTATCCGTAGTAAGTCTGCCAAGCGACGAGATGAAAGGCCGCATCATAGGCCGCGAAGGGCGTAATATCCGCGCGCTAGAATCGCTGACAGGCATCGACTTAATTATCGACGACACTCCGGAGGCAGTAATTCTGTCAGGATTTGACCCAATGCGGCGTGAGATTGCGCGTCTTGCATTGGAGAAATTGGTGCTTGACGGGCGTATTCACCCAACCCGTATTGAGGAAATGGTAGAAAAATCCCGTAAAGAAGTGGAAGTTCAAATAAAAGAAGAGGGCGAAGCCGCCACCTTTGAAACGGGAGTACATGGTATTCATCCGGAACTGACACGCCTACTTGGAAAAATGAAATTCCGCACCAGTTATGGGCAAAATGTACTCAAGCATTCCATCGAAGTGGCATATTTATGTGGCCTGTTAGCCGGCGAGCTTGGCGCAGACATAAAAATGGCAAAACGCGCAGGCTTATTGCACGACATAGGTAAAGCAATTGACCACGATGTGGAAGGTTCTCACGTGTCTATCGGTGCTAACTTGTGTAAAAAATATAAAGAGTCCGCACTTATCGTAAACGCGGTAGAGTCCCACCATGGAGACGTTGAAGCAACCAATATCATATCCGTAATTACTCAAATTGCCGATGCTATCTCCGGTGCAAGACCTGGCGCGCGTCGCGAGACTTTGGAAGCGTATATTAAACGACTACAAAACCTAGAAGCAATTGCAGACAGCTTTGAAGGCGTGGAGAAATCCTTTGCCATACAAGCCGGCCGCGAATTGCGGATTGTAATTATCCCCGAGTCCGTAAGCGATGCGGAGCTGACTCTGCTTGCGAGAGATATTGCCAAGCGTGTTGAAAACGAGCTGGAGTACCCCGGACAGATTAAAATCAGCTTGATACGCGAAACGCGAGCCATCGAGTATGCGAAGTAGATAAATTTAAAGGTGTATAATACAAATATGTAAAGCCCGTTTTACGGGCTTTTTTCTCACCGATTAGCAGCAGCCGTCTTCAAAGCTGTCGCATTCTGTCTCACGCTTCTCATGCGGAGACGCGCAGGAGTTGCCTACAGTAATGGTATCCAGGCAGCAATGCTTTTGTTGGTCGTTGTACTTGCAGTTTCTTACGTTACAGTTTATATGCGGGTTAATCATTCGATTTCCCTCCTTTCAATCTTACTTTCTCCAAGTGCATCCAGTATTATTCCAATACTGGGTATACATATTACTTTACACACAAAACCAGGAGGTTTTTTCATGGATTTAAAAGAGCATATACGTGAGATAAAAGATTTTCCTATACCCGGCATTTTGTTTCGGGATATAACCACTGTACTAAAAGACCCCTTAGCACTAAAATCATCTATGGATGCGATGATGCACCTTACAAAAGACCTCGAATTCGACTCTATTTTGGGTCCCGAGTCCCGTGGGTTTATTTTTGGAGTGCCGATGGCTTATGCAATGGGCAAAGGTTTTGTCCCCGTGCGCAAGGCTGGTAAGCTGCCGGGAGAAGTACAGCGGCGCGAATACGCATTGGAATACGGCACTGCCACAATAGAAATTCATAAAGACGCAATTACCAAAGGGCAACGGTTTATTATTGTAGACGACCTTCTCGCAACAGGCGGCACAGCAAAGGCGGTAGTTGATTTGGTACAGGAAATGGGCGGCATTGTTGTGGCGCATGTGTATTTTATCGAGTTGGTCGGGCTTGGCGGGCGCGCTGTTTTGCAAGGCGAAGACGTTAGAACCGTGCTGGCGTACGATTAGTAAACCGCAACACCTACCTGTTATTTAACATAAAACCTGGAGTTACATCATGATCAAACATCAAATATCAAAAGTACAAAAAAATTCAATCGCCGCCGAAATGGGAATTGCCGGCGGCGATTTTTTACTTTCTATAAACGGCGAAGAAGTGCGCGATATACTAGACTATCGTTTTCGCATTGCCGAAGAGTACTTGCTTGTGGAAATTGAAAAAGCCTCGCATATTTCAACTGGTGACTCACAGTCACCAGTTGAAATATGGGAACTTGACATAGAAAAGGACCCTGACGAAGACCTCGGGCTTATCTTCAAGCAGTCACTAATGTCTCACAAGAAACGTTGCCGCAACAAATGTATTTTCTGTTTTGTGGATCAACAGCCCAAGGGTTTGCGCCCGTCACTGTATATCAAGGACGACGACCCACGGATGTCCTTTTTACTGGGCAATTACGTTACCCTTACGAACTTGAGCCATACGGAAGTTAAGCGACTGGCGGGGTACCATCTCTCGCCGCTGCGGATATCCGTACACGCGGCAAATTTGGACATTAGAGCAAAAATGATGGGTACAGACGCGGCACGCAATTTATTTGATACGCTGGATGTTTTTGCTGCTGCGGGAATAGAGATGCATTTTCAGATAGTGTTGTGCAAAGGCATAAACGATGGCGTACAGCTGGATTATACAATTGAGAAGCTACGGCCGTATGGGAAGAGCCTGGCGGTTGTACCAGCGGGTCTCACGCGACACAGAGAAGGGCTGTTTCAGCTTAAAGCATTTTCCAAGCAGGATGCGCGGGATGTTATATGCCAGATGGAACGCATCGGCTGCAATTACGATAACCCATCGGCCTCTGCACATAAAACATTCGCGTTTCTATCGGACGAGTGGTATATCTTGGCGGGGCTTCCACTGCCGCCGTACAAGCACTACGAAAACTTTCCGCAGTTGGATAACGGCGTGGGAATGTTGCGGCTGTTTGAGCGTGAATTTTTGCGGGGAATGCTGCAAGATTGCCCGCGCAAAGATAAACTTTCTTGCTTTGTGCGGCAGCGCGGCAGGCGGTCACAAGCCACTCCTACAAATGCCACACACTCCACGGCAAACGCGCCACTTGTAAAAATTCGCAATTTTCTAACACAGCTGCGGTCACAACCGAACCCCACTAACATCGCCATAGTAACGGGTACCGCTGCAGCAGACTTTATGCGAAGCATAGCCAGCAAATTTACACAAGTGCACCCACATACAAGTTTAATCATCCACCCGGTACAAAACCACTTCCTTGGCAAAAGCGTGACTGTCAGCGGCCTATTGTCCGGGCAAGATATAGTCCGTTGTCTAAAAGGTAAATTGCAAAACACAACAGCCCTCTTCCTACCGGAAAACGCCTTCCGCGCAGGGGTTTCTCAAAAAATAATGCTTGACAGCACCACCCTAAAACAGTTGGAGAAGTCGTTAGGCGTTCGTATTATAGTAGGCAGTACTAATGGACGAAAGTTTTATCGTCAATTGGCAGATACCATACGTTAGTAAAATTCCAAAGGAGAACACCAAAATGCTCCAGTTTAGCGTATCCCAACAACTGAACGAAGTCCCGTACACATTCAAGTCCACAGGTATTCGCGTGTACTCCTTTGAGGAGTCGCTATTCCATGTTTACCATTACTGGCGCGAGTCTGTGGATGATTTTGTAAGCGACGAGATGGTTGCCTGGGTGTCTGAGCTGGGACATTCCTTTCTTTCGTTTAAAATTAAGGAACTTGCGCTACAACAACATTTTATCGAACGGATACTTGGCTTTTTACAATTAGTGGATTATTTTTCTAAGGATGAAATTACGGAGCTTACCGCTACGCTAAAAGAATGGGAACTGCGGCGAGAATGGGAAAAACTTAAAGAGCGTGCCGACTACCTTGTGGCAAAAGGCGAGCCTATTAAAGCATTGCCGCTTTTTAAACGCGCTTTACAATTTGACGAAAACGCCGCATTATTAAATAATCTTGCGGTAGCATATATGCAACTGTCGTTGCCCAAAGAAGCCATAAGACATTTGACACGGGCACGCACCTTAGAACCTACCAATGTGCAAATTTTGTTGCATTACGTAGAAGCTTCTATTTTAGGCAGACAATTTGAAAACGCAAAAAACGCGCTGGCAAAAGCAACGGATATTGCTCCAATTTGCGCAGATATCCCATTTCTACAGGGTCTAATGTCGTTCAAGCAAAAGCGATATTCCCAAGCACTGGCCTACTACGACGAAGCCATAAAGCTAGACCCGGCAGTCCCTTACTATATCTACAAAAAAGTAGATGTACACAAAGCCATGCGCCAATACGAAAAAGCATTGGATTCGCTGGCGGCAGTATCGGATAAAAACGGCGACTATTATGTAAAAGAAGCTGAAATCCATGCCTTAGCAGGCGATGTACCGGCGGCGCTGCGCAGTATGCGAAGTGCTACTACATCAGATACAACAGACGCTAACCTATGGGCAAAGCTGGCAGAATACTACCGCAACGACTACGACTGGCGCAGGGCAGAACAAGCCATATCCCATGCCATAAGCATATCCCCCGACAACGACACCGTACGTCTTGAGAGCGCGCGTATAAAAAAAGGCCTTGGGCGCACAAAGGACTATCAAACCGAACTAACAGGGATATTGAAGAGCTTTAAAGAGCGGTATCGGGCGGAGTTGTAATAGAACTGTTTTCCACTCATTATTAGAGCTGTAACGAAATGAAGAGGACGAGCGAAAACGTTTTGGAATCAGGGAGCGTTTTCGCTTGCCAATTGCCAATTTTGTTACAACTCTATTGCTATAGTCGAATAAACCCAAAACCGTCCACCGTGGCTTGCAATTTTCCAGCACTCCCGCGTCGCATCAATCCTTGCGCACGCTATGGTGCGCGGCGCGGGAAACGTTCGCATTAGACGAAGTGAACGTTTCCCGTGTCGCTACGCTCACTGCGCCTAATGCGGCGGCTTGCTGCTTCTTGGATTGCAGAAAAATTCCTGCGCCACAATGGACGGTTTTAGATTTATTCGACTATACGACGAAGCAATCCAGTAAACACGCAGCTTGATAGGCTTTTGAATTGCCACGCTTCGCTTGCAATAACGGACGGGAACCATCAATTACAGTAGTTTCGCTACAACAAAAAACGCGCATATGCGCGTTTTTTTGTTGTCTATTTTACCGTTTATATATATCTCGTCTCCGACCAATGAGGAAAAACACAGCGGTTAGCATTAGTATAAAACCTATTGCGGATACAAACAAACCTCTAAAGCTAGTATCATCGCCTGTTTGTGGATTGCGTCGTGTGGTGCTTACATTTGTACCGGTGCTTGTGCCGGTGTCGGTATCCATGTCGGATGATATGGCGTAGTTGTCCCGGCCTGTGTCAGATGTATATAACGACGGTACGTATTGGTGGTCTGTGTCTGGATGGTTTGGATAATGGTATGTTTCAGGGTATGTGTCGTATTGTGCAGTAGCGTAGGGTAAATCTTGCGGGGTATGATTCCCTGGAGTGGTAGCTCCGGGGGTACTAGCTCCCGGTGTGGGGGTAACTGATGAACCTGACCATCCGCCGCCGCCGGCTGAACCGCCACCACCGGAGCCGCCGCCCGAACCACCACCGTCGCCAGTACCACCGCCGCCGCCACCGCCAGGCGGTGTAACAGATGGAACATTAACAGTCACATTTGCGTTAGAAGTTCTACTTTGCGGAACACGTCTTGGGTTTGTGGGGCCTTCTGGAATGTTTGGATTAAAGTCTGGGTTTGCGCCATAGTAATACAACCATGCCGTATTAGGAATACTACCTGCCGGAGCGTTTGCTGCCACAGTTGCAGTAAATGTAATTACTACTTCGTTCACATAACCATGTGCGTTTACAGCACTTGTTGCAAGCTGCATATCGGTTATTCTAAGTTCATTGCCTGTAAAACCGCCGTCCCAGCTTGTAACGCCTGTAACGCTTACTACATTAAATGGAGCAACAAGCGACGCAGGAAGTGGGTCACGCACAACTACGTTAAGGAAGTCGATGCCTAACATGCCGTCTGTGTCTATGGTTATGGTGTACGTCACTGTACCGCCACGGTTAACCGTTGCAGGAGGTGCAGGGCTTACAACAGCCTTTACTATTGTTGGGCTTGGAACACCGACTTGCAAATGCTCCACTGCTTGTTGGCCAGGTACTGTTGTTACGCCTCGGCGGCTACCATTACGTTGGGCATACCCTGCCGGAATATTGCTAACTCTTATTTCCAGTTCGCCCGCAGGTACTTCGCCAAAGTCAAACTCGCCGTTGGGGTTTGTAGTCACTTGTTGGCCTGTAAACACCCACTCACCAGTTTCTTCGTCACGCTGATACAGCCTTACCGTTGCACCGGGAATTCGGCGCCCAGTATCTTCACATGTTAATGTACCTATTAAGGTCGGATATGGTGCGACATAAAAATCTTCATGATATGCACCACCGGGGAGGGTAGTGAGTTCTCGTTCATGTCCACCTACTACAAAATAACCGCTAGGGATAGTGTTACGGTCTATATATACTATCAAATCACCTACAGGCACTTCACCGAAGTCGAACTCGCCAAGGGCATTTGTGACTTCATACCTTGGGTTGCCACTACCGTCAAGCACAGGGTCGCCGTTGCCGTCACGCAAATAAACTCTTACGCCCGGCACAGGGTCACTTGTAAGGTAGCACGTTACCGTACCTGTTAAGGTTGGCGGCGGTATGCTAACCGTGTCATTGTCGCTATTGATATGGCGTGGGTATGGTATATCACGAAATGGACAGTTGGGGTTGGCTTGGTCGATATTCGGGTGATTGCCCAATTCATATCTAAACAGGCTTGCTATGTTGGGTATGCTCCCAACAGGTGCATTTGCCGCTACTGTAGCGGTAAATGTTATAACTACTTCATCTACGTAACCGGTACCGTCGGTGTTTAATTGCATATCCCGTATTTCAAACACGTTGCCAGTAAACGTATGGCTGTGGCCTGTTGCACCTACAACACTTACAAGGTTAAACGGAGCAACCAACATTACATGAAGTGGGTCGCGTACAACCACATCTAAAAACTCTGCACGGGTTAGCTCGTTGGTGGCTATGGTAAGCGTGTACGTTACTGTGTCGCCACGCATTAACCTGTCCGGAACATAGGAAGCAGTTTTTGAAAGAGCGGGGTCGATAGAAACTGTAACTGTTGCGGTATCGTTGCCAATATCCTCTGTACCGCCTGTTGGTATGCGTATCGGGTTGGTGTCTGAGACAGGCTCGGTTGGGTCAAAGGCCGGGTTTCTTTCATATGTGGTAATAGACAAATACGCCGTGTTTACTATTACATCGCCTAAATCGGCAGTCGCAATTACATAGGCAGTAAAAATTATTACAACTTCGCTTGCATAACCTGTACCCTCGGTGTTTAACTGCATATTTGCAGCTCTAAGCACGTTAGTTGTAGTGTTGAAAGTCACAGCCGACGGATTACTGATACCAGTTATGCTTGTAATAACTACTGTTGTCAAATCCAAAAAGGTTTGTGCGGGCAATAGCGAGTCTTCCATAATAATATCCGCAAATTTTAATGCACTCATACCATTTGTGTCTATGGTAATGGTGTACGTTACCATAGTACCGGGTCTTGCGGTTATTGGGTTTACGGTTTTTTCTATTTCCGGTAGAGGCGGTCTAACACGGAAGTGTTCTTCATATGCGCCACCGTGTTGTGCAACCCAATCACGGTTGCCACCGTGGGTTACGACGTAATTATCTGGGATAGAATCGTAATACATGCGCGCCCTTAAACGGCCTGTGGGAATATTGCCAAAGTCGAAAAAGCCGTGTTGGTTGGTTTGCTCATCGCGATCGAATACATATTCGCCATCATAGTATCTATACAGTCTTATTGTTACGTTAGGTATTGGGCGACCTGTTAGTTCGCAAGTTACTGTACCTGTTAGGGTGGTTGCTACGGGTATGTTTGCTGTGGCATCATCAACTTCTGGACGTTCGCTGGGTGTGGTCGGATGGTCGGCGGTTCTCGGCGGGCCAAACAAGCGTGCTATATTTACAAAATTGCCGCCTGCGTTGGAAAGGGTTACATCGTTTACTGTAACGTTAAAGTCTATATGCGTATCGCCCGGTGGTAGGTTTAGGATTAGTTCAAGAACGCCTGTTGCGTTATTTGGACCGACAGTATATGACCCTGGGCTTACAGTGATACCGGTAATGCCAGTTAATCCAGGAGGCAACGTGTCTCGTACAAGAAAGTCGTTTAGCGTGCGATTATGGGGGTTGTTTACTGTAAGACGGTAGGTGATTGTGTCACCGTTACGTACCACTTGATTAGTATGTGCTGCACCATTTACGTGAGTTATAGATTTAGTTAAGGTTGGTGGGGCTGCCACTCGAATACTATCTTCATCGTCTATAGGAAGTTCCGTATTAGGTCCATCCAACGATGCCATATTTTCAAGATACACATTTGCACCCCAAGGTATATCATTGGTAACAACTGCTTGGAAAGTGATAGTTACTACACCATTTCCGGGTGGTTGATTAGCACCGGGCAGGTCTAATGTGGCACTTATCGAATTAGTTGTTGTCGTAACTACAGGCGCACCTCTTGCCCCAGTTACAACAGGTGTAAAACTGTGCATTACAAGCCCTGCCGGTAGAGTATCTGCTATTGTAAAGTTATTAAAATTGATAAGAGCGTCAAACCACCAAGGATCATCGTAATTGGGGACTATTGCAGGATTTGTCACAGTTAACGTATACTCTATTATATCTCCTGGTAGTAAAGGAATTGTTGCAGGAGAGATAAGTTCAGATTCTTTACTGATAGTCGGTGCCTTAGGACGTACATAAACGCGAATTGCAGGAGCAGGTAAAAAACCAGCATTTGGTGAAACAGCATTTGGGGCAGAGGGGAATGTATATCTAAAAATGCCGTTCGCTATTTCCTCTACTGGAGCCGGATTGGCTTGTGTGAAACTCAAGTCAGGTCTACCACTTACTCCAAAAGTAAGGAGACTGCGCTCAAGCTCCCACCCTTGAGGAATAACTGCTTCAATGTCGGCAAAAGCATATTCAAAGTAAAGTGGATCTACTTGTGGAAAAGCCGAATTCCAAGTTATATTAAAAAGTTCAATACCAATGGGAGTAGTGGTATAATGACAATAAATATTTAAAGGTCCCCACGAAAACCGATGCATCTGACCTATTGTCGGATTAATTCCCACATATCCGTAGCCACTAAATCCACAATTGCTAGTATCTCCGCTGTCATTACCATTTTCGTTGTTTGGCGACGTAGTGTCGTCTTCATTGCCAACTTCCGTGTCATTGTCATCATTGTCCGGCTGTGTGGGTGTATGATAGCCGTTACCATCTCCGTTGCTTTGCGGTGTGGTATCGTCCTCATCGCCAATTTCCTCACTATCCGGTTGCATGAACATCTGATAACCGTTACCATTTCCATCGCTTGGTAGCGTGTTATCATCATCCGGCACTTCTGGCGTATACTCTACCTCGGTGGTATCACTATAGCTATGTTCCTGCATGGATATGTATTCTACCCCAGCAATATCCTCATAGCCCTGCTCCAGCACAGGAACATACTCCACCTCAGCAACATCACTAAAGTCGCATACCACCTCCGACGGCGAATACACAACTTCAAGAAATGTATCACCAAATGCAACTAACGGAGAAACGCCCAGTATTAGTGCTAAAATTAGCGCTAAGCATTTCTTTTTCATAACCTCAACTCCCTACATTTTTTATCTCCGTAGATTATACCTAAAAGTATCCAAAAAAGCTACACGAACACTGAGGCAGTATTGCGTAAATATTACGTAATGTTATGCCATATTGCCGCAAACTTGCCACAAATTTTTATGCACCAAACGTATGTTGCTAATTATAAATGTCAAGAGTAAACCAGTTTATAACATATGAGATACAAAAAAGCATGTATATACATAATTTAGGCTGTAAATAAGCTTTACTGTCTGCATTTAAAGCTATAACGAAACAATTCCTAAGAAGTAAGACTATATCAACTGGTGACTCACAGTCACCAGTTGGACTTACTCCACGCCCGCTTATTAACCCGAATAATGGGGGTTTAGCTTCGTATCTAGAGTTGCGGCGAAATTGCACTCTACGCCATCTTTGCAAGAAGCGTAGTGACGAAGCAACCCAGAAAACTTTCGAAAGCGCGACACTCGGACTGCCACACATCAAAGCATAATTAGAGAAGTGAACATTTACCGTGCCGTTTTGGCCTGTACAATAACAAGCAGAAAGCCGCTTTACTACACGCAGAGCATAAACGACAAAGCAATCCAGTAGACACACAACATTGTAATGTTCCTGGATTGCTTCGTTTTGCCCGCAATAACGAGCACGTTAAAACTATATTATTAACCTAGAACGCGCATATGTGCGTTTTTTGTTGTCTGCTTTACTGATCCACAACGTCTTTTCTTCTGCCAAGGAGAAAAAACGCAAAACCTAGTAATACTACAAAACCTATTGCGGACACAAGCAGACCCCTAAGACTAAAGTCATCGCCTGTTTGTGGGTTACGGCGTGTGCTGGTGCTGGTACTTGTGTTAGTGTCTATATCTGTATTTGTGCTTGTGCCAGTGTCCATATATAGCGATGGTACATATTGGTTTGTGCTTGTTGAGTCTGTACCTGTATCTGATGTGCTAGGCGGGATAGTACCCGGTGGAATAGTGCCCGGTGGGATAATGCCAGGCGGGATAATACCGATTGAGCCTGAACCACCACTTGAGCTAGAGCTTGAACCGCCACCGGTGCTTCCACCGCCGCCGCCTGTACTTCCTCCACCGCCGGTGTTTCCACCGCCGCCGCCTGTATTTCCGCCACCGCCGGTGCTTCCACCGCCGCCGCCTGTACTTCCGCCACCGCCGGTGCTTCCACCGCCGCCGCCTGTATTTCCGCCACCGCCTGTGCCTCCACCGCCTGTATTTCCGCCACCGCCGGTTTTTCCACCGCCGCCTGTACTTCCGCCACCGCC
>Ga0123352_10004233_pt1 | contig 21098 bp, 9 predicted proteins | sample TergutLab28metaG_FD_89700 | JGI IMG/M metagenome (GOLD analysis project Ga0123352, IMG submission 89700) | Labiotermes labralis P1 segment gut microbial communities from Petit-Saut dam, French Guiana - Lab288 P1 | ecosystem: Host-associated > Arthropoda: Insects > Digestive system > Gut ...
AGGAGGTGGGATGTGGGTATATGGACTGGATTGGGCTGGCCCAGGATAGAGACAGGTGGCAGACGCTTGTGAGTGCGGTAATGAACCTTCGGGTTCCGTGAAATGCGGGGAATTTCTTGACTAACTGCAAACCAGTTAGCTTCACAAGATAGACTCTGCACCATGGAGTAAGTTTGTATGTATTTACAGATATCCGTTGTATTTTCAAGGTTTCTCTTACCGTAAAAAAGACCAAACATTTTGGCTAAAGTAGAAACACTTCAGACATTTTTTACTCATGCGCTCGGTACGAGTTATCAACTGGAGACTGAGGGAGTACGAGGCTTCCTTCAGCGCCGAGGCAACTTCCGGAAGACAATTTGAAATAAGCTGCGACCGCCTCCCTCCCCCACCCCAGCCCTTCAGGTTCTCCCATCACCATCATCCTTTTACTTCTCTCGACGTTAACTAACTGTTTCACTTGATTTACCGTCCGTCCGTCTGACCGTTACCACTAAACAACGCTCGGTTTGTCTGTCTCCCATTTGCATATCCTGATTTAACACCCACTTGACCAAAATGACTTTAAATACAGTTTATACTGTCCATAGCGTGTGACGTGTAACGCTTGTTTCTTACAGCGGACGGCACAGAGAACACACACAGGTATTGTGACCTTAACTCCGTGCCCTTACCAAAATGTAGGTAGCCACAGTATTTAAAGCGATGTGCAGGAATTAATGTGGAGTTTTGGGTAAAATTCGAATCCTTCTTTATAGCCTGTTCTAATTAAGTAAGTCAATTTGAATTCCACGCTTTCCCTTACAATTTAGCTACACCATTGGTACGGTCAAAGAAATATAGCATATGCGTGGCGAAAAACAGGAAATTGTTATTGGTGATTTAGCAATTTATTTGATGATTCAGATCTTCTGGGATGTAAGGGTACGTCGCTAGGTTAGTGTTAATCGACGTTTCGACGGAACCTAGTGCCTTCATCTTCAAGGTTTGAACAAAACGTCACCTCCCAAACGACATAAAATGTCAATACAGCCGCTGTGGTAACATCATATTTAAATTTATTAATTGCCTTTTCCTTTAGATAAGATATATATATATATATATATATATATATATATGCTTGTGTTAACCGTTTAATTACATTAATCGGTTAAGGAAGTCACTTTGTTCAAAATGCTAAACAAATCCCCTCAACACCAAGAGCGACAATTTGCCTTTTCCCTTTAGATATTAGGGCTTAAGATTAAGCTGGCAAGGACACGCCGACAGGAATATGCAGGTCATTGAGAGGCTTACGAAGTAGGATTAGGATAAAAATAATGGAAAGATTTTATGTGACTTATTGCACTTGATCGCCAGACGTTCAAGCAATTTATTTTGTAGCCGACAGACCAGCAGGTAGTGACATCTGCACGTGGGGATTACAAACTGCCCACAGGCGCTTCATTTCATCACAACAATCAAACCATCGCTAAGACAGGAAAGTCGTCACAATTTATCTGATTATGAATTGGTGCAAAAGGTCTTGGGAATGGATTAGTTTTGAGATAGTTACATAGATACATGTCGATTGTGTGGGTGTCCATTGTTACTTAACGTAGGGGTCTGTGCTTCTTAAAGGGTAAAGTTGCATTAAAAGGACAACTTAATTGATATGCTTTAAATTATATTTAGATTTCGGTTTCTAAACTTAAATTCATAGCAGCACAAAACCTGACAGTCAGTTTATGTCAACTGATACTCCAGATGGAGTTCCCAGTTACCAAAGTACACTCCGTCATAACCCGAAAACACGATTTAAATATTATTATTGTTAACGGCTGTCGTTTTGTTTCAGACTGGTTGATTATGTCTTCTGTTTTACTGATAATTCACTTTTTCGTGTCTTTAAATAATCAAATACATTATACAGCGGGAACAGTAGTGCACAGCTCTAAGCAGTAGATCTGTATGCTCGTGCGTCCGACGTATGTGCCTTCCACACGTTGATAAATTATGATAAACATAATATGTAACGTGAGCAGGCGTAGCTCAGTCTGTAGTGTCTGGCCTGCAAGGGTGGGCGACCGGATAATCGGGGTTTGGTGCCCGACTAGGGCAACGAACTCTGACGTCACAGCACCCAGACCAATACTGACTGGGGCTCACCCAGCCTCCTGTGCAGTGGGTATCGTAGGGCCATTCCCCTGCAGATAGTGATAAAGCGGTCGGGACCCGAAGCTCATCACTCCCCTCCATCAAGAGCCCAAGTCATAAATGCGCAGAGCTGCACCTCCACTCTTCCGTCTTCACGGCTTAGAAATTACATAACACAGAACAACTGCAACTGTACAAACTTGAGTGCAAGATTTTACCGTACTCTGTGAAACACACAAGTAATAAGAACCAACAAAATGCACACTGTTTTCATTAATGTTTTAATTTAATTGTATTGCCTTCGACATGCTTCGAACATCCGAGTGTTCACCCTCAGGAAGAAAGTACATGCAGTTTTTCATGCTGAAATTATAATAATAAAGGGTTATATGATTTGTCTAAGTATAAAATATTAAACACAGCCTACAAATAACAATAACTCTGTAGACATTAACTTTTCTAAAAGCTCTAGCAAATAAGTAATCCACATGTAAACACTATGGGATCCCAAAGTGGACAAAGCATCTGGTAAAGTAAGTGTAGGAGCCTGAAGATGACTAACATCTAGTCGAAACATGTAGCCATAATACAGAATAAATAGATTGTGCTGACGTACGTTTGTGTAATACTAATTGATATAAAATATTAAGTTCATAGAATATCAATAAAAGTATAAAATGGTTTTGATTTGTAGTAACATGTGTGAAATATGACAATATAGAATACTAAAGTGTTACATTAAACTTTTTTTGCCAGGAAATATAGAAATATGTAAGACTGCAATAAAAGTACCTTTAAAAAATGCAATTATCATGTCTCGTAAAGTAATAAAGATATTGTACGTGCTGTCCGTATAAGGAGTCTGGTTGATGTTAGGATGTGTTTGATAATGAGGTCTAGGAAGTATCACCAATAGTGTCGGAGTATTGATCGGTGTGAATTGCAAGTGGTGAGGATGAACACTTGGTTGTTCGAAACATGTCGAAGATAATATAATTAAATTACATAATTAATGAAAATAGTGTTCATTTTGTTATTTCTTATTACATATTGAACGCAAGAGTTAGATGTCGCTACAGCCATATAGACAGAAATGACACATTTATGGGGAAAACAAACTTTGTGAATCGTTATGACAACCACAGATGCTTCTGTTCTCGCATTTGGAGGACAGCCATGACCATAATATGTCTATAAAGAAATTAACAATGTAATTCAGCAAATTGTTTTCCAGTAACGACTCGGTTAATAGCTGCGTCTCGCCCAGTCAACTTCCATTACGTAGCCAAATTATAACGTCCTGAACCGAGACATTAGTGAATAAACCAATTAAAATGCATAATCGGTTTAACATCAAGTGGCTGTGCGACCCGATGGAATCATCAGGAATATTTCCTCTGTCAAATTAATTAGTCGCCGCTCATAAATGTCTAATTGCAATTTGAACACAGCTTTTTAGTGCCTGTCCAGAACACTGTTCCTTCATTCGGCAGCATTTAATCCAAAACAGTATATGTAAAATCTGCATAGCTCAAACAAGTATACATTAATGTAACCGCTGTGTTGTGCACTATACACACACACACACACAAATATATATATATATATATATATATTGCACAACACAGCGGTTACATTAATGTATACTTGTTTGAGCTATCCAGATTTTACGTGTACTGTTTTGGATTAAATGCTGCCGAATATATATATATATATCGATTAGGATGATTTGGGTTTATGCGTTCAGAATTTATGGCGTGAGGGACAGCGTCAGAGGAAGTAATGTCTGTCGCCACCGCTCAGCTATTCACTGGACACTGGGCTGCAGTGTAGCTGCTGACGTAATGTCTGTCGCCACTGCCAGTACTGGACACAGGGCTGCAGTGTAGCTGCTGACGTCTTGACATGTTCAGTTGCAACTCGTGCTTGAACGGACCAACTGGTGAACTAGCAACCGTGCGAATTTGTAAATGACCTGATAACATTTCGATATTATAGTTTTGAGGGCGTTCGCAAAAGTGCGAAAAGCGATTATTAGTTTCTTCATGTCTCTCTGTCCGCATGGAAGAACTCGGCTTCCACTCGACGGATTTTCAAGACCTTTGATAGTATTTTTTTCGAAAATCTGTCCAGAAAATTAAATATTTATTAAAATTTGACAAGAATAGCGGCACTTTACATGAAGCTCCGTGCACATTTATGATAATATCTCGCTCAGTTCTTAGAATGAAAAATGTTTCAGGAAACATTTGTGTAGAAAACCAAAACACACTTTTTGTGTTCAAAATATTGTAGAGACGGACAGGCCACAGATGACAATATCGCGCATGCGTATTGCGTGCTGAGCACCTAAGGCTATAGCCACAAACTCAGAGTGTGCAACACTAATTCCTTTTTCACCTCAAGAATGGTTAAGCGAACGCGCCTCAGTGTTAAATTTATAGTAGGTTGCCTATCTTGTTATTGGTAACGAGCAGCGTCACCGTCACAACAGGGGTAACGTTATATTCAAGCTATATTCCACGGAGTCTCTAGTTCAATTATTTCCGCTGACAACCCTTCAGTTGTTCCGTTCATACTCATTGTAGCCCTAGAAGTGAACAGAAACGCCACATGTCGCTGAATGTTCACCCAATGAATATGAGAGCACCTGCATACTCGTAACGTTTGAGCTAGGTGCTGACGGTCCAGGGCTCGCATCCCGGCAGTGACAATAGATTCTCCTCCTCTCCACACCGTCCATACCGGCTCTTGTGCCCACCCAGCCTCCTATTCAATGGCTTAGGTAAAGTGGCCGGAGCATGAAGGTAATCCTTAACCTCCGCTTAGTGCCTGGGTTAAGAATGAGTGGAGCTATACCTCTGCTCCCTCTGTATGTGTTCATGACGTGAACAGAATTAAGGGAGATCTGCGTAGTATTATCGGCAAAGCATGACGCAACAGCGCTGACTGAGGCATATCTGTCTCTCTAGGTCCTGTCTGCTACGTCACAGATATCATCTGGTGTATCTATTATGAATTAATCAGTCACACGCACAGTCGACTTGCACAGTACAAGGCACAAGCGTCGTGTTGTACTTTGGTATGTATGTCATACGGTTCTTGCTCAGCCGCTACTAGGTGCCGTACGTACGTACGTACATACATACATACATACATACATACATACATACGTACGTGCATACATACATATATACAAACATACATACATACATACACGTGTAAAGGGGGGGGGGGTGATAGCGTGATTAATTACTAAACTGAAAGCTATGTGGAAGGTCAGATCGCGGCCTAATTTAATGTAAATATTGTAAGCTTTTCGTTGCAAGGACAGAGCAATGGTAATACAAATATCTATCCTGTCTATATATTCGACCTGTAATGTAACATTAGAAACAGGAGTATTTATGGCAAAAATAAACAAGAGTATTTATGGCAAAAATAAACAGGACTATTTATGATAAAAATAAACAGGACTATTTATGATAAAAATAAACAGGACTATTTATGGTAAAAATAAACAGGACTATTTATGGTAAAAATAAACAGGAGTATTATTGGTAAAAATAAACAAGAGTATTTTGGTAAAAATAAACAGGACTATTTATGGTAAAAATAAACAGGAGTATTTATGGCAAAAATAAACAAGAGTATTTTGGTAAAAATAAACAGGACTATTTATGATAAAAATAAACAGGACTATTTATGGTAAAAATAAACAGGAGTATTATAGGTAAAAATAAACAGGAGTATTTATGGTAAAAATAAACAGGAGTATTATTGGTAAAAATAAACAGGAGTATTTATGTTAAAAATAAACAGGAATATTATTGGTAAAAATAAACAGGAGCATTTATGGTAAAAATGAACAGAGTATTTATGTTTAAGATAAACAGGAGTATTAAGGTTAAAAATCAACAGGAGTCTTTTTGTTAAAAATAAACAGGAGCAGTTATGGTAAAAATAAACAGGAGTGTTTATGGTAAAAATAAACAGGAGTATTTAACAGTATAAACAGGACGCCTAACTGTCAGAAATGGAAGAAGGGGGCTGCCTGATAGAAACCACTGAACTACGCACTGAAAGTGGCACTCTGGTAAGTTCCCATGTTTACGTCTTCGAGGATGTGGTAAATAAACAAGTTTCCCGACATTTCGAAGGTCGCGTTTTTTGCCTTAAGACTTAGCGCAGCATCACGGAAGACTCGAACGTTCAGCAAGACCGCCCTCAGGTCCTGGAAGCTCCGTAATATTCACCAGTTTCAGTATATATGCATTATGTATATACTTATTTATTTATCCATACAAACCTGTATGAAGATTTCGGAAATAACGCTTAGTGGTGTATATGTGTGTGTGTGTGTGTTTATGTTAGCGTAAGAAATTTCATCTGAAGGAAAACTTGCGTGTGTACAGCTACCTGCATCGAGCTGGATCCTTTGTGAGAAGCTAACAGTTCGTTAAATAGTCAAGACATTCCCTGGATTATTTCGAAACCGAAGGTTCATTGACGTTTTCACAACAGCTAGTCACTTGTCGCCTTTCTGAGTCAGATTCAGTCAGTCTTCTCCCAACGTACATAAAAATTGTGTGTGTGTGTGTGTATTAGCTCCTCGTTACGCGGTTTTCTCCAGTCTCCTGTTACTTTCCCCGTCTAATGCGCAAATGTCTCCCGCATCATCCAATTCCCGAACATTGTCCTCACTATTATGTTAGTTACTGCACTTAAAAAAATGTGACAGACCAAGTTTCACACCCATGTTAAAATCAGCGGACCAAATTTGACTGCCCGCTATTATTCTGTGTTGATAGATTGCAGATCGGAAGACGAAAGGATCTGAACCGAAAGCGTTGCAGCAGGTGGTTCCTGGATGTATTCTGCTGTGAACTGCCTTCAGACATGCAATTTTATTTATCAGTGCCATTTCATTCCTAAACACTTTATAACATTTGACAAGTTCTACAAGAATTTATTAGCTCCCTTCATGTCGTAGTGTAGTGTGTGTGTGTGTGTGTGTGTATATATATATATGTGTGTGTGTGTGTGTGTAGAGATGCGATGCTGTAAACAAAATGTGAAATAATTCGATGCAGCTCTCAGCACCCGGCTTAATATTTATTTAACGTGTACAGCGAGACGCAATGTTACCAGGATTTACTGTGGTGCTATGTAATGTAATCGGAGCAAAACTACAGTTTCACTGATCCCTCGCGCCAAAGCTCTGTGCATGAATATAAAAAGCATGTGATTCTCTCAATACGGGAAGGGCGTAGCAACACGTCCTGTCCGGTTCGGTCCGGTCCGGTTCTGCACTGTACTGCACTGTACTAGATTCAGCACAGTGTGAATGTTTGGTCGTTTTAAAGGCCTTGCTGACCGCAATGATCAATGTTATGGACGACAACATTAAAACATGTCGGCTTCCCTTTAGCGCCAAATTTATCTAGATGACATTAACACACAGCGATTACTGTATAATGTCCAGCAATTTAGAATCCCGTTGTAACTCGGGATTTTGAATACTGACCCGGACCTGGGCTATTTCGACCTGCATTTTTATAGCCTTCTGCAGTGTCTTTCAGTGTGCGCACGTGGTGAGTCGCTTATGAGTCGATTGTATTTGAAGATAAACACAATATTAAACTTTAAAAAAAAACAGAATAAAACACAAAGAACGAAACTGAACAGTTGAACAGGACTAAACAAATTAACATTTCGTAGAAGTGATATAGAAGTTTATTGCTTAACAAAGTTCAATTAATGTAGTATAAAACATTTAAGTTGCATCCCAATCATCATACCCGTATTTCAACTTCACCAATACATAAATTCGTAAGGTAATATAATCCCTCGGTATTATTTATTATGTTGTTTTGAAACATGTCGGCCGTATCTCGAGTGCCGAGTATGGTCTGCGGACATTTACTTAAATAGCCCTTATTTCAAATAATTACGTTATGCCAGTTACATTTCAGTCAAAAATGATTTTTAGGTACTTTCGTGAATAATAACGAAGAACGTGTCCGATACGAATTCCTTGTATCTGTAAGGTCACTATTTTAAATTTCGAACCGTCTGAACAATTTTTATGAAATTCGGTGTGAATATTAAGCAACTGGAACAAACTGTAAAATCGTATTTTCTAATTACTTGTAATAAGCAAGAACTTGGCAGCCGCGCGATATTTTGGAACAGAGGCAACATCAGCGCCACTTTCTTTTAGAACTTAACTCAAATATGTAAGTAAACCGCGCAACTAGCCTACTGTCACTTAAATAACAAGACGGTAGCCATGCAAGAACATCCAGCTCACGGTTTGATGGTGATGAATCTCTGGCGGCAAGCGAATGAAATTTGATAAGGAGAAAACCCGGTTACACTTTCCATTTTGTAATTCAACAACTACAAACATGACGACGGTGCGGAATGGAGTCTGTTTCAGATGTAATGTGCACAGAATATGCACTTAAGTAAATTTCGCGATAGAATTACAGTAAAAATAATACTAAGAAATTTGTAGAGTGGGAAATTTTGAAATGGGACAGCGAGCTACGTGACATTTCGGAACTCGGAAGGTTGACAGTCGTCCTGAATGTCTTTTGGAGAATACGATATCGATATTGCGTACAGTTTCAAAAGTAGTACTGAAACTTTTCATGTAAAAAATACATGAAATTCTTCTCTGTAGGAAGCAACACAAGGGTTAACATACGACCCTCTGAGCATGCAGAGCTGCCAGTCGGGGTTACTTATCATATATTGGGTAAGGTCCAAGAAAGTTCGGCATTCCATTACATTACTTTGTTTCCATTCAATTGAAGGGCTCTGCTAACCCTGTCGGTGGAAACAGCGCAGCAAAAAGTCGTCATTTTCAGATGCGCAAAATAGAGCAAGAAGTGGCCGTATGTTGCCGGGGGTATGATTCATTACCATGTCAATATCAAATTTAAAGAAATGAATAACATTCAGATGAAGACTGAAAGCTCAGGGGTTCCAGATTACATCTGTCATGTTCTCCGTACAGCCATTTATTATAATTCCCGCTAACTTTTTAATATAGGCTCACCAGTCACGATGGCTCAAGTCGATACAGCGACAGGATACAGGCTCACAAATCGGATTTTCAAAGCAGGCGTATGGTCTTCTGGGGCGTGACGCCGTGTAAACTGGCATATAGACAGCGTATCGATGTTTCGGAGACACCTGCTACCCCCTTCTGCAGAGCAGAAGTGCATTGCCGAACAGTTTGGCTCACAGAAACATGTGGAACCTCCAGCCTCCATCGTCAGGGTGTGTCGTTCTGTAGATAAGTACCAAAGTTTCGAGAGAACCGTTAGTACCATAATTTACGTATTTCCGTCAAAAGCAAATAATTTACTTAATCAAATATTGCATGCTACATGTTTCACTCGTCCTCCACCATCTTCAGACTTTAAAGTACAAAGTTGCCCAGTTGGGTTTTAAATTACATGCTTTAATGCATGAAGGTAGTCGAGGAGGGTCGAACATGTAGCACGCAATGTTTCATTTAATAAACTTGGTGTGTTTGACGGCAGTATATAAATTACTACCAACTGGTTACAGCAGAACGTGATTAATTGCACCAAAATAAAACCGTAATGACAGCAAATAGCCACAAGTTATTCTGGGGTTCAGCTTAGGTCAAAATTCTATAGTTATACTGAGATGCCGGTTGAACCATAGTAGGAGGGAATTTGTGGCGCAAATGGAGGCCAGTTCATCACCAACATTATGCATGAGGCACTTCTGTACACAAGTAATTTAACGTTACCAGATTTGTATCTTATGGTGCAGTGGAAGACGTTTTTTGAATGTGGTTTGAAGAACCATCTGGAACATCTAGACAAATTAAACACTATATTCGTCCTGAATGACAGACGCGGTTAGCATGAGGAGATTTAAAATTGTTGTTTTGTTAAGTTTATCCTGTTTGGCCAAAGAACGATGCGATTCCAATGTGGTCAATTCAGAGTTACTATATTTATCAACACAAACACACACCTTGTTTGGTCACAAATGTATTTCAGTGCCCCCTCATCATGTCATAACAGAGAGCTTCAAAATTTTTAAAACATTTTTAAAACTTACTGTCTTGGATATCAAACAGCGACCAGGGCCTTTATTAGGTGCACTTCAAAAGCACGTGATATTTCCTTGTCCGTCCGTCTGAACTTACAGCCCCCACACATTAAGACCGGTGCTAAGCACATATACAAATTATTTGTAGATCTTTTCCAAATCGGTAAGAAATTTCTTATTTATGACTCAGAACTGCTTGGGATTTGATTCGACGGGACTTACATGCAGATCGGTAAAATACATAGTCTTAGTTTAATAATGAAATGTGGTGGAACGCGGTTATGTTAATACGATATGAAGCGACAGCCTGATTTAACACGTGACGCCTTGAACCGTCGAACTGAATTCATTGCTTTCAGATGAGGTTGACTGTGCCTTGTTCGGTTTGCGGTCTGCAGTTACAGGCAGACATTTCGGCTGCCATTTTGAACCTTTAGTTTTTGTGTCACTGACAGCTTGATAGTGGCTGTCATAACTTAAAGAGTAGCTCAACTATAGGAACTTCCGTTTCCTCTTAAGAAACCAACATCAAAACTGAAATTCGTATTAAAACAGCTGCCCACGGTGCCCGTACAAAACAGCTACCCACGGTGCCCGTACAAAACAGTTGCCCACGGTGTCCGTACAAAACAGCTGCCCACGGTGCCCGTACAAAACAGTTGCCAACGGTGCCCGTACAAAACAGTTGCCCACGGTACCCGTACAAAACAGTTGCCCACGGTGCCCGTACAAAACAGCTGCCCACGGTGCCCGTACAAAACCCACCCACAGACACAGTGCAGACTGTTTCAGTTTTCAGAGCCACAGAACTATCGGCCAACATCAATTTATACATTAGGTATTGCTGAGTAGTCTGACGGACTGTGACGAAAAGTCACTCATGGCACACAGCGTAAGTGGCACTAATGGTAAATGTCCTTCTGTTCAGTTAGTGTTAGGGCTGACGTCATGAAGCACTGTGGATAAAATGCCATGAAGAATGTTACATGTGCTCATAGGGCACACATGCTGGGGTGGAAATATTTTAAGTAAATTGGAAATATCTACAGAAAAAACACGAATATGTATACAAACAACATACTTGTACACCCCACAAAGCTTTCACCACATTACTGTTGTGCCTCTGAAAGTGATGTCAGCACGAAATACGACTTACTGCTACCGAAAGGTGATAATGGATGTGAAGACCGAATGAAATGCGCATTTTAATATTATCCTGACATATTGTTAAATCACGCAACACACTCAAAACCGAATTAAGTTGTTTTGTGACTTAATTCTTATGTACACAAACGCGGTCTAAAATTAAACAAAGTAGGTAGATTTTTAAAAGACTGGATAATATCAAAGTCCACATGTTAAAGCTATGCACGGAAAATGCATATGGAGAAATTACCTACAGACGGACAAGGGGAAATTAACAAGCGTATAAATACCCCAAAACAACAAAATTGTGTACAAAAGGCACACAAAATAATCGAGCACTGCAACAGACAAACAAGACCAAACAAAGTCGGCAGTTTCACTGTTAGATTAACAATCGGTTGGATTTAGAGCGCACATCGTTCTTTGTTCCACCCGCTCGCCACGGTGAGGCACAGGATGTGAGCGGGACCTGAAAAGAAACAAAACAAACAACCCCCCCCCCCACAAAATAAAATTAGAACATTTTCCATAAGAAGAGAAACAGACACAGATTGCAAGTAATTAACAAAATTTACAACACAACTTACCATCGCGTGTTTGCTGCTTCTTCTGCTACAGGAGTCAGAAATAAACGTTCGCCCTGCTTTACTGTCCTGATCATGGACGGCATATAACCGTGTATACCGAGCCATACTGAGCTGGACAGCTACAACAAACAGCAAATACTACTCAGTTATAAGCCACCTGATGCAGGCAGGAAAACAGGTAGTAAGACGTCAAAATTGCAGTTGTCAATTCGGAAATGAGAAATCGTTGAAAAGTAAAAAATCGACGGCTACTTGTGTCGGAAAATCAGGAAGTCGACGGTTTCTTCTGTTCGAAAATAGTCGAAAAATAGAACGTCGACGGCTTCTTTTCGTCGAAAAATTAAAATTCGACGGATTCTATCCGAAAAATAAAAATTGGACGGTCTCTATCCGACAAATAAAAAGTTGACCTTTTTCCGAATAATATAAATTCGACGCCTTCTACTCTCGTTAAAGCAAAGAGTCGACGACTGTTTCTCTGCGAAAAATTAAAATTTAACACTTCTTCTGTAAAAACTCGAAACAAAGTGTGTCATGTTTGAGCGGCTCTCCGGTCAGTTCGGCAGTTAAGCGATTACAAAAGCGCTGTCTGGTCAACCACGTTCCAACAGTTCGATTTAATTCCCACAGAACCATTTCGCAAATCTGTTAAGAAACCTGCCTACTGTAACGCAGCCTGGCGGCTTGTCACTGAAACGTGTATCGCTAATCAAGTTTTTCGCTCCACTTGTCATTACATCAGTTAAATAGCCTATATTTCACAACTCAACCCTCACATAAATTCCACAACTGTTACAGACACCTGAAATACAAATGCTATCGATGTATTGTTGTTCCTCCATTTATAACAATGTACAAGACTTACCTTTCATTGTTGCCATCTGATGTCCGTGATTCAGCTGCTGTTGTGAACGGACCCACCTTTAGTTGTCAGTCGATGTCTGGTCTTTCGCTGCTCCCAATCCATTTTCCCTGGTTTGTAGACTGGAGCAGTTGTGTTCACAGGAACGTTGCATCCGAAGACGAAATGACACAGCACTGTGTTGCAGACACTCAGAACTGGCGTGTATCACATCACATCACATCACATCACATCACATCACATCAGCACACAGAACTCGCGTGTATCACATCACATCACTTCACATCACATCACACAAAGTCAGAACACATCAAACCACGTCACGTTACATCAACATCACATCACAACAGCTTGTAGGCTTTGTTGCAAAATGTGTACACGAGGTCACAAAACTTCACTTTGTATTCACTCTCGAGAGAAAACGAAACATTTTTACAGACAAGTTAAATGACACTCGCGAACCACGTGGTGCTAACATGCCTGCCCGCCTCTGTTATAATTTTCCTAACGATTTTGACGCATTTAAAACGTGATTTATATGTGTTTAGATAGTTATCTTTATCCTAAGTGCGGTGAAATGTGAGTTGCACTTTCAAATCAATATATCTTTATAGTTCAAAAGATATAGTTCAATATTATCTGGATCTCAGAGGTTGGTCAGGTGCTATTGAATTAGAGGGCCTGTTAAATGCGCAAGATTGAGTGTCGTGTAAAGTGTGTGTGCGACGCCCTTAAAATTGTGCGAATTTCGGACCCGGGTATGAACAAACCTACATTTGCCCCGTACATATTTAAAATATAATGTTAAAAAATATATTTTACCTCTTACAAGGGCATGAAGACCCTCGGTAGGTTGCTCTAAAATTTGATATATAAAATTATTTATTTTATTACAAGGGCATGAAGCCACCGGCGTCGTTGACCTAAAATATAATTAAAAATATATTCGTTCTACTCTCAGGCCATGAAGCCCCCTGCGTCTTTGTTCCAAAACATAATTCATGAAAAGAATTTTTCCTATTCTCAAAGCATGAAGCCAACTGCGTCTTTGTTCCAATACATGATTTATAAAATGTATTTATCGTATTCTCAGGGCATAAAGCCCCTTGCGCCATTATTCCAAAATATAATTTATAAAATGTATTTCTTCTATTCTCAGGGCGTGAAGCCCCCTGCGTCTTTGTTCCAAAACATAATTTATAAAATGTAATTATGGTATTCTCAGGGCATGAAGCCCCCTGCGACTTTGTTCCAAAATATAATTTTAAAATGTATTTATTCTATTCTCAGGACATTAAGTCCCCTGCGTCTTTGTTACAAAACTAAATACATAAAATGTATTTATCCTATTCTCAGGGCATGAAGCCCCCTGCGACTGTTCCAAAACATAATTAATTAAATGTATTTATCGTATATTCAGGGCATGATGCCCCTGCGTCTTTGTTCCAAAACATAATTTATAAGATGTATTTATCTTATTCTCAGGGCATGAAGCCACAGCGTCTTTGTTCCAAAACATAATTTATAAAATGTATTTATCCTATTCTCAGGGCATGAAGCCCCATGCGCCTGTGTTCCAAAACATAATTTATAAAATGTATTTATCCTATTATCAGGGCATGAAGCCCCCTGCGTCTTTTTTCCAAAATATAATTTATAAAATGTATTTATCGTATTCTCAGAGCATGAAGCTCCTGCTTCTTCGTTCCAAAGCGTAATTTATAAATTTTTTAATCGTATATTCAGGGCATGAAGCCCCCTGCGTCTTTGTTTCAAAACATAATTTATAAAATGTATTTATCATATTCTCAGGGCATGAAGCCCCTGCGTCTTTGTTCCAAAACTATTTATAAAATGTATTTATAGTATTCTCATGGAATGAACGCCCCTGCGTCTATGTTCCAAAATATAATTTATAAAATGTATTCATCCTATTCCCAGGGCATGAAGACCCTCGGTCTTTGTTCTAAAACGCAATTGATAAAATTTATTTATCCTATTTCAGGGCATGAAGCCTCCTGCGTCTTTGTTCCAAAACATAATTTATAAAATGTATTTGTCGTTTTCTCGGGGCATGAAGCTCCTGCGTCTTTGTTCCAAAACATGATTTATAAAATGTGTTTGTTGTTTTCTCGGGGCATGAAGCTCCTGCGTCTTTGTTCCAAAACATAATTTATAACATTTATTTATCCTATACTCAGGGCATGTTCCAAAACATAATTTAAAAAATATGTTTATTCTATTCTCAGTGCATGAAGCCCACTGCTTGTTTGTTCCAGAACATAATCTATAAAATGTATTTATCTTATTCTCATGGAATGAAGCCCCCTGCGTCTTTGTTCCAAAATATAATTTATAAAATGTATTTATCCTATTCTCAGGGCATGAAGCCCACTGTGTCTGTACCAAAACAATTCATAAAGAGTATTTATTGTATTCTCAGGGCATGAAGCCCCTGCGTCTTTGTTCCAAAGCATAATTTATAAAATTTATTTATCCTATTCTCAGGGCATGTTCCAAAACATAATTAAAAAAATATAATTACCCTATTCTCAGAGCATGACGCCCACTGCGTCTTTGTTCCAAAACATAATTTATTAAATGTATTTATCCTATTCTCAGAGCATGAAGCCCCCTACGTCGTTGATCTAAAATATAATTTATAAAATATATTTATCCTATTCTCAGGGCATGAAGCCCCCTGCGTCTTTGTTCCAAAACACATAATTTATAATATGTATTTTCGTATTCTCAGGGCATTAAGCCCCTTGCGTCTTTGTTCCAAAACATTATTTATAGAATATATTTATTGTATTCTCAGGGCATGAAGCCCCTGCGTCTTTGTTCCAAAACATAATTTATAAGATGTATTTATCTTATTCTCATGGAATGAAGCACCCTGCGTCTTTGTTCCAAAATATAATTAATAAAATATATTTATCCTATTCTCAGGGCATGAAGCCCACTGTGTCTGTACCAAAACAATTCATAAAATGTATTTATTGTATTCTCGGGGCATGAAGCCCCTGCGTCTTTTTTCCAAAGCATAATTTATAAAATTATTTATCCTATTCTCAGGGCATGTTCCAAAACATAATTTAAAAAATATATTTATCCTATTCTCAGGGCATGAAGCCCCTGCGTCTTTGTTCCAAAACAATTTATAAAATGTATTTAACGTATTCTCAGGGCATGAGGTCCCCCTGCGCCTTTGTTCCAAATATGATTAATAAAATGTATTTACCTTGTTCTCAGGGCATGACGCCCGCTGCGCCTTTGTTCCAAAACATAATTTATTAAATGTATTCATCCTATTCTCAGAGCATGAAGCCCTCTACGTCGTCGATCTATAATATAATTTATAAAATATATTTATCCTCTTCTCAGGGCATGAAGCCCCCTGTGACTTTGTTCCAAAAACATAATTTATAATATGTATTTTCGTATTCCCAGGGCATGAAGCCCCTTGCGTCTTTGTTCCAAAACATAATTTATAAAATATTTTTATTGTATTCTCAGGGAATGAAGCCCCAGCGTCTTTGTTCCAGAACATAATTTATAATATGTATTTATCTTATTCTCATTGAATGAAGCCCCCTGCGTCTTTGTTCCAAAATATAATTTATAAACTTTATTTATCCTATTCTCAGGGCATGAAGCCCACTGTGTCTGTACCAAAACAATTCATAAAATATATTTATTGTATTCTCAGGGCATGAAGCCCCTACATCTTTGTTCCAAAGCATAATTTATAAAATTTATTTATCCTATTCTCAGGGCATGTTCCAAAACATAATTAAAAAAATATATTTATCCTATTCTCAGGGCATGAAGCCCACTGCGTCTTTGTTCCAAAACATAATTTATAAAATGTTTTTATCATATTCTCAGGGTGTGAAGTCACCTGCGTCTTTGTTCCAAAATCTAATTTATAAAATATATTTATCCTATTCCCAGGGCGTGAAGCCCACTGCGTCTTTGTTCCAATTCATAATTTATAAAATGTATTTATTCTATTCTCAGGGCATGAAGCCCCCTGCGATATTGTTCCAAAACATAATTTATATAATGTATTTATCGTATTCACAGGGCATGAAACCCCTTGCTTCTTCGTTCCAAAGCATAATTTATAAATTATTTTATCGTTAGTTCAGGGCATGAAGCCACCTTCTTCTTTGTTCCAAAACACAATTTATAAAATGTAACTATCCTATTCTCAGGGCATGAAGCCCGCTGCGTCTTTGTTCCAAAACATAATTTATTAAATGTATGTATGGTATTCTCAGGGCATGAAGCCCCCTGCGTCTTTGTTCGGAAACATAATTTATAAAATATATTTACACTATTCTCAGGGCATGAAGCCCCCTGCGTGTTTGTTCGAAAACGTAATATATAAAATGTATTCATCCTATTCTCAGGGCATGAACCCCCCTACGTCTTTGTTCCAAAATGATTTATATAATGCATTTATCGTATTCTCAGGGCATGAGGCCCCCAGCGTCTTTGTTCCAGACTTAATCTATAAAATGTGTTTATCCTGTTCTCAGGGCATTAAGTTTCCTGCGTCTTTGTTCCAAAACATAATTTATTAAATGTATTTATCGTATTCTCATGGCAAGAAGCCCCCTGCCTCTTTGTTCCAAACATAATTTATGAAAAGTTTTTATCCTATTCTCAGGGCATGAAGCCCCCTGCGTCTTTGTTCCAAAACAATTTATAAAATGCATTTATCGTATTCTAATTGCATGAGGCCCCCTGCGTCTTTGTTCCAGACATAATCTATAAAATGTGTTTATCCTGTTCTCAGGGCATTAAGTTCCCTGCACCTTTGTTCCAAAACGTAATTTATTAAATGTATTTATCCTATTCTCTGGGCATGAAACCCGCTTCATCGTTGATCTAAAATATAAGTTATAAAATGTGTTTATCCTGTTCTCAGGGCATGAAGCCCCCTGCGTCGTTTATCTGAATATAATTTATAAAATATATTTATGCAATCTTCAGGGCATGAAGCCTCCTGCGTCTTTGTTCCAAATCATAATTTATGAAATTTATTTATCGTATTCTCAGGACATTAAGCCCCCTGCGTCTTTGTTCCAAAACATAGTTTATAAAATATATTTATCCTATTCTCTGGGCATGAAGCCCCCTGCGTCTGTGTTCCAAAACATAATTTTTAAAATGTATTTATCTTATTCTCAGGACATGAAACCCCCTGCGTCTTTGTTCCAAAATATAATTTATAAAATATATTTATCCTTTTCTCAGGGCATGAACCCCCTTACGTCTTTGTTGTAAAATATAGTTTATAAATTTTATGTTATCATATTACCAGGAAGGAACTGTTTCTACATCAACGTATTTTATTATATCCTTTACAAAATTACGTAACCCTCCTTTTACCACGACGCGAACCCAACCTACATTAGTATGTTCTGAAATATCTTTTATGGAAATATTTAATACACCAATTACCGGACATGAAACCCCTTTCCCATCAATCTACTCGAAAATGAAATTTATAAATTTATTTAAACTATTTATTACTGAAAATGAAGCCTTTCTGCTTCAATATATTCCTTATACCGGAGTATAAAACCTACTTCTTAAATATTTTCTACAATATGATTGATGCATATACGGAATCCTATTACCGCGCGAGGGTGGGGAGGGGGTTTGAGGGAGATAGAGATCAGTAACGGGCTTTTGTAAACACGGTAATGAACCTTACGTCCGTCAAGGATATCTTGAATGGGTCAGCCCCTGTTAGTTTACCCTGGTCCTTGAAATCGTTCAACTGGCCATGTAAATTGAAGTAAACCTACCGTTAAGAAGTGTCTTTATTAAAGAAACTTTCGGGAATTAAAGCAGCAAGGCCATAGGTTTACGAACTGTAATTGGATAATCGTGGCGATATAAACTGACATGCACTGATCGAAGATGGAGTCAGACAACTGTGTTTGTTGCTAGGAATGTTTCAGTGTCTCGTGCAGTTCCACATTCTACGGTAATTATAAAAGTATGTACAGCTGGTCCTAAATGAAGGTTATATTAATGGCTGTTTGTGATTGTTGGTTTTTATGTACAGTGCGAGAAATGACACCTGTTTTACTGCACACACAGCAACGTTGATTTAGTAGGAATCAACTTCGAAGTGCTGTTATATGAAGTCTTGTTTATTCAAAGATTTGTCCGTATATTCCATAGACACCATAATATCTGACGGTCTATATTACCGCTGTATCAACTGAAATAATTCAATTTTATAAGTAATTCATTTAATGTTCTTATAATGATAAAGTACTTAAGACCACGACGGTCCTAATGCTTGGAAAACAAAGTTTGTTCGAATATTTCAGTGTGGATTGCAGGATAATATTAAAATGGATGATCATAGCGAAGTGAAATGGATACGTTAGCGCAGGATTTAGTCGAAATGAGGACCTGTTCTGGTGACGGCGAAAAACATGTGAAAAATTTGTGAACAGGAATATGTAACATCAGACAGGAGGTCAGGTAGATAGGTATATCCTTTTCATCAACTGACGAATTCATGCAATCCTCGATATGCGGATCATGTCGTTGGAAGAGAGACGTAACTATCAAAGACCTAAGTTCGTGATATATAAAAGAGGGCTAACAAACAGCGTCTTACGGAGGGGGGGGGGGTTTCAGGCTTTAAAGTTGATGAAATTTCGTGCTGGTACCTCTGTCTGAAAAAAATGGCTTCAAAAAGGTTGATAAAAGAAAAGGCTATATATAGAGATATTTTGTCTTTCCGTCCGTCATACGTAATAAAATAGCCGACTGTGGTTACAATTGTCGTCACATATTGTCTAAGATTTTAGTTAAAATCTTAAGTTTGAAGCAGCTTGTAATTATTTTGGTCTGTAATTTCCAATTCCATAAATATTAACGCAACATATCGTTTATTTACATAAATACGTCATTAGATAATCAATTTTAAGCGCATTACACACACGCATAGAAACACGTAATGATAAGCAAAACTTTTAGGCACGATAAAATCTTCCACAGCCTTGCCGGTAGAATATTGTTGCTCATCCAATATGCACATGACGCTCATAAAAATACTTCCCTTTGCAATGTGTGATGGAAGAAACGCTGCCCTAATCTATTGAATACTGTAAAATGTTCTGAATTGCGAGATTGTTAAAAACTGTTAATTTTAGTTGCGATATATTAAAATGGATTTATTTCTGTCTTCCATTTCCCGCGGACCGATACCTGGTCGCTTACCACGACATGAAAATCACTGATATATGTAACTGGATCCTGCTTCTTCCAAACAATGTATATCGTTACACAAAATCCAAATACATTCCTATATCCGAGGCGCTTGAAACACTTGGCATGAAGGAAACAGAATTTTATTTTTCGAGGTGTGAATCATCAAATCATATCAGTGGACACGTTTGAACGTACAAACTTGTTAAGTTAGTGTTTGCCGGCCATGCATAAGAAGAGGTACGAACCCACCACCAGAAGAATAAGGAAATGTTATTTTGTTAGTGTAGCTAATAGTGGGTTAGTGAAATGTACCGAGTGGCAGCTTGTACGGTCACACGTGGAAACTGACATGAAATAATTTTTATGTAAAATTCTGAAGTAGTAACGTGTGACGTCATTTCCAGTAGCAGCAAAACTGTATGACGTAACAAGAGACTGAAGGAAACAACACGTCATTTAACATAATTAAATAGTTGTGAGTCATTTTACATATTGTAATATTATCGTAAATGTTCGACTTCTCGTATTATGTACGGAAGTTATACAACCGTGTGACTGTAATTAGGATCGTATATAAGCTAACGTTAGAATCAGAAGGCTGGCTTCTTCCTAAGAACCCAAGTCGCTAACCGTTAGTCTTACGGATTGTAACGCAGGTGGATGACATTTGAATCACAGACGGGGGGTAACGATATACGCACGTGCACCCGACAATCAGATATTTTAGTATAACTAAAATTTATGTAGACTTTTCTACTATGTCTGTCTCTCTGTCCGTGGTCAGATGTCACAAGCCAATCTCATGAAGCTATCGTAAACCAACTGTTGTAAATAACGTTTTTCAATCAGTGCAGTAATTTAACAGATAACTTAAAAATATATTTGTTTGAATTATGCCTTATTCCCGTAGGTTATGTACGGACGTCACACCAAATATAAAAGCTATTGAAGATTAAAATTATAGCTGAGGGTGTTTGAGAACATGGTGTTGAGGAGAATATTTGGACCTGGGGGGG
>Ga0123352_10004235_pt1 | contig 21097 bp, 12 predicted proteins | sample TergutLab28metaG_FD_89700 | JGI IMG/M metagenome (GOLD analysis project Ga0123352, IMG submission 89700) | Labiotermes labralis P1 segment gut microbial communities from Petit-Saut dam, French Guiana - Lab288 P1 | ecosystem: Host-associated > Arthropoda: Insects > Digestive system > Gut ...
AAGAGAAGAGAAGAGAGAAGAGAAACGTTACAATGGATGAACACAATTGGCGCCAGAAGACCAGAAGCAGTTACACAGTTTGGTGTTCCTTATGAGTTGCTTTCGACACATCATATCTTTAAGACTTATATATATTCAGCTCATTCAACATTAAGAAGAACTGGTGAACTGTGACTTTTTTAGTGAAAAAGTAAAGAGACAGCGATCCATGAAAGCGTCAATTCATTTGTAAAACTGTAATCTTACATCAGAGTCATGCGGTTCTAGATCTTGAATGGGTTTAAAACCAACAGCATAAGAGTCTTCAAAAATGAATGCCTGCCAGATTAACTTTAGGCAAACACAAAGGTCTGAAAAATCCTTGTAATGCTCCAGGGCGGAGGGACAGACGGACAGCGTTTGGTAGCAATGTTCTTTTACATTCGTCTGCGCGAATGTTACAATGACACTGTGCAACGGAACGTACCACTCGCAATCACACGTCTGTGAACTTCCAGGAAAATATTTTAATGAGAAATCTATAACCGGGGAACATTATTCGACGGTATTTCCTCTTGAACACCGTATTTCGAACGTACATAACTATGAAATTATCGCAAGCAGGACACATGTTCGTATAATTTTTTTTCGAAATAATTTGATTCTTCTCCTTCACTTTACACACTTCTTCCCCGATATATTCGGTATAACATAAATTTATTAAGGCCCTCAATTCCTATTTCAAATATTTTTATGAGTTGCGAATGATTAACGAAATACAAGGTAATCGAATTTGATAGTGGGCAAAATGATTATGTCTGAAGAAACCTATGTTACACCCAATGACAGAAAATTATAGAAAGTGCGAGCATAGGAAATAATTGTGAGACGAAGGAGACAGTCAATAAACTTAGTTAAGGCTCACGTGATCGAGAGGTCATGAAAATATTGACAGAACTAACCACTGCTTACCGAAATTTATGTAAATCGGGGACATAACGGGGGTAAAAAATACGAATTCTAAAGTTTGTTTTACATAAACTGTAAGTGCGATGTTTTGTGTTCTCATTTCTTTCCATAGTCACTACTAATAAACAAAGTTAGGTTAAATCTTGCCCTTACGCAATAAAATCTTACGAACCAACTCCTAATGCACTTGACCACAAAACGATCACGTGATCTTAACGCCAACAACTGCGTATGTCACGTCCCCGTGAAACCGAGCCATTTGGTGCGAGATGTTAAGTCGTGACCTACCTGTTGCTGTATCATCATTAGCTGACATTCGAGCAACACCGGCATATACGATTTTCCAGTTAAGATTTTTGACATTTGGTGTTATTAAACAAAAGGACAGGCAAGGTACTGGGGGTATGACATAACACTGAGGCGCCTTTGCGCAACCATCGTTGTAGTGGAAAATATTCTGAGTGTGTATTTGTAGCCTTAGGTATCCAGCATGCAATGCGATGCGCCACATTGTCACCCCTGTGTCCTGCCCCGCTCTACAACATTTTTGCACATTATCTCGTATACGGCAATGTTTTCGAAAAACAGGCACTGAACAAAAAACATGTGTTTTAACTTTCCCTACAACTTTGAAACATTTCTCAGTCTACGAAGAAACGAGCAAGTTATGATCAAAAAAGTAATTTTCAAGTGAGGCATCACCGCTGTGTTTTTCAGTGTTTAAAGCTATATGTAATTTGACAGTATAACGCAACACAATATATATGTGTGTGTGTATATATATGATAGTTAAAAGATGACAACTACATGCTTCGGCTTTCCTTTGTAAGCCATCTTCAGGTTGTAACTATCGGATATTTCAAGTAGTTTGGTCTTCACGTAAACTAAACGTAATTCTTGTCAGATTTTAATCAAAATTGAATTTTCTCGACAGACCTTCAGAACATCATCAAATAACAAATTTCATGAATTTCTGTTAAGGGGAGCGGAGTTGTTCCATGCGAAAGGAAAGCAGGCAGACATGACGGAGCCAACAGTCGCTTTTCGCAGTTTTGCGAAGGCGCCTAAAAGCTGAAATATCTGAACGTCGTGCAGTAATGGTTGCCTTGGACTGTGGATACATGTGACTCGGTTCGCTACCAGAGCAAGCTATTTCCCCTCTCTGTTCTCCCATACACGTCGCTGAAATTTTAACGTGTAAACCTCAGTACTTACTTGTCAGCTTCCGCAAGTTACAGCAAAAGGCTCTCCCCCATCCCCAAAAACCTTCCGCAAAATATCGTATCAGGTCTGCCTCCAACATCACAAGGGAAATACCAACAGTGCTGCGGTTCAGCAGCATCCGAGCTTAGTGTGACCGCCTTGTATTAAAAGCATGTGGATCGATTCTTTAGGACGGCAGTACTGACAAGAGCTCTTTAAGCCATACCTCACTCTCTGAATATTGAAGCACATTCTACCTAAGCAATATTACATCCATCCTGCAAAAAATTTTAAGGAAGGCATAGTACACAAGCCCCGTGCCCATTTCACAATGTAACCACTTCTTATAAAATATATTCTCACTTAAACGTTACCAAATACAATACGGATGGAACACACTTAACATGGGCAGCTGAGACGCACGATAATTTGTTCAATCTCAACACGGTACGTCCACGCTAAATTCTGTCAATTTTTATTTTTAATTAATTTGATTAATTCTGAAATATTCTTCACTGAAAAACCTAATGATCCGTTTCAGCATGCTGTCTATTTTGTGAATCAATTTCATGGAAATGGAGATTTTTAATGAATGTCATTTGTCAGCTTCAGGAAGTCCTACTTAAATTCAGCGCAACTGCCCAGTACTGAAGGCAATGAATGAATGTAAACCTACATCGTTTACAGCCCTATTTCGAGCAAGTTCATTCAAGCCCAAAAGTTGTTTTTGGTTTGCATTCAAGATAAGCCCGTTCCGAATCGCGGCTCGAACACCGACTATCCCCACTGTGGCTTTCGTAAGTTTCATCAGACCGCTCAGCAAATGCACATACAACATGTAAATTTAAGCCGCGTAACCTTACTTAAACATTCTTTGTTTACTATTCACAGACAGCCTTACCATTGGACTATTTATTGCATCAGCTACTACCTGTGTCATCAAACAAAACTCGACGACATTTAGTACGTTCTGGGCAGGCACAAATCTCTATGTGTGATTTGAATATATCTTACAAGCAAACATAAGTACAGATACAATGAATTTTTTGGCAACCCTTCTATGCCGCACACTTAAGCGTTATGAGCTGGCCGACATGAAGGATGAAAGGTCGGAGTTGAGTGTTAGAGCAGACGCTGGAAATATTTCTAGCTGCAGTGTCATAACAAATACGGCCTTTGCAAAGAGTGACTTCGAGAAGTCGCCGGAGTAATAACAACACACATCACGAGTGCACCACAACAAGCGCTGTAAAACCAAATGCTTAAAAACCAGCCACCTGTCTACTGGTCACGGTTCGCAGCCCATTGTGCATGCTGCCCGGTTGTAATACTCGTATATTCGGGTGTAGGCGTAATGCTGGGAAAATAGCGACGTCTTCGAAAGTGTGAACTCAGAAACTATATAGTAACAGCACCGGCGATACTGTCCTTTCTTAGAAGTATCTTACCTCAGTAAGTTACTATACTTAAACTGGCCATGAGAGTTACGATCAAACACCATAATAATAAATGAATAAATTACACAATCCAAATTTGTAAGTATAGAGCTAAGGCATATGATCGAAGTTCCAAGCAGACTGAGGTAAAACGCGTTTTACTGTAAGCAGTACAATTTTCCAGTTATGGATCTGTCTTCCCAAGACTCTAGTGCATATTCCCCACATTTTATCAGCCTTCAGAGTCGCACGAAAGACAGTCGGGCACTGCCAAGATAATAGTAGTCATGCATAAACGAAAATCACTCCTTTGATGCTACTCACAGTCGTGAATGTATCCGTTATTTTTGTTTTATCTGAATCCTAACTGCAGTATTTATCACTAAATTACAGCTTACACTGTATAACTCTGCTCATGTGGACGTCAATCCTTCTGTTTTACAATATTTGGATTTAGCCCACTTCCCGATTGCGTATCTCTCCCTTGTATTAATTTTGAAAACAGCTGGCCAGTTTTGACGAAACTTGATATGGACATCATGCAAATGAAATAAATATTAATACCATCATTTCCAGTTTCGAAAATCACTATTAATAAAAGTATGGACGCCCAAACTCGTGCGAAGGGAGCTACAATAAGTACTGGGATTTCAACTGATACATGGACACAGATTTTCGAATTGGCATTTTTCAAAATCTGGCTGCTCAGAATGTAAATGCGAGAGTGGCAGCCGTGTGAACATTTTGTTTAGTTTGCGGTTTGATGATGTTACCCAATAAAACATGAGCACACAGTCTGTGAAATTCGGTACCCATGTTTGTACCTGAAACGCGATTCGTGAAATTTCAATTACAAAACTATCGATGGAGTGGAACAATGTTTATATATTCGACACATTTAGCAAACACAGAATCTGTAATTAGGCAATAAGGTTTTTATAATAACAATAATATGTATGTATGTAAACAACATGAAGAAACGATTGACCACCTAACCTCAGGACGCCCAACTTTGGTGAAGAATGAGTACTTCATGACACACGATAAAGTTTGTGCACATTTGCATTACTCAATATGCAAATCCTTAGGCATCGAAACGACAGACAAATGGCACACACACACACACACACACAAACACACACTCCCAAACCAGCGAGTGAAAAGATGTTACAGTATTATGGAATGCAGCGGTACACACAGACAGAGAAGTGACAGCAAACAGGCCAGATATAATAATTAAAGACAAAAAAGTGAAAAGACACATGGATACTGAAAGATGTGGCAATGCCCGCGGACAGAAATGTCATGAAAAAGGAGGCAGAAAATAAATTCAGTGGAAGAGTATATGTATAGAGGTACAACGAATGTGGAACATGAAACTTATGATTATATCGGTAATGAATGAAGCTACTAGAATAGTAACAAAAGGTTTAAAGAAAAATTTCGAAGCCATACCAGGAAAACATTCAATAGACTCACTACCAACGACAGCCACGCTAGGAACATCACATAATGCGGAAAGTAATGCAGTCTGAAATTTGAAACCATAGCTGTGGGGATCCCCGTTGGTTCAGAAGCACCAGGAAGAAAAGGGCTGTGACAGGAGACAGCTTAATTACAATGATGATGATGATGATGATGATAATAATAATAATAATAATAATAATGGGCCTGTTTAGCTGGCAATATATGCAACAGAAAAGTAGGTACGTATTCAAATCGTAAGGCTTCTTTCGCGTTTGTGATGTGAAATGAAGTTCAAAACATTCTATAACAGAGATGAAAAATTATCTCGTATTCGCGACTGAAATATTAAAGAATTTTTGTTACTGAATGTTAAATAACATTCTACTTCTCATAACAGTAAATAAAAAGAGTTTACAGAAACGGAACGGATATAATTATTCTGCTTCCACAAAGATTCCATTATACATTTGCTCTAGTTTAAAAACTGTGTAAAACACACGGATACCTAAATGGAAATCTCTGTCTCTAATTATCCTTTTCATAACAGTTGTCATAGAAGTTAAATAACGGCTTCATGTCTCGCCATAGCTAACCGAAGATTTCCTACACAGCTTCGTGCAAAGTATTTAATAACGGATTCGCCACTGCCACAGGAACACCTAACAAACGAATAATACGCGGTTTCTGTAATTAGCGTCAGCACACCACGTAGTCTGACGGTGGTGACGGTAACTGTATCCGATCTCTAAGCCGCGCCATTGCGTATTCTGCTTCGCACTGGCATGTGTCCGTGTTAGATTCGTAAGCACAAGACTTAAAATTCGCCCCAATGTTAAATCTAAGTCGAATCGGGTTTAATCCGCGATATTCCTCTTAATATGAACAGCCGTTCATATATTAATTTTCCGCTTCCAGTCGATTATGCCAATTTTAAAAGGTGATTCAACGAAAATATTCCAAAACATATATTCTTTCATAAACTTCAGTCTAGAACAATTCTACGTCAATAATTACGCCGTATCCTATATCGATGCCTTGCAATGTACTGCTTGTGTCTGTACAGAGAGCGACCATGTTAAATTTTCCCGCTACATTTGGCAACACAAAAGTTTCTTAAGTCTATACTGTTTGTAACAGACAGTACGGGGTGCACATATAATTGCAGGACATGTAATAAGCATTTTAGGAAGTAATAGAAGATGACAGAATTTTCTGTGTAAGTGAAAACTGGGTACGCGTAATTGAAATATCAATTTCTGCTGTAATAACCTTAACTAAATAAAATAAGAATTATAAAATTACCTGCCAAAGCAGATAAAAGAGAAATAAACGTCGGGAATCAGATCAGTATTTATCAAAATAACTACTAATATACACAGAATGTCACAGCTAAGTGATACTTCTAATTCGTACTCATAAATTCCCAGTTTCATATGTCCGCCGCTCAAAATAACAGCTTCTAACGCTGGCAGAGTCAGTGAGTTATAATTAGAAAGTATGTGGAAGGATGAACCTGAGACGTAATTTTATGTACTAGACTCCGCACTGAGCCGCCAATTAACGCATGTTATTTAATTCACACATTTCGTTCATTCGTATCAAGGGATCTACCTCACCACACACCGACAAATCATCTACTCTACTGACTGCTTCTTTAAATAAGCCATAAATATGCACAAAGTCAAGCAAAGAGTCAACCTCGACTAAAACCACGAATCGCAGTCCTTCATGGAGAGCCAAGAGTCGCATAAGTGATCAAGAAATTACCATTGTCCATGGAAACACAATTCTGACTGCCGTATTTACAACAGCCAGCCATTGGTTGTCGTCTCACCTAACTTCAGCAGAATGCAAAACAGGTCACATCAAGCTTGCACTTTGTTACGAACCAAAAGGACATACCGATGCCCAGCGATGGTTACGGAAATGGAACACGTTTCAGTGTAATCCGTAGCTGGCAGACCACCACCTGGACAGACGCAGGTATTTAAACAGCAGTTTGCTTGTTTTAGGCGCGACAGCCCCCAGTGGGCCATGGCCTCCTCATTCTTGAGGCTTCTAGATCACACACGACACACCACAGTCAGTAGGACTCCTCTGGACGAGTGATCAGCTCGTCGAAGAGACCTCTACCTGACAACACAAAACTCTCACAACAGACAAACATCCAAGCCCCCGGTGGGATTCGAACCCACAGTCTCAGCAGGCGAGCGGCCTTAGACCGCGCGGCCACTGGGACCGGCATTTAAACAGCAGTTACTGCGCAATTAGTTCTACAGCTTTTTAATAGGTGCAGCTACCTTAATCCATTTGCGTCTTAATATTTAAACAAATACTGCCACACTTATGATGTAAAATCAACATATGCCTTACATATAAACTGGAAGAAACTTGTGCTTCGAAAACCAGAGAAAAGTTTTAAACTTATAATTACGTAACGTTATTGCATGCTATTAATGCGCAGTAACTGTCATTTACTGAAAGAAGTTTCCTTCGAAACATAGCAATCTCAAATCAACCCAGACGTAACTACTTCAAAATTCCACTTGATTTTTTATCAACAAGAAAATTAAAAATAAGAATAACATTACGCTTCAAAATTTCATCTCCTCATGAAACATCAGCGTGATAAACCCAGTATCATGTACTTGGCAAATGAGAACTGTATGCGTTACTTTGAGGTGTATATAATAAGGACGGGTGGAAATATAACGTAGCTGTAGTAAAGCAGTTTTCAGGGCAACTCCCGAAGTCAAAAGGCAACTACATGATCTGCCCCAGTACAACGATAACCGATATTGCAGTTCCAAAAACGGTGGGACTTTTTTCACCGTCTGGGTAATTATGAGCTACATAGAAGGTCTCTCACTGTCAGTTGCTTATTGAAATGTAACTTAGTCCAAGGAAGTACATTAAAAACCGCTTATCACTTTGAAGTATGTAACTTTTCTCAACAGTATGTAAAGAGTGGCATCCTACTTCACACTAAGCCCAGTGCGTTTCCATTACAAAGACCAGACACTTAATGCTCTCAATTGAAGCATCCGTTGCTGTTCCTAGAAACATGCGAAGCACATAATTTCAGTTTCCAAAATACGCCGAGTTGCTGAATGCTAAGTAAGCAATGTACTTTAAAAGTTAAAACATGCAGGCCTGTTGCGCATGTTCACAATACATCACAGCTTTCTTGACTGCTTCCATGACTATAGCTGCAAACTTTACAAAAAATGCAGCTGCTTTACGTCTGAAGTATTAAGCTTGTGTACTTGAATTCAGCATGGGAATGAAATTAAAACACCAGACTCTATATTTATATGCAGTCTATGAAAATGCGGTTTAAATCCAACTCCGCAGTCACATCTGCTACCAATGGTCCCCTAAACTGCCTAATCACTACGAGGTATTGTAACAGATTTCATGTTAGCTCTGATTAGCTCTGATCATGTTACGCTAGTCCAAACAGTGGGATCAGAAAGAGAATAAAACGTTAGAACACCTGAGAAAACAGGGGACCGCGGTAGCACAGGGGTTAAGGAGCTGTGCTACAAATCGGAAGGTCACTGGTTCGATCCCAACTGGTGTCAGTGGATTTTTCTTGACACAAAATCCTTCCGATTCCTGGGGTCGACACAGCCTCGAACAGAAATGAGTACCAGGAGTATTTCCTGGGGGTAAAAGCGGCCGGTGCGTAAGGCTGACAACCTTAACACCATCCTGTGCCGTTGTCACGAAATCTGGGAGCCTTAACTTCCTGGAACCCTCTGGGCCTGTCCAGGCCTGTAATGGGACTGCTTTACCTTTACCTGAGAAAATAAGATGTGCTTGCGATATTCTGTTGTAAACATCGTGAATATGAATTACTCGTTACTTATTAAAACAGTGAATCATGATTAATTATGTTTATGAAGCAAATGGAACTTGATCTCTCAAGATTTGGAAACACAAAATGACGGTGTTGGAAAACGCAGAGATGAGAAGAATGCTTGCGCCTAAGAGGCAAGAAGTAACAGAAGGCTGTAGAAGTAAGCGTAATGACAAAATCTAAACTTTGATCACCAAATAAGATGTCGCTAGGATGATCAAATAAGAGACGCCCAGGCAGTCGGGTCTTGTACCACGCATAACAACAAGGATAAATGATAGATTTGACAGGGATGTCCCAAGGAAAGAAACATCTTGAAAGATGTAGGTGTAGATGAGACAACAGGTCTGAAATAACGATGGTATTACGTTGCACACTAAATCACTTTGCCTCACCACAGGGTCACTGGCCATCAGCTGTAAACAAGGTGACAAAATTGTGGCTTATGTCGTATGAGGGGAATGTATTGTCCAATTGAGTAAATATTTGTTTCTGAGGATTAATTCTGCTTCATTGAACCGTTAGTTTAGCTAGTAAGTTGGCCAGTTAGGACTCTCAACCTGAGCACGGGACGGCCACCTACAGGTGTGATGATACCAGATGCTGCATAATACAATTTTGACGACCTGATGATGAGCACATAGTGCTCGAAACATGTAGAGGCGTATAATAAACTTATTATAAAACAAGTATTTGTGCATTAAGTTGGTTAATTACTAAGATGGAATCAGCAGTTTCATCAGAAACGTTGGTACCCATCTGTCAAACCCCATTACGTCACATTCCGAAGGCACTAATTTCTCCAAAGGTATTGTAATGGGGTGCGGCGGTCGTCCTAACCACCGACACCATTACCTAGAAAGGGTATTCGCTGCCACCACTTTGGACATTACTATGACGTATTTCTACTATATAATATATTCTACGATATTACAACATAATACATAAATATACAACACTAAAGAAAGTACCATAACCCAATAAAACATCTAAGGTACGGCATAGAGTACTTCTCCAAAATAAAGATTACAATTTCCTATAAAGGAATTTCCATAAGGAAAGTCTGATCACCTCAAATAAAACTAAATATAATCCGAATCATTTCTACGCTCCAATTTGGTACGGAACAACTTAACCACGTTTACCTGGCACAATAATTAACAACAAAGCCCACATCTTATAAATTTTGCTCCTTCTCTGCTCCCCAGGTGTCTGTCGTTACCGAAGGTTCAACAAAGACTCTCTCTCGTCGCTTTACAAAACCACACCACGCTTCTCAGCCAAAGCCAGCATTTCCTGCACTCACCTAGCAACGGTTTTCTGCAGCTTCAACTGTTTGCTGTTGCTATGTGAGTGATAGGTGATCTGGCCTTCCGGGTTGTTCGACTGGGAGATGCACCCAGCCGTCCTTAAAATAATACCAACATATATGAAATATATAAAATGAAATAAAATAAAATAATATATAAAATGAAATAAAATAAAATAAAATAAAGTGTTCTCTAAAAGGCACTACAGTACGTTCCGAAGGCCTGCCAATTCTGGATCAAACTGCTGTTACTAGTTGCATGGGACAACAAGACAAACAACAGGCTGTAACATAAGCTGCTTCGAGAAGTGCAATGAGTGCAAGGCATAAAAACAATATGTTTGTCCACTAAGTTATGCCTTTATAAAAGACACTAAATACTGAGTTAATTACGAGAAGACAAACTTTTCTGAGGAATACCAACGCGGGCTTGTTGTTAGTTACTGTACCAGTCTTGGTAATTAAATGACTCAAATGCAGGATGCGAGAGTTGCAACAGTCCAATGAAGGAGGTTAAACGTATGTATTTCAGATCTCAAATACATAGTTCAACATCCTTCATACGTACCGGTTAAAGTTTTAGAAATAAGTATCCTGATTGCATAATAAGAACAAAACGACACATGCATTTTTTATATAGTTATATCAAGAATGTAAGCTTTTCGGTTCCCAGTGCACATTTTAAACACTGCTAAGTGAGGAAGGGCCTGAGGACGATTCTATAAGAATCGAAATATATTTCCCTACTAGAATAATAAACATAATAAAATTTTGTTGTGTCTGACTGATACATCATTGTACATTCACATCTGTGTTAAACACTTCGGGACTGCAAACATTAAATAAAAAGTAGGTAGTTAAGTACTGCGGTAGAGCGGGACCCCTCAGTGCAATATCTTTCTTTTAATTAGGCTATTAAACCAATTTCTTTAATATTAATGTTATTTCTTGTTTAAAGATTTGCTTATTTTCATTGAAACATCTGCAGTATATTATTCAAATCTCATACAAAGTACTAGAAATTTAGCTAGTCTGCTCAAACAACTACAACAGTAATACAAATGTATTTCATAGACTGAAAATACATTAGGCAAGTTTAACTTGCAGCCAGTTCATGCAACATGAACGTATGCTTGTTTTATGTGGCATGTACATCTTCATAGTGACGCAACGCTGTTGAAGCAAGCATCTGTAGTATTGTAACAGGGTTTTAAACATTGTAGGCCGTGGTGTAGCACACAACATTCCAAATACCTTGGGACCCGTCAATAAAATTTATTTAATAGTTTATGATGTATGCGAAAAGTGTTATTTATGGTTTTAGTAAAGGAGAATTTATGGCCAAATATCGCTAGGGACAATATACTTACCGTTAAAACTCCGACACACGCTACAAATGTATTAATAATTGTCCAACGAGATGCAACACAAAGCAGTCTATTTATTATTCTGCAAGTTCACTCTACATGTTTCGGGTGTCAACCACACCCATCATAAGGGGTACACAAAATGGTAACTACAGCCTCCGGTACTGGTCATGCTGTGCTTCTCAAACGTGGCCAAGCTAGCTTGGTCACGCTGGAGGGAGGTAGCTGCACAAAAATTATGACCAGTACCGGAGGAAGTTTGTGTACGCCTGATGATGGGTGTGGTTGATACCCGAAACATGTAGAGTGAACTTGCAGAATAATAATAAATAGAATTTTTGTGTTGCATATCGTTGAACAATTATTAATATAGATTAGCGATGCACGAAACCATAAACATAAAAACTGCTACAAATTTTGTCCAACAACCTGGGCACTGTATCTAGAAGGGTACAGGTGGATTTATCTTTGGGGTACAGGGGGAAGAGGCTGACTACCTTCCTCCGCCGAGGACCCGAGTTAAGAATGCGTGGATTTATACCTCCGTATGATTTCACTGTACGATGTCTGATTTAGGACAGTAACAACCAGGTCATTTAAATTCGTACACTTCCGTTCCCACCTTACTTCCTGCTGCATGGACCTTTCTATACATTCCGCTACGCCTCAGCTTTACGCCATTAACCTTTTGGCGCCGGAATTATTTTTTTAATTTCAGCACATCCTGTATATAAAATGTGAATAATACAGGAACCAAATACGTTAGAATTATGAAACAAACTGCATTTTGAAGGAAAAAAACGGAGAATATACACCTTGTTTAAAATATTTGGTACCTATATTTGTTGAATAAATATATAAAATGCAAGTTTGGAGGTTAGCGGTGCGGTAAGTCAACTATAGTTTACGTTAGGCGTCTAAACGTTAAACGCAGACTGAGACCCTTCAAGAATTTACGTAGTCCGTTTAACTATCGTTTATCGGCAGCTCAGCTTATAGCATCAAGCCGCAGGAGCATTAATATATGAATTGGCATGGACATGGCAGGAAACGATAAGACGTAATGTGAAGATGGTGTAGGCCTACTATCCACGCATCTGCCTTCAGTATTAGTGCGGAAACGTCTCTGGCAAAGGGCCATAACCGTTACTGCGGGCTGGCTGACTGGGCACACTTGTAGAAAGTCGAATAAGCTGTACACCAACAGCCTAAATTATTGTGTAATTATATATATATATACATATATATACACACACACTAAATCCATAAATGTGGCCGCGAGGAGCGCGTTGAAGACCCATTGCTTTAAAAAAAACTGCACAGAATTACGAAACTGTGAGATTTGAAACCAAATACAAAAACGGCATTTCCATGCGCACAAAATAAACGTTCCGGAATATTGTGTAATTAAACACACCTTGTTATTAATGGAATATGTAAGTACTATTAGCCGACCCTGGTGCCCGTGTGGTCTAAGGCGTATGTCTACGGCCGCTCGATTGCTGGGATCGTGGATTCGAATCCCGCTGGGGAAATGGATGATCGTTTTGTGTTTGTTGTGTGCTGTGCTTGTCACTCATTCAGAGAAGGCCTCCCGGCTGTGCGTGCGTGTGTGCGCGTGTGCGTGTGTGTGTTTGTGAAGCATAGAAACATAATAACGAGGTGGCCGTTGCGCCCCAGGAAAAAACGTTATCGTTGCTATCAGATGCTGTCCTACATTCATTCATATCTTCACCGGCCAAATTGAATTTGACCTCAAGAATATTTTCCACTTCGTAATACTGGCATTACTTCTCTGAGAAGCACACGTATCTACCACTATGTTCCACTTTAGTTTAATGTAAGAAACAACAATGGGATGAATACAGTCGTATCGGCTACATCGGTTATTTTGCTCTTAAAGACGTAAGTGTGAGTTCTATCGAAGAAAATAAGAAGAGCAAGAAGGAAGACCGACTATTTAAGTTCTCACAGTCATGAACATTAACAGACTTCGAATTTGGCACCGTTGTGTTGGAAACATATATATACTAACGCTCCCAGCTTCTTCTGCATCATGTGCTTCTGAACTTTACCCTGAAGAAACAGCACTGTCGGCCTTAACATTTGAGCTCTCAGGAGGCGGACAGCTGCAATTTCATGTGCAGAGCAAATAAAGGACTAACGTTTCGGTATATCTACGTCAGTTTGGATGAAAAATATAAATGGTCTATTTTTGTCAATTTCTTATTTACTTTTAATTAAGCATTCAGTCAAAGACGTTACGTATTGAATTTAAAAAAAATTTAATGCGCGAATCCCATAAGAGCGCGGGGTTAGATTGCTTCAAATCATTCCAGTCGGTCCAATCAGCCTAAGACCGACCCTGGAAAAAAATTCCCAAGATTCTACAAAACGCAACGCTTTTACGTGCCTACAAAAATCACCACAGGTAGGGTCTTCCCAGAACACTCTAATCCTAAGGCAGGTGGCCGTGTCGTCTTTTCACAAGACCGAGTTCGTTCCGAACAATCGTCACAGGTTTATTCTTATCTTAGCAACTGACCAACTTAAAACAAAAAATCTACAGAGTGTGACGATACCAGATGCTGTATAATACAATTTGATCTCCTGATGATGAGCACAACAGTGCTCGAAACATGTAGAAGAATATAATAAACTTACTATAAAACAAGAGTTTGTGCATTAAATTGGTCAAGTGCTAAGATTATACTGAGATGCACGATCAGCAAAACATAAAAGAGCGGGTTTTAGTGGCTAGTTACACATATCGGAAATATCCTGCAGACTAATTTGATAGCCACAGAAACTCACAAAATTTAAATGAAAATTGCATACTGGGAATGTGCATACAGATTTTCACATCATAACGTTAGTGTCGTTCTAGAAATCCACAGTACTAAGAAAATATCCAAGCATGTCCTTCCGAAGAGTTTCAATCATTAGAAACACAAAACGTCTCTGAATAAGGGCTATAAATCAGTGCCTATTTTACGCACCGCACAAAACACTTTATATGTTCCTTACAAAGGCCAATTTATTCGGATCATGTAGAAGAATAATCGCTGTCTTCTTTGAGAATTATGACACAAAATATCATCTGCCATTGTTGGCAGAATTCGAACTTCATGTACAGACAACTACTGCCGTGCGTGAAATTAAATGAACAACAGAAATACGTATTCTAATTACACAGAAGCAACGCACAGTTCATTACAATAGTATATTTTTAATACGTCCGGTTGATTGTTTTGCAGTTCAAAATTAGATGGCAATTACACATTTATTTGCGTCGAATTCATGACTTGATTACCCCCTTTCAAAAACACTGCTGCGTGCAGGGAGGACCAAACTCTCGGGACATAAACTGTTTCCTGAAATATTTACAGCTTCATCAGATATGTAGCATGTAATTTGTTTCTCAAAAATAATTAAAGCCTACTACCGCTGTTCTGGTTGGCTGCCCGGTTGTTACCACTTTCGTAACATTTTAAAACTCGGATGAAGCACACATACTCAACTCTCAACGGTGTTCTTTGCAGGATATTACGGTTACTTGAGGCCTGTTTGTCCATTTATGACCTCAAGTAGAGTGGACTTCACATGAGCCAGTATGGGTGAACATTAAAACTGCCCCACAACTCTTAGGTGAAAGTTGCTCATATAAAATCCTTAGATGGTCTAATTCAAGAGTTGATACGAGATCAGAGACAAACAGAGATGTAGAAAGATGGACGGACGAACAGAAGAGTTAGCATGATTTCTACATTAGTCGTAATATTTTAATATTGAGAACACCTAAGGTAAACAACATAATTGGAACTAATTTCTCGACCGTGCACTTCTACTTTACCACGTAAAGAAACGCCATGCGATGATGCAGAACAGCATTAACTGCCGTGTCAACAAAATTTCGATACTGCATGCTTACTCAGTTCAGTCCGCGTTATGGTAGTGGGCAGTTTATGGCAGCAAATGGTCCGGTACCTGAATAGACAAGTCTTGGAAGCACGCATTTCCTGCAACGTTTAACCTGAAGATGAAGGCAGTACATTCCTCCGAAACCAAGACGTCCATATTGGCTATCAAATCCCAGAAAAACTCAGCAAATACCTATAATGGTATAGACCAGCGATTATCAGAATATTTCTATACGACGTACTTAAAACAATTCGGCTTGATGACCCATACTTTGTTAATTAGGGGGAGATCACAAACAACTTCTTGTAAATTTTGTAATATTATGTCTCATTAACAGTGCGACTACATGCAGATAAATTTAACAAAAACATCTTTTGTCAGCACCTGACTGAATTAAGAATAATACCTACAAATTTTGTACACAGAACACCAGTTACAAAAGTCCCTTATCTTAAGTGGCTAGCATGATGCTGCTATTATTTTCTCTTAATCTGGTCACATGTAGGCCACTAGGAATGCTAGCGCAGTCGGCGAATTTACATCGCTTTCAATCAGTTTCTACATTTCGACTCTAACACACGTTCTCGTGACTGGTGGTTTGGTAATACCTGGTTTACATCTACAAGATCACAACGTCAGACCCTAATTAATCATGATTCATTTTAATATTATCATCTGACCTAAACATGTCTCCCAAATTGTCTATCTTCTTCACATTTCCCGACTACAATGGTAAACTAATTTCTCGCTTCATAACGCTATCTACATATCCTGCCCTTCTCAACCATTTTAATCACTCAGCTAATGCCAGATGAAAAGCAAAGTTACAAATTCCAAGTCGCGGCGAAACGTGACATTCGCTGTAAACTGTCGCATGTCTATAAAGTCGGCTCTGAGACCAGCACAAGGGAAAATAGAATCCATGCCTCGAATCTAGACAGGAAAGGAATCGCATTCCTCCACCAGATATCTCCAGCTCCCATGCATATAAGAAACAGTTCAAGCAATCTTGGGTGTTTTTCCATCTCAGCGTCCGACTAGATATGATTCCAAACTTGCGCACTATACGGAGTGGAAAGCTGAAGTGGAACTGCTGCATCAGTATCACAGCCAAATAGAGTCGGCTCTGTATTTGTGTTTGGATTTTTCAGCATAAAGTCTGTACCGTGAAGATCCCTGTGTCCTGGTATGCGAGTCGCATAGTCTGGTAAGAACGTACTGACATTTCGAATACGCTCCATCCTCCATTTCAAGCGACACAACTACATGAAGGTGGAGACAGCAAGGTATTCCGAAACGTCGTTATGTTTCTGTCACAAATGGCACGCACTTCTGAACATTCCAAACACAATCTTTCACCACGTCTACTATCTAAAAACGAAAATATTAAATTGTATGAATTTAAACATTTACCCCTTATCTGATTGGCTGTTGTCTGGTTCCTCATTTTAAGGAAAAAAAAGAGACCGAAGGGGTTACAGAATAACGTGTTCCAAAAACGTAAAAAGCATTAGGGAGTTTAGATAAAATGGCATAATTAGGAGCTTTATGATTTCTGCTTTACATACTATAGCACTGAAACGATTGAATCAAAGAAACGAAGGTTTACAGTGCATTTATTGTGCACGTGAGAGATATAAATGTAATAAAGTATGTGGGTTGTAAAAGCGGGAGATAAGGACCACTTGGAATATCTCAGTATAGATGGGAGGATGAATATTACTATGCAGACTGGATTCATTTGGCTCAGGATAGTGGGCACCGACGTGCTGTTGTGAAAATAGTTTTAAAACATCGGTCCCCGTAAGAAGTGCGGTTCCAAATATTTCTTAACCAGGTGGAAAACTACGCATTTGCTTCTCCAGAAGGTCTCTGCTGTAAGGTGCTGATTACTGTACTCGATTTGTACATTACAGCTTTCTTATGCTACTCAAAGTGATGAACATTACTTCAAGCACTTGTTGTCATGGATATTCTATAGAAGACACTCAAACCCAAAAACGATTTTAAGAACCATTTCCCCTCCAAGTATATGTGATTAGATATATCTGTAATGAACGTTTCATTATTAAGACGATTATTTGTAAAATGTTACTGAAAACCTTGTCTGTTGTGGCTTGGCTTTGTTGTTGTTGTTGTTGTTGTTGTTGTTGTCGTCGTCGTCGTCGTCGACGTCGTCCCGCACATGTCCAGAACGGTCCTGAGGCCCACCCAACCACCTATATAATGGGTAACGTGTCTCTTCCTAGGGGGTAAAGCGGCCGGGGCGTGGCGTCAATCAACTACCTCAATCTACTGCCGAGGTTAGAGAAAGAGTACAGCTATGCCCCTACTCCCCTTCAGAGTCTTCGTGGCCTTTCCAGGGTAAACTTTACCTTTATTATCATTATTATTATTATTGAATCAAGTTTTTATAATTAACGTGCTAGATAAGAGCAAAGTGATCAAACACACAAATAGCATGAAACACCAATACGTACGGTAAAAATGACATTAACAAACGAAGACTGGCGAACGAGCAAACATAAGAACTGAATACTATACTTATTATATTACTACTATATTATCATACTACATTACAGAGTGTTCTTCACCAAGCAAATTCAGTAACATCCTCCCCCCCCCACATAGCAGAAATAATAAAATCTTTACGATGATATTTAGACATCACCACACAGTATTTATAAGTTGCACCACTGTTTCGTCGCAACATACTTTCTCTAAATTCCGTATAATTTTTCTCCATTTCCATGCTGATGTCAGAAGTAGTCTATTCGCATGAAATATCGGTAACAACCTACCAAAATATATGGCTCCGTAACTCAGAACACCGGGGTCTTCTTCCATGCCGCAGAAATTTCAGATCTCATATCTTAATGTTCCAACTGCTCCTCTTAGCAACCTCTGTATCTGGAGAGACGTGAGGAAATAATCGTTGCCAGGCAACCGTCTTGCTTTTTAACAATGCATACCCACTGTTCTAAATGCTGATTATAGGGAAGGGGAAGCCGCAAAGCACTCTCGCTAGAGGGCTTTGAGAGATTCATACTGTCACCAGACTTGCTTTGAGGTTATGTGCTTGTTCTGTTTACGCAAGACAAACAACATCAGTTTGTTCCATAATAAGGTTCCATCCTCATCCGTTTCACGGAATGTTATCGATATTATTAGATTAGCGTTACGTCAGATAATGTCAGTAACACGTGATAAAGTTTGTAGTTTGATATAGTTCATACAGAATTTCATGCACAAATAAATAAACCCTACTTGATATTAACTCCACCACTGATTTAACACTGACGGTTTCACAGTATTCTTTCCTACGGGAGATAAACCACGACAGAACTTTTCTTTTTTGACGTTTTGCTGACAGTGCATCTCAGTATATTTATCTCAGTATTTAACCAACTTGATGCACAAAATTTGTTTCACAATAAGTTGTATTTCATGCCTATACATGTTTCGAGCACATGTGCTCGAAACATGTATAGGCATATAATACAACTTATTGTGAAACAAATTTTGTGCATCAAGTTGGTTAAATACCGAGATAAGAGCTTTTCTTGTTTCAGTTTACTGACAAAGCAACTATAAAATTAACTTAACTTCTATTCAACATACGAAGTAGTTTCAAAACTAATTCGAAACACAAAAAAGGGAAACTCACATATAACGCAACCTCGGGAAGATTTCGAACCTGCGCATACTGATTTCTACACTGCGGTTTGTACAGTGCTAATTACAATAAATCAGAACAACTCTTCTGAAGAGAAGTTTCAAATAATTCACAACTTCGCCATGTATTTAGTGCAGAAAATCTTCCATATCGTGAGATAGAAAATTAGATGTTTCCAGATACCGTCTGCACGCTGAACAGTGCGGTATTTCTCTCTCCCCCCTACCTCCATACGCCGGGAATCGATCTTCGAGTACCTTGCACGAGCCGATACCGCAGTCACTATAATGACTGAGCTATACAGTATATGTTTTAAAATGGATAAAAAGTGACACTGTTAAGCTTCTGCGACCCCTTCATAGTTCGTATACCCCATACTATTTCCACAAACGACACGGTGTGGCCAAGTGTCATGCGCCATGATAACAAAATACAAAACGAACCACCACAGTATATTTCAAACAAACATCTGAGGACTGAGTCGACCATGCCTAATAAGAAGTGCCTATCTGGGGGAGCACTTCCATTACTGACTGTGTTTTCCTGTAATCATTTTATGATGCAACGAAATATCGGCAGCCGCAGGTTTTGTTGCCTGGTAACCATCACAAAAAAGAAAGAAATATCGCAACCCAATCTGCTCCATCCCCCCCAAAGCTCAAGTTTCTAAACCAATCACAATATATTCGCAACATTTTGTTATATTGGTACAGTCACTACCGTAGGCAATACACACAATGCTAGTGATTTAATTACTTCTTTAGCCTCTATGATACACACTTGCTCTCTACACGTAAAAGAGAGACAGACAGACACAGAAAAGGAAAGGAAGAACGACGAAAAGAAAGAAAGGAAGGAAAAAAGAAAAAATGTGACAACAGGCCTCCTGTGGGACATGATATCATGCAATCCGGTAGGAATGTGGTAATTTGCAGAAGACTCTGCTCATGACGTCAGCTTCATGAATCGCCGAAATTCTGGTGATATTCACTATGCGCCCCAAACAACGGAGACAGCATGAGATGTAATGGTATCCGACTGACCGGTTTTATCACGAAGAAAGAGGGGGCAAGTTCTTCCGAAACTTTGGCTACCTCTCTACCAGATTACACGACGTCTTAATCCTTAAAGGTATTAAACATCATACACAGCCGTAAGAACTTCAAATCTTATAAGGGTAAATATCAAATTGTACAAACGGAAAGAAGTAATAGATAAAATAAAAAGGAGGACATTTTGAAGATGATAAACACAAAATGAAAAATAAATGCCCTATTGGCATGGAAATAAATAAAATACGGATATACAATGTTCCTTTAAAATTACTTAGGGCAAGCTAGAATATTCCACAACTCTTGCAGAATTTACCTACCATGAAAATAAATGAGCACAGGATGAGGATAACCTAATTATGGATATGTTGTTTTAGTTCGATGTGTTTCCAATTGTATTTATTACACTAAATATTCATATATCCTAGTGTATATTGGACCGTGCATCATTGTGATAGTTGAAGAATATGAGAACAACTTGATGTCACTAGTTGTTATGTTTTATTTCACTTCTTCTATGCTCAACATGTTTCGGACATTAATACATCCATCATCAGGATCCTGCGACTTTTCTATTGTACGAGGGGTGTTCAATAATTTATCTACCTGAGTAAGAAAGAAACAACTTATCACAAAAAAAAATATTTTTTATTTTTTAATGTAGTCCCCTAATAACTCAATACACTTCGTCCACTTTTGTTGCAACGACTTTATCCCCCTGGAAAAAAATCTATTGACTGCTCTTCAAACCAGGTCGTGACTGCCTCCTTGACTTCTTCATCGCTTGAAAATCGTTTACCCCGAAGAAATTTTTTCATAACTCGGAATAGAAAATAATTCGAGGGAGCTAGGTCTG
>Ga0123352_10004236_pt1 | contig 21078 bp, 13 predicted proteins | sample TergutLab28metaG_FD_89700 | JGI IMG/M metagenome (GOLD analysis project Ga0123352, IMG submission 89700) | Labiotermes labralis P1 segment gut microbial communities from Petit-Saut dam, French Guiana - Lab288 P1 | ecosystem: Host-associated > Arthropoda: Insects > Digestive system > Gut ...
TCAAAAGTAAAAATAAACTTGTCCATATGAAATCAAAAAAAATACGGAAAAGGGAGAAAAGTTAATCTTTGAAAAAAAGGGTAAAAAAAAAAAAAAAGAATGGCCTAAAAAAAAAAAATTTAAAAAAAAAAAAAAAAAAAACCTCTGAAGCCAAAATTAAGTGCCCATTACAGTGCATGTTCTTGGACAACAGTTTTTGTGATGTTTGGTGTTCTCAGCATCACAATGTGCATCTAATAAGGAGACTCTTGGCACTAAAGGATTAGCCTTAATGGCTGTGAAATAACATTATAATGCAGGAACAAAAAGACACCTGCCCTCTGGAACAATTAAATTTTTGTGCTAAACCACCAATATGGTCAAATTAAAGATACTGTAAAAAATGCAGTCTGAGATTGTTGACAAATGAAATATTCAACACAGAAAAAAAAACTCTTCATGAAGAGCAAGATGCTACAATTTAAAAATATAAAATTCTAAATGTCTTCATAGAAACGGAGCTGCCTGATGTCTCTGCGTTGTTTTCAGAGCAGGTAAATGAACAGAAAAACATGTACACTTAAAAGATCCACCAAGAAAAGGAGAAGATGAAGACCTGTCCATGGGAAATGGGACGATTTTTTAAAATACAATGTGATAGGCAATGAACCAGCAAGCATTATATGCACTGCTCATATCAGTCAAGAGTCAACCTGTCTGCTGACATCAGAAAGAATCTTTCTACACAAACGTGAAACTTTAGTTTCGCAAAGCAATGTGCACAAGGACTCTTGTCATCTGCAATATGTCATGTAGCAGAGCAGCTGGATACCAACATTATGAAAGAACCTGCTGCTACACCTTCCGGGTAAAACCAGAAAAAAAGGGACAGGAGGTTCTGCCAAAAATTTGGTAGCAGTGTAGCAACCTAAAAAATCTTGCATTCTGTGACTCTTGAGACTGATTTTGGTAGGAAATAAACACAGGAAATGTCATTATCAACAAGGATGAAATGTGTGGTGATACATGAGAGAGACACAAGCAAAACATTTAGGAGTCTCTGCACTTGCCTCATTTTGGTACTTCCGCAAATTTTCAGCTGGATCAAGACGGCCATCTACTGAGTGAGTGTTGTGAGAGATGTTCAGTGCTGTGCAAACTGGCCTGCTGTCCTCTCCCATGAGAATAATTGCAACCTTCTCTGTTATAAGTGTTTCTCTCTCTTCCTTTGTTCTCCTCATCAGTGCTGTACTAACAGTCTTGCTTTTGCAAGCTTAAACAATGACAGATAACATACTAAAGCAGACAGTACATGAATCTGACAAATTAAGCAAGATAGTCTCTTAACACATACTCCACAAAAGGAATTAGCGGCTTGCGAATTATGAATTATTTGGTAAGACCCTGGACTCATTCAGAGTTCTGAATATAATTTGTATCCAGATCTGCATGTCGAATTACCTTATTATTATTATTCCTTTCCTGCTGGCGGTGCCAGTGCTGGTGCTACTACCCCTAGTGGTCTGAACTCCAATCCCTCCATCAAATCAGGATGTCTTCCCCCACATTCAGATATATAACCCACACACTCATGCACCCTGATTATGGCAAGTACAATGTTTACTGAAACATCCAAACACCTTCACGTCTCTCTGTACACTAATCCCAAGAGTTAATTCCACACTTTATTGTTGATGTCTTGAAAAGGAATGCTGTTTTCTTGGAGCATACCTTTCTTCTGTAAGTTATAATCCTAAGGTACTTTGTTATAACCTAATTTTTTTGTGCACAAAGTGCTCACTTGTTATAGGCTATGCCTGTTGGCAGGCACTCTAATCAATAAACTATGTCCATTTATGTTCTTTCTAAGAAGCCCCCATTACAAAAATATGGAGTCTGTTCACATGAATATAGCATACATGTGATATCACTACCATGTCTGTGATACCTGTTAACTTACAGACAATATTTCATACGTAAATTCTGTGTGTATTAATAATCCGCCCCCTTACAAAATCCAAATATGTCGCTAGGTAATGCCATTAAACAGAAAGCTAAACGTGATTATCACACAGCTTACCAGATTTCTGTCGTGAATTGGAGGGAGCCAGTATGGACGAATGTGATCTGAAGCCAAACTTCTCCCACAAAAGCTTCTGTTGTTCCAAAACCTCATGACCAAGACCAGCTTCCAGCAAGCATTCATCCTGTTCAAGCAGCTCACGGTCTTCTGCCTCTTGTAATGAAGCTGACAAAGCCAGTGCAAGCTGCAGATTACTGTCATTGCCACTCTGAAGCAATAAACTGCATATGTAGTAGGATTGTGCAAACATTCAAATCTACATCGTTGCTTGCCAATAGGTCATTTTGTAACATCAGCAGAAAGGACTTCTTATACAGCTCAGCCATGCATAAAAATGATACTCTAGCATATCACTGATAAAAACTTATTCTTTTTTTTTACAGTTTCTACATTGAAAACTACTCACACATCACAGCACTTGAAATTTAGTCAGTGACTACTGACACCACTGGAATGTTACTAGAGTAAGACAGCAAAATGCCATGCCAGTTCCTCATTTACATATGAATTGTAACAATTCATACACAAATTAAAGCCAAAGAACAGTATACTTCACATCTACCAAAAAGTATTCTACATTTATTTACTGCTTTATTAGCAGATGGCAAAGGACAAAAACTGGTAACTAACAGCCACCTGCAACCACACCTGACACCTTGCTCTAACTATGTAGCATCAGTCTAACTCCATGCATCAGAGACCTTGGTAAGTTAGAAAATTTTCCACATTTCATGGAACCTTTAAGGTTCACTGCCGTGTTCAAAACAGCCTGCCACTGGTCCCTACATTAGCCAGATAAATCTGGTCCTCACCCTCCCATCTTATTTATACATGACATCCTTAGACACAGGGAGAAAAATAATTCTTATATGTTCTGACAACAGATATCAAGAGAGTAGAAAAGTTAGCCTTTAACAGATGATTGTACTCTTTGCATTTTAATTATTAAATCTTTTGCAAATAATGTTATACCAGTTCATGGTAATTAATTTTGACAATAAGAAATACATTCTATGTACACTATTATACAGATGTTGGTGATCCCTCCCCCAAGAATTTTTACAGAAAAAATTAACAGAAACATTCTATCAAAGGAACCTGTAATGTACACGCTCTGTTGCTGTGTAAGTCTCCATTGTTCACCCAGCAAATTTCTGGACTAAGAATGACTTAAGAGCTAATCTTGAATGTATGGGAACAGTGAATTTTCATTCGCAGAGTACAACAAGCTGGTGACCAGATTTTAATTCATGAATAATGGTATTGCAGTGAAACCCACTTAAGATGTCCCAATTTATGAACTTTCATCTGTTTCAGAAGCCAGAATAATTTTGTACCAAATTTTCCCAGTGATTAACACATATGTTGCTCCTGTAATACATTTCCTGCTCAAAAGGATTTCCTGCATAAACATGACAATTTTACGATCGACAAGTTCTTCACCCCTTACTACACTTTTGCATCAAAGACTAAAACAATTTCTCATTCGTTCAAATTTTGCCCAAAATAAAATTATGAAATACTGCTCTCACTTCATATAGCATTATCTGCAAGGTTGTTTCTGCCATAGATTAGAAGTGCAGATAAGTCAATACCATGAAAACACAGTGGAAAATAAAGTCACATTCCAATTGTGCTGCCACCAATTTCCAAACATGGGTTTCACACTGGCACATCATGGAGCACATTTCTGTTAACTTAAATATACGAACCAGTACTCAACCTGCAAGTGAATAGCTGGGCTGGAAAAAGATGAAAACAGTAAAATATAGTGAGGTATAACAAACATTTATGGAATAATTCTGGCAAGAATCAGCTCTTCATCTGCCAGTTGTCCTTGTAAAATAATCTTGTGCTGAGAAATCAGAATCACTAGAGATGGCTTGAAATGTGGTTTGATGATGAAACTGAATCATTTAATGTGGAATTTACATAAAATAATATTCTAGTAAATGGAATGTCAATTCCAGTACCATTTACAAAATATAATATTCATGCTTACCCTTTGGAAATGTTTTTCCTCTTATTAAGCATAATTTATTGCATTTTTTCCTCTCCCTGAAACTTCTTTGGGGAGTTTCACTATAGAAAAAATGCAATGCTCAGCCAGCAGAACAATACAGATGTTATTACATTACTGTCACACACAGACAGACAGATTAAAACACCATGTCACTCACTTTCCCACTACACTGTCTCCATTCAAAAGCTAGACTTCATGAGCTTTTCCTCACTTTTCCTCACTATGTTGTTCTGATTTGGTCCACTTTGTGGAATAATTCTCAAAAACAGTACTACTGTTGAACATAGTAAAAGTTACCAGTGCAGGACAGAATTCAAAATCAATCCTTGCCATTCAGTAAAATTACCACAAAATATGTTGCCTTCAACCTCCCATCATAGCTATTAAAAATTTCGGTATTTTGCATTAAAATATTTCTATTGTGAAATGACCTCATAACCCTTCAAGACTTCACTCTCAGACTTGTAAAGATTACAGTCATCTGAGAAATGACAAAGTGCAGTTAGGAGTAGACAGATACCAGTATTTTGGAGCAACCTGCTGCCTCCATCTTCAAGATGCAAGGCATTACATCCCAGAAGACAGCAACCCTTTATGTTCACCACCTACAAAAATCACATTTCACAAAAATCTATAACCTTCACCTGAGTTTTGGGACTTGGAAACACAGAAGCTTTGGTAGTCGCCAGTAAAGAAATTGGTTTAGAAGTAAATGCTGAGAAAACCGAGTACATGAACATGTCTCACGATTAGAATGCAGGATAAAATCACAATATAAAGATAGATAACAAATCATTTGAGATGGTGGAACAGTTTAAATAATTGGGAACAACTGTAACATATCAAAATTCCATTCAGGAAGAAATTAATAGCAGACTGAAGTCAGGGAATTTTTTGTCTTCCAGTCTGCTATCCAAAAATAAAAAAGATTAAGATATACAGAACTATAATTTTGCCTGTTGTTTTGTATGGGAGTGAAACTTGGTTGTACACATTGCCGGAGGAATGTAGGCTGAGGGCGTTCAAGAATAGGGTGCTGAGGAGGATATTTGGGCCTAAGAGGGTTGAGGTAACAGGGGAGTGGAAAAGACTAAATAATGAGCAGCTTAATGATCTGTATTCCTCAAAAAAATATTACTCAGGTGATCAAAGCATGCAGAATGAGATGGGTGGGATATGTAACGTATGGGTGAGAGGAGACGGACATAGAGGGTTTTGGTGGGGAAACCTGAAGGAAGAAGAACACTTGTAAGACACAGGAATATATGGCAGGATAATATTAAAATGTATATTCAAGAAGTAAGTTGGGAAGGCATGGACTGGACTGATCTGGCTCAGAATAGGGACAGGTGGCAGACTCTTGTAAATGCAGTTACGAACCTTTGGGTTGCATAATATGTGGGGATTTTATTGACTACCTGAGAACCTGTTAGCTTCTCAAGAAGAACTCTGCTCCATGTAGTTAGTTATTGCTACCACAGACAGTGAACATTAGTGACAGGTATGGTAAATATTACTGAGGCACTCCGCAGTACTGAGTAAGAAATGCACACTACAGATCTAATAGGTAAAAGTCCTTGTAAAGAGAGCAAAGAATAACAACTCTCTTGCTAAAACTTTATAAGCACAGCTTTCAGAATACATGAAGCATATCAAGATACACCAAATCTTATTTCATATATGTCATCATGGTATTACAACCTACAAAGTGAAAAATGCAAATGCACATTTTACTCCATGAAATTACAATGTACAAGCAGGACTGCATAAATCCCTGTCATTACATTGCCCATGCAACATATTTTGTATGGTGTTGTAACAGACATGTGTCCTCAACATTGTACTGGCTCTTTATCACCCTTCTGAGGTACCTCCTACATTTTTGGAAAATTTGTGGATCTATGGTATAAAGTATACAGGTAAATGATACATATTTAACTCACCTTTTTTGAAGATTTCTTTGCTGTATAAGTGCTTGGTATGTCTGGAAGACCCAAAGCTTCTCTTTCTGCAGCTTGCCTGTCCTGCAGTTCAAGTGCACTGAGAAGTTGTCGTGTTGTTACATTGAGCCGTGCTGCACACACTTTCATGTGCAAAACCAATGAGTGGTTCTTCTCAAAGATTTTCCAACACAATGGACACTTGTAGTGTCTCCTTGTACCACCTTCACAAGAGATATGAATGTCATTCAAACAATCTAATGCACTTGCTGTTTCAATATCATTTAACTTGACCAATGGCATACACGGACTTTTATTAGAAGCATCATCATTGCTGGCTTCTGTGAGGCCATGGCCATGCTTTGTCACATTTCTAAATTTTTGCAAACACTCTTCCTTTGCAGAAGCTGCCTCTTCTTCAGCATCAGCAACTTGAGTTACGCTGACAGAACTACTGGCCAACGAAGAGTTACTTAAACTGTAATTTAACTTCTTACTGGTTTCTGATGCTGATTCCGAATTGAAACACACTGTAGCATTTACAGTCTGTTCACTGCTCTGGTTGTACTCATTACCAGTAGTTTCAGCTTGCTTACTCACTTCAGGTATACAGCTTTTTACTGGGTCACTATTATTTGACTTAGCAACATTATCTTCTTCACCACAAACAGCATTGACAGTATTTGCCACAAATGTTGACACTTTTCTGCACAAATAAACAAAAATAAATGCCTGGAAGAAGGAATAACATCTAATACACATACAAATGTAACTTCTGTATCCATTTCTTACATAAGACCTCCTCACAGAGAACTCCTGAATATAATTAATTCATGGAACAAACTGATGTGCAGCATTAATTACATTGGAACCCTCGTCCCGCAAAGTGTGTGGTGTAATTCAAAGAACTGTCAAACAGATAGCCACAATGATTTTGGAGCACTGAAAAAATATTTAGGTTACCAAGTGCCCAACATAAAAGCAGCACATCAAGTGCAATGGGAATACAATGAAAAATAATGATAATGCAGAGGAATAAATAAGCTACATTTCACATTGTAATGCCTTCTAATTTAATTCTCATAACCTATGGAAACTTACTTAATGAAAATTCTTCATATTTCATTATTATTGAGGGAACAGGACAGAAAAAGATTTTGAAATAAATGGTAGCAACTGTTTCCTGAATTGTGTATAGCTCAATGAATATAATTTTGTTTGTATTTGTAATTTAACATCCCGTTCTGAAGAAGCAGCTTCTAATATGACAACATAGACAGCAAGCTCATTTGGAACAGTGGCACATGGCTGACATGCTCTACTGTGCCACGTCCTAGAAGATCATAATTTTAATAGTCACGACTGTGAGAACCTTACACCTTATACGAGTTAAGTATTTTCACATTCTTTTCTTTTATTTTCTTTATTAAAATATTAAAAAAAAAACACATTACTTTATCCTCTATTCTGATGACACATATTCAGAAAAAAAAAAAACACACACACACACACACACCAACAAACACTTTGTTCTTTCTGTACCAGTATGTACCTTGTGGAGTACTAACATTCCACATTTACATTTGGATGGTATCCATTTTCGACACAGGTGACAATAACCAGGTACTCATGGTTTTACTCAGTCCCTTCAGGAAAATCAGAGGGTAGTACATTCATTAGGCCATGATCACTTCCAAATACCTTCCACCAAGCTATCAATCATTCTACCATTTGATGCTACGCAGTTTCAAATACATCATAACATAAACCACAAAAAAAAAAATGGATGAACACGTACAGCTCCATGCATTGTTAACCTTGGAAATCACTCAGGTTGCCCCAGAGCTGGTACAGACATTATGATTAAGAAAATAATTCCTTCTCCTTCCACAAATCAAAATCTGCTCATGCGGTTTGTAACAATGTAAACCAAAGTACAGAGAAATCAGCATCCAGTGTGCATATAGGATGATAACTAGTCATGAGACATAATATTTAACAACAAAAACAGCAGCAGCAGGAGTGGCAGCAGCCTCAGTAGCATCAACAGCAAAACAGCAACATTGGTGACACTGTCCTTTGTCCGATGTACAGTTGATACATGTTTTGAAAGTTGGCTCTGCTTCTGTCAGCAGGAAAAACTAACATCACAAAACCCAGTGTAAAAATGTATATTTCAAATACATCTCATGCAATGGACAACCAATGTAATATTCTTATAATGAATTACCCACCATTAAAAAAAAACCCTTAGAGCAGGGGCATCCAAGTTTTTCCAGTAGCAAACCACATAAATCCATGTGAAAGCAAGCCACATTAATTTCTTATTAATAACAATGACAAAATACAAACAACCAGAATAGCACAGTGTCAGTTCTAGACAGGATGCGTGAGGAACTGGGGTTCAGCTTCCAGAAGCAGTGAAGCCGCCTGTTCCAGCTTCGATTCCGGGAACAGGATTCCCTGAGATGTAACGGTTTTATTTAAAATTCACATAAATATTTTTCTTGTAACAGTTTGCATCAGCAAGTCAACGTCCGTTCTGCTCACTCTGCGAACTCCTACCTTCGGCCCTCTGCATAGCTGTTGCTGGTAGGCGGTGCGAGGAAAGGGGGTGCAGGGAATTGTGTGACAGAATGGATGTTGGCTGGCCAACAAAGTAACTTTATTTGGTGGCACAGCGCATTTTAGCCAGTCTTCAACCCTGCAGTCAGGCAATACTGGCCTGACTTGGAATCTTGGTAACGTGTAATTAAAGAAAGACAAGAAAACGTTTTCCATGTGACTCTTTTGGAGATATCAAGGCAGTGAGCATGATGTAAATGTGTGTGCTCTGGCGAACATCAAGTGGTTTGACGACAATACAGGAGGCTGTCTTCTGTAACTTCGATTTGACGTATCTTCCCCATTGTCTCCCCCCCCCCCCATCTACTCTGTGAGGAAGGAGGGTCAGTAGAAGGCTGGGTACAGCAGCAGAAGATTTTTCCCTTCTCCAAATCTTCCAGGCCAGCTCTGGGGTCCCCCCCTCCAGCCTGCTATTCAGTGGGTAATGGCAGACCTTTCCATGGAAGTAAAATGGCTAGGAAGTTAAGCTGGCCATTAACCTCCATCCAGTGCAAAGGTTAAGAACAAATGGAACTATACCCCACTCCCCCCATATGCCTTCAGGATGTGCACAGTCCTTAACCTTTAAGCTGAAGTATGGACCTTAGCTATTCAAAAAAACACATTCTTCCAGCAGTAGTACAAATTTCAATTCAGTGACAATACAGCCATCTACGCAGCACTTGGACATTCTAGAACATTTTCGTTGTTCACTCATACCAGGCATATTCTTACAAGCAATATACCAGTGACATAACACACTTCACACACTCCATCTTGACAAGATCTCTTCAGATAATGTAGATCGAGACAGATGTTTGTATGCATACTGCATACAGAACATAAACTGTTGCAAGCTTGTCCTTCAGGTGGCTCACTATCACATAATTTTAATATCACAAGACTGTAATTTGATGCTTGTCAACTTTTATGTACTTTAGAATTTTAATATTTTAGTCATTTCAGTGATGGTGATGCAATACATAGACTAGCATGCAGGCCTTGTATTCTGTTGTTCTAGAAGACTCCGTGTAGAAGGCACCACAGTGCCAAACATGTAGGAATTTGGTTAAGTCATGATTTGTATAAGTGCATCTGTTGGTTGATATACTGATCCTTACATATCCCTAACTTGCTATGAAACTGAAAAAAATGTGGCTCCACATGTGTTATTCTATATTAGCCAATTATTCAAGGAACGCTTATCCCACTTTTAACACAAAGAGGTCTTTAATTTTTGACTATAATGTCTAGCAAAAGGGTGAAAATTTAAATCAGATACTATACAGATGGATAATGCCTATGACTTTCTCCCACCTACTGAACAGAATAACTATACAAAGAAACACAAAACAATTAAATACCTTTTAAAACAGTGAGACACAGGACTAAAAAGAACTTCAACATCATGTTCTTTTTTGCACTGAAGCTTCACTCGACGTTTGCTGGAAAGTTTGTTTCTTGTTTTAGGACGAAAATGGGAATTGTATGTGCTTGGTTTGAAATCATCATTATTAGCTCGTTCCATTGTGTATTATTATTATTAAAATGCAATGCAGTTACTTTACTTTCACAACTCATCCTTTGCACATAATTAGTACACTAACAAATCCGAAAACTGTTTAAAACAGAAACCATGTCAGTAAGATCTTGGATCCTTCGATTCTTTGATTTGCTTCTCAATTGTTTCTCCCCTTTTCTTTGGTACAAGTGACATTAAAGCTTTCCTATCCAATTCCTCTTCAGTTGCCGCAAACTTCCCTTCATATACGAGCTGCCTGATTGGCTGAGATGCACCAGTGAAACTGGAGGAGAAAAAAACTTCATTCAATTCAAGTTGCCAGGGACTTACAAAAATAAAATATGACACAACATGCAGTTCACACCAGCATACACCATATGGCAATTTATCAGATGAAATGTGACCACAATCAGTGAAGATCCTCATTTCAAGTCTGTTCTTGTTCTTGCTTATTCATAATTCCAGTGATCCACAGAAGGTACAACAGAACCAAAGGATACAGAATTAGTCCATGAGTAATAATGCTAAAATCATACAGCATTGTCAGGCAGAACAGACACAAAGGTTGACAGAACAAATATCAAAGTGATAAATCAAGCAATAATTACAAAGCAAAGTAACTATTATATAAAATACTTAAAAATACAGCACATGTACAGAACCATGTAAGTAAAATTATTAGCGGCTTTATTATTTTGGTAATTGGGTTTCATTAGGATAGAAGTGTTCCTCTAATACATAGAAAGTACTAGAATAAAGAAAATTCCTTACAAGTTGTTCAAATTCACTGACATCGTGTTGTCTATTCTTTATATAAGTTGGTAAGATATTGAAAACTTTCAGACCCACATCATGAGTGCTATTTTGATAATGTAAGAAGAGATACCAGAAGATGGATTCAACCATATCTAGTATTTCTCCCATGGACACCTAAATTTCACACATAATGATTCTTATTACTGGTAACAAAGCATAATAATGAAAAAATATATTGCAAATATACAATTACAATACTGAGTTCTCCAAAATATTTTCCTACATGATTACTTACTTCCAGATCCAGTAATTATTTTTTTTTTGTAATCTTAAAACACTGATACTATACAGCGGAATGCCGCAGCAAAATGCCATAAGCAATAAAAAGAGTGGAAATAAGATAAATAAACCGTAAGTACATCCTACATTTACAGTCATGTTACAGTAGAGATTCTCAAACTTAAACATTAAGCAAAATAAACCGAACGAGCAGCTGGTCATATTTCGACCAATAAAGGGCAGATGTGACTGTGTGAATATAAACGCAGTACGAACCACGTATATTTGTGTTGGATTACACTGACCCGAGGACGTTCTGCATTCTTATGCTAGATGGACTATATTAAAAGTAAATACATACTATTCTCTGTCACGTCAGACGGCTAACAACAGAACAAATCATCCGACTTTCCAGCTCTTAGGTTACACGTAATCTGTACACAGGAGAATTTTATTCCCCACCACACTAATATTTCCTGATAGGTTATGTTGACAAAACAACTCATAGGAAACATTCACTGAGAAAAATTAATCGTAGATATAAAAATTCTCATACTGAAAAATTAATCCACAGGCTGCTCCAACGATAAGAACACCCCAGCCGAAATACCTCCGAGCATTGTAAGCAACAGTGCCTCTAGTACGCCGAGGCTTTCGCATACTTTCCGCCATTCTCTTAACCTTGAACATAGCCAACGAATCCCAACAGAGTAATTTTTGTATGATCCATGATGAGCCATTGACGACAACCCCAGCAATGCGCCTCACAGAAACGTACGGTTTAGTAGAAACATGCCGTACAAGTGGGCGGTGGCTGTCACGAAACCCGCATCCGTAAATGACCAATGTGCGTTGCGTGTTTGCGGGTGAGCAATTATGGATATTAAAATTTGTGTCGTCTAACATCACATCGTCATTTTCGTTATGATGTGTGTCACCGAAGAATCCTCGACAGTCCTATGTTGATTCTAGGCTCATCAATTCAATCGAATAAACAGGCATGTGAATGTGTAGACAATGTTATTGAGGTTTTCAGTGGATGAGCAATGCTGGCTAGGATTCAAATCCCTGACACCATGGTCCCGTGATTTGTTCCACACCAAACACGTTTTATTGCCCATTTGGTATAGAGTGCTGTCTCAATAAATCCGTTAATATTTACGATAGTTCCATTCATAAAACCTATTCATACTGACAAATGTTTGTTTCTCGTAGGTCTCAAACGATAGCGGGGCCTGCAACACATAAATAACAACGCACGCGTGATTCTTAACAAACCACAACCCTATAGCACCCACTAGAATATCTCTAATAGTACCAGTAGTCATGCACGAAGCATAACAGTTAAGAAAGCATAGTTTTTGAAAACCTAAACCGCTTGCAACAATACGGATGAAATATTGTAGTTACGTATTGCATGGGACTTCGGTAAAACGCAATTACGCAAATACTAATTGTATATTGTTATTGCACGATTTGTATATTAATGATAAACTCATTTCGACTTAGCCAAGCCTTTTACCACCACGCCCATAATTTGCCATGGTTCTCGTGTAAGTTCCGCATATTAATACCGAACGTCTCACATGAATCACGGATTACCTAACATCGTGAGGTGTTTCAAATAACCGTACAGTCATCTACGACCCGTGCCGTAACTTTTTCGTCATTCTCAGCGTATTCAATGAAATAACACGCTTAAACACGGTTGTCAGCCCTTTAAAAATAATCAGAAGTTGTTAACACATATTCCCTTGTGCGTATGCCGAGAGTACATTTGGTTAAGTATATGTCTCAAAATAGAGAGACTAAAACCAATACAATACACGCTAAAAATATTTGTATTAAATCCCTTTTAAAATATTGTAGTTTTTAATACTGCAAGGACAAGGTTCGGATATAAAAAATATTGTAAATTATTTTGAAAACCACGTAATCATTATATTACAGCAGCTGCCCGTCTGTGTACGAACAATGCCACATATGTGTATGTAATATTTCAAGTTTGATAGGTAAAGAATATTGATCTAGAAATTTCCTTGTATCTTGATTTAAAGGCACACTAAAATACCAAGCGGAAGAATTATAACTAAGAACTTTTTTTAACCTGGTATTTACTGCATATGTGACTAACATTACATACTATTTTGAGAAATTTATGCCACTTGTATTGGTTACTCTGCTAATCGTTTGCTTGTTTCGTGCATGTAGAGAGTTATTCCGTGGTCGAAGCGTTGAAGTTCAGTTTCTCCTAATTGTTTACAGCTGTTTGACAGATGATACTCTGGAGATGTGATTGGTTGCTTGTAATTGGCTACCATCTTTGTTCAGTTTGTTGTTGGTAGTGTTGTTTGTGCGTCATTGAGTATCTGGTTGAAGTAAATACATGCAGTAAACGTGGATATGGATCGAATATGCAAACATTGATGTGTTTAAATTGAGAAATTTGTGTTGATTGTAGGTGTGTTATACATTTGTATATAGATGCATTATTAAACATTTTATTAGAAAAAGGGCATTTCCACTTTCATCGTAAGTTACATTAGTGCTATATCAGTTTGATGTCTACAGTACGAAGGGAATTCCAGATGTTTATTTTGATCGATATTCTTGTTTTAGGTTGCAAAGCGATGGGGTGTGTGTTCGGCAAGACGGATATTAATGATCTCCACCCAAATATCTTCCAGGTAGAGTGAGACTTTTTTTGACAGTTGAAATTGGTATTTCTCAGTACTGTTACTTTCTAACTAAAATTGTTTTATTAACTAGGTGATGAATTTGGATGAAATGGGCAATTTGTTAAATCCTGGAAAATTGGAGATAACTGAAACTGATCTAGTCCTCTACCAGAATAGGCAAGATCCAGTTAAATGGCCGTTACGGTGTCTCAGACGATATGGATTTGATGCAGAGTTATTTAGTTTTGAATGTGGACGGCGTTGCCCGACAGGCCCTGGCATTTATGCTTTCAGTTGCCAACGAGCTGAACAGTTGTTCAACTTGCTACAAACACATATTCAAGTCAGAAACAATGCTGGTGAAGATGCTGTCTCTCAAGAATTCCCAGCATTTTCACCCCAAGGTCCAGCTGTAGCTTCTCGGTCAAGTATTGGTGGAGATACTACCTATTTTGAACCCACATCGAGGCCAGGTTTTAGAGGTAATGTTCCAAATAGCATCCGTTTCTCGTCCCAGAATGGAGGAGGGTCAGCAAGATTGGGCAGTGTTGGAAGTAGTAGCAATGGTCCCTTGAGTCCGCAGACTGCATCCCCATCCCCACCACCCGTTGGCATTCCTCCTGTTCTTCCGGTTCTGCCTGTAACTAACATCAATAATCCAGTTCCATATTATGCCAATGGGGAGTTGTTTTTGGCAGCAACAACCTGTACTTCTATCTTGGCTGCTCCTACTGTTATTACTACTCTGACTACTACTACTACTATTACTACTACTGTTGCTATTGCTGCTACTACAACCACCATGACCACAGCCACAACAACAACTACAACTCCAGTATCACAAGCAGAGCCACCTGCAAGATGTGCTCAACAGCCGCAGCCTCTGAGAACATTATGGCAGCCATGCCTCAATAGTGAGACAATTCATGGGTCAACTGTTGTTCCATCTGATGGAAACAAGTCTGCATGTCAGCAGAAAGTGGGGAGTGATGATGGCATCACAATAAACAATGTTGATGATAACACATCTTGTACCCAGGCATATTCTTCATCATCGTACATGAATGTAGATCTCAGCACAGGAGTAGAACCATCGTCCCGAACATGCGGCCTTGATGGAGAATCATCGTATGTCCATCTTCAACTGAAAAATGATGTCCAACGTTGTCATCTGTATATGAATGTCATCCCTGGTCCAGAAAATGGTGTTCCATCAGCTGTGGATAAACCGTCCACCACCATCCGGCCTAAACCACCATTGCCTTGTTTTGGCAAGCTTCAGGAAGAGTGGGAATTAGAAGAACTACGCCATTGTTATGCCAACTTGGAACCAGGTGAAATTGAAGTGGCTAGAAGTCACCTTCCCATGAGATTGTCTGGAACAGAGAGAGTGCCCCCTTTGCCACTTCTCTCTTCCACAGCTCAGTCACAACAAAATCCAATGACCCCTCCTCCCGGAGTGGTACAGACAGTGAATTACATTGAACTAGACCTAGAGAAAAATAAAACAGACTTAGTGATAGGTAACAGTAACTCTCCTCAGCAGCCTAAATCTCCCATTGGTTCTGTTCCTCCTTCCACTCTCTCTCTTTCACCAGACTCTCCAAGTCGAGCTTCAGAAGGGTATGCAACGATAGACTTTTATAAAACTGTGGCACTCTCACATTCAGTGAATCCGAGTGCAGATAATGATAGTGAGGGGTCAAGAAGAACCAGGCACAATTCGACTATCAATGACCTAGTTGCTCCCTCAACAAGGCTCAGCTGTTCAGAATAAATATAACAGCTTGTTAAGTTTGGTTATCTTGACCTTTTTGGTTTCATTGGTTGCAAGATTTTGAACTTTGTTATACTCATTTGCAGAGTACACATCAAACTCTACATAATGTACAGTAGATTATGGCCATCTACCCTCAAATGTAAATAATAACCAAAGCAGGGCAGAGATTATAATACTGTGCAGTCGTTCCTGATGTATTTGAGGAGCCACGAAATACATTTTTAAAGGATATTGTTTTAAAGATATTTGTACATAGTAATTACTATATGTTAAAATGTGTGCCTGAAATATATTTTGTGTGATTAAGTATATACACATAGTATAAATAAATAAATATTGCATAATAACTGATCCTTTTGGTGTGTTATATGTTTCTTATATGCTTTAAAGGAAAAGATGGTTCTAATAATGGTGAATATCAAGATTATGGTGCTGCCTATCTAGGAAAGCATAGTACATGTTATAATTCCTGAAGATTGTGTGTGTTGAATACTTCTGCACTTACAGGTCATTAATTCTCTATATTTATCTCTCTGTAGAGAGCACCTGTTCGCTGTTGTATGCTTAACACAATGACGGCGCCTTCCACATTCGAGAGATGTGTCTTCCATAAGTGAGATTTTCTTTTCTAATTGCTCAATCCGAACAAGCACTGAAATAGCCTACATACCAGATTTTTCTTCTACAAATATTTGAATCAGTATTGCACATTTAATATTTATTATAATTCTGATTTTGTACTACCTTGTCAACATCCAATTGTTTAACAGAACATATTCAGTGCTGGCATACAGGCAAAAATAGACCACAGTGGAAGCGAATATATTTGGGATTGGTGTGATATATTAAGTGGGATTGCGTAGTTAGGGAATTGATCTCTCAGGCCTATTTGTGTGTCCCTCTGGAAGATGAAAACACTTCCTATGGATTTCTATGCATTATGATTTTTATTTTGTGTAAGTGCAGTTGAGGGAATTGAATCGGATACATATGTCTCCACCTGACCAGTTACATGATTTTACACTTAATTTAGGGAGTAAAATAATTTTGAATAAAGGTACCTATCTGGGAAGTCTTGTTCTCAATGAACTTCATTCTACCACAAAGGGGATATGCATATGCCCTGAAACATTTATTACATGTGTAGGAGGCATCTAGTTACACCAGATTGAGGGTTTTCATGTGTTTGCTCAGTTCCAGGTAAATTCCAGGATATTATCTCTACAAATAGGACACAATCTTGCAATTCTTTTCAAGTTAGCATCTTATTCTTGTCTCAGTAATTTCCACTACTAATGTAGCATCACTATACATCCTATAGTTCATCCATTATAATAATCTTGGTCTTTATTTGGATATCATTTATGATATCAACAAAAAATGTGTCGTTTGCACTGCACTTTTTTAGTAGCGGTGATGCATTGTCCAGCCCTCTTGTCTGTTTGAAAGGGATGCAGTGTAAGTGTGTTTTTACAAATGTTTCAGCTCATGTTCATTTACCTATTTGTTGTATGTTATATGTACCAAAAATATTTTAAGTAAATTATAGTTGCCAGAAAGCTTTGGTGATAATTTGTATAGGTTCAGACAGTTGTAGCCTTTCAAAACAGGGTGAGTAGTTATCATAAAATCACTCTTGGGGCTAAAGAAAATTTTGTACAAGAACACTGGTCAGTAAAACCCATGAGAGAACAACAGAAGATATGAGGCTTGTCAGTACTTTAGTTAATGTAAAAGAAGAAGGAATCAATTACAGAATTCACAGACAAGCTGTTACTATTATTATAGAATTTTTCACTTCTCAGCTTAGGCTGGGATGTAGTAATCAACAGGATTAGGCTCGGTGGTCTTATTTGTAGTTTAAAAAGTTTCTTACAATTGAACATGTGCCGAGAATTACAGATTTTTGCAGTTGGATATATGTATTGGGGTGCAAGTTAAGTCTTGTTAGACTTCATGACAGTGACTTTGGACTTACTATTATTATTATTTACAAACCAGTCAGAGGTGAATTTTACCTTGTGGTTTGTAAGAAAGATGCCCACTAAGCTTTGAGTCACCCACATTAAAGGAATTTTCCTCAGTAGTATGTGATAAACAATTAACATTTGCTCTTTTTTTAATGAAGGAAAAAAAGGGGGGGGGGGGTATAGTAAGTATGTAAAGTTTCTTCTGCTAAATATATCGTGTCTGCTGAAGATACCAGCAATTTTATTTTCACTAGTTTCTTGGTTGGCTTTTATACCAAGTTCAGTAGACAGTGCATTAGTTGCAAGATGGGTATCCTACTCATGGTTTCCCAAAATACATGATTCTTGAGGTCTCTGTTCTTCTGAGATGTGGAACAGTATAATTGTGTCACTTGTTTTAAATGTTCCCTGACATGGTAAGGTAGTGGTTTCACCTTCATGGGTTGATATGTACAAGAACACTTTCTGGTTGTCAGGCAACAAATACACAGTAATGTGAGGACCTTGACTATACCACTGTGAAAATATAAAAAATTCCATAAGTAATTCTTCCTTGACTTTCATGCTAATCCCACAAGCAAAGGCAATCTCTTAATGTGTGCGACAGTGCAGAATCATAGTCAGCATGATGAGAGTTATCACTTGCTGGCAAGGTTGCCTCATTCAGATCAGTATGGATATAATGGGAAATAAAAAAACTGCTCACCTTCAATCACAGTTTGATTGGGTGACTTCCTCTAAGTAACACTAGTTGGTGTAAAAGCATCTCAAATTTCAGAATTACAGTATGCTTAATTATATACTTTAATCTCATTTGTGAATAAAAGGAATGAAATGGTTTGCAGATAGCAAAAGACTTAAGTGAGAGAACCTCCAAATGAGGTACTGTAACATGGATAATGTTTTCAGTAACAGACACTTTTTCCACATGTATTCACAAATTTCTGACAAAGCACACCCAATAGGCAATTTTAAACTCGTCATACTTGTGAGATACACACAGCTGTGAAAACATGTTCTTTGTACCTACCCACGTATGAAGATGGAACAGAGTGTTCGAAAATGTTGGCGCATAAAATTCAGATGCCAGGGAATTATCCAGAAGAAAGTGTACAACGTTCAGAATACGGCAATTTTGAAATCAAGAAAGTTTGATCATTTTTGTGAAAACATTTTTTAATCTGATCTTAATCTCCTGTGTGAATGACCCATAATGTATGTCTTAGTTTGTTCAAGTTTGCCCTGTAGCACAAAACCCAAAGTCTTCTCCATATGGCTTTTAAGGTTCTCACAATGGTAAATATTAACCCTTTAAACACCGAATTAAATCCCATATGCCGTTTGCTGGCATTATTAGGAGCTCATCATATTCTCCACGTTAGCAGGATAAGGGTTAATGTCTGGGACATGATACTGTTTACATACTGCCTCCAACTTCAGGTATGGTATCTTTCCACCAAGTTACATGTTATGCCATCATGGAATGCAGTAATTTTTCTCCATACAGAATTGTATATACTTAGGTCCAATGTCCAAATAGTGTCTGGCCAGATAGCATCTTTGAAAAACATCTAATATCCCCACCAAAACAGGCAGTGTAAAGTCAAACACAACTTCGAATGTTTTACTGCTAAGGTGTTTTTTATTCACATAGCGCATCTTAGGGACAACATGTTTCGGTCTTTTCCCAGGCCATCATCAGGTTGATGTTCCTAAGATATGCTATGTGAATAAAACATTCAAAGTTGTATTTGACTTTACTCTGCTTGTGTTTGTGAATGTATGCAGCACAATGGGAATCACTCACTTGAAAGTTATCTAATATCCTGTTGTAGGACCTTACATTAGACAGTGATAGTCTGCCAGTTAGGCCACTTTGTCCAGTGTTCCACCTAAAATATTTGCCAAAATAACTTAATTCATGTTCTAATATGGGGTTTTGTTAAACATAAAATGTGAGGTGTATGTATATTACCAACCCAAACAAAGAGTTTCATTTCATCGGTGTGCAATGTTCTGATGGTTTGCCACAAATGTTTCTTTTCACTTCATTCGCAACGTGGTCTACTTCGGTAATGTGGCCGATCTCGAGGCCAACACTTTTTTATGTTAAGAACTAAAAACTTTCCAGAATAAGGGTTTAAAAAAAACGCAAACAGAAGGATTAACATTCTAAGTTTAATGCATAGAATCTGCACTCTTCTCGGACTCTACGCTGGGTACAAACCCACGAAAGCGCGATTATCATTTACGCCGCGGACAAACCCCGAAATACGTAAGTTGTTGCATCATTTCGTATTTGAAAACTCGCATAACACCATTCCCCTCAAATCCCTAACGGCTTCCCAACATGAAATACGAAGAAACAGGAGCGCGTGCAAGTGTGTGCATGTATATATTTACTTATTTACGAGTTGCAAGGAAAACACTGATCTATGAACATGAAGTTTAAAACGGTGAAAGTATATCGGCATTTTAGTGTTAACACAATTGCAAGGATACGTTGTTATTCCGGACAAGTCGTTGTTGCTAGTATCTATGAGTTCCACGAAAACTGAATTTCTTGTTGTAGTGACGTAATTGTCTTTGGTTTGTTACTGTTTTCCCCAAGTCTTTTGAAATTCACTGCCAAATCGTGCTCCTTTTCAACCACGTTCATGGAACAGGTCATCCGGGAGAAAGTTGAACAGCTAGAACCGAAAATTGGTTTAAGAACGCGCTTACCGAACCACGGTGGCGCGCATTACCCATCATGCCCATGTGCCATAGCGTCACTTCATTTCATTTCATTTTGCGTGTATAAGATCCATATACGGCTAAAAGCCCACTAGATGTAGAACCTGTCAGTGATTAATATATAGAGACAAAATACTCAGGATAATACAGAGATACAAAGTAAAATATAAACAGTAGATAAATGCCATCCCAATATACATATCATTATCATAGTCATTCAAATACAATATAGGAGTACAAACTTAAAATATTCAGTTGTTAGCTTATAATTAATTTGTAATGCAGACATATCATAGGAGTGAATATGTTAACAATATCAAATCCTTCTTGCACTAGTATGTCTGTATATGTATGATATCCCCACATACCTTATAATAAAATACATATAATGTAATTGGAAAGTGTTGATTAAAAATATGAAGCATAAAGATTTCTTTTGAATGTCCATCCATAGAATTCTTCAACAGAATAAGAGGAGCCCAATAGAAGGAATTTCTTAAGTTCACTTTTAAATTTATTTGTGTTATCAGAGTCTTTATATTTTCAGGTAGATAGTTAAAGATTTGTATACCGGCAAAGTATACACCTTTTTGACATTTAGTTAATCTTGTCAGTGGTAAAAAAAGGTTAGATTTACTTCTGGTATTATTTGTGTGAATGTCTGAATTTGGCGTAAATATTTCCATGTTTTTAACTACAAATAGTGCAAGTGATAATATGTATTGAGA
>Ga0123352_10004237_pt1 | contig 21077 bp, 14 predicted proteins | sample TergutLab28metaG_FD_89700 | JGI IMG/M metagenome (GOLD analysis project Ga0123352, IMG submission 89700) | Labiotermes labralis P1 segment gut microbial communities from Petit-Saut dam, French Guiana - Lab288 P1 | ecosystem: Host-associated > Arthropoda: Insects > Digestive system > Gut ...
GCGCTGACCACGTGACACCCCTCTATCCTCAAAAGTTGGCACTAACTTCGCCGACCGGCGGCGGCCGCTCTGTCGGTATAGTTCGCGTGCGGACTAAGGCCACGGAGTTTAGTTTAGTTTAGTACTTAACAGCAGCAATCTCTGCAATGACGCACACCACACCGCCCTTTTTTGGCTTGTGCAGACACAAACCCAGATCTGCACTACAAACCCACGGTTGTCAACACTAATATATTTCAGCAAAACAGACCCATCATTACACACATGACCACAATGCTGCAGACAAAAATCCATTTCCGCCAATACAAACCCCACCCTTAAACACGCACACATCGCAGAACTGAGAAAGGGCCATCAACAAGATTACACAGTGCCTTCCGTGAAGTGTGAACTAGTTGAACTTGTGTTTCGCCAAAGGGCTCACAACGCATGACCTACCCAAATTCAAATGAAGGTTGCAATGACATCAAGATCATTGCCGTCTATCTTGGCGCCTTCACCACCAGCTACAGGGTGTTTTTTTCTACTTGGACGATAAGGGTCGGTCTGATGCTCTAGTAAGTTTTAATTACACTTTCTAAAGGTTATCATCGCTGCGATCGTTTGTCGCAGCTACGGTCATCGACTGTTAAACCTCCCCGACACGCGGCGTAAGACGCAATGCTGGCAGAGAGTCGGGCGAAGCGCTGGGTCGGCGCTTATCGGTCAAGCAAGGAGAGGAAGAAGAAGAAGAAGGCGAAGAGGAAAAAGAGGAAGAAGAAGAAACTATTTCCGTGACCGGTCAAGCAAGGAGAGGAAGAAGAAAAAGAAGAGGAAGAAGAAACTGTACTTCCGTGACTTCCTATCGGCATCAAATTGGCTTCGGTAATTTAGTTTCGCTGCTGATTGCCCTTTATGCAGTTAACAGAAGAGAAAAACCATGTACATGCTGAGTGGTATTCCTGTGACATGACCCACTGACCCACTATGCTTCTCTTCCATTATTCTAATTTCAAAAACACGGGCTATAAGTTCTACTGGCTCTTTTCTGCAACACTATACACGCATTATATCGGCTTTGTACCAGAAAATTTAAACATGTAGTTGGGTTTTAAAATAATCTGATTTCTAACAAGAAAAAAGCAAACGAAATAGCAATATGATATACAAGCCTTTCGGGATGCCGCAACATTACGATTGGTAAATAATTACCAAACTACACGGCATAACGACTGAGCAGACCAATGCGAGACCGCCAAATCTCCAATACAAGAAACGTTTACAGATAACCTGCAGTTATCTCTGAAGGCACAGATGCACCTAACAGGGATCCGTGGCATTAAAGTGGTTGGTTTCATGCTCCGGTTACTTTACCCCTGGCATAAAATTCCCAGTACGCACGGCACAGGAGGCTGCGGGAGACCCACTACTCGTCTAGACGCTATGGATAGTAAAAACTCTCTGTCCCTGCATGGATAATGTTAAAATGAATTTTAGAAAATAAAACAGAGGGCGCGGACTGGATTCCTACTGATTAGTATAGTCGGCGTTAATCATTCCGACGGGTCCATGAAAGATTCTGAAGTATATGAGACAACATCAATTTCTCAAGGTCTCTGTTCCATGCATAGTGTCACGTTGTACTATAAACGTTTTCCTTTCAAGGTCGGATGATTTAATCCTATTAGGATAAATAATGTCACATATCAACATCTTTCATAACTGAGCCTACGTAATAACAGCACACTTCAAGCCTATTTCCGAAAATAAAACCTTGCGAGGAGATGTGGGTTTGGGGGAGGACGCGGTGAAAATTGTGTATCGTTAACAACTTTCAATTTATATGAATATACACCACTGAACTAGTGAGAAGCTGATTACGGAGCCGTAATTTTTGCTCCTCCCAAAATTCTTACGGTTCAAATATTTTCTTGACAAATCTGGAAGCAGACTATTTTGAAACAGTTTTATCCCGTACATTTTAATCTAATTTATTTTTTATTATTAATAAATCAGCACTGTGCTATAGCACCGAAATATGACCGAGGATTTCTAAAATACTATACGATTGTGTGTGCATGTGATGGTTTAATAATACATTCCAAATTTAAATTTAAATTTTACATAAACGCCCACACCAAATTTCGGCAAATTCCACCCCGTAAGATACTAGTTACAAAAAACAGTAACTCGAATCTACCGTAGGAGACGAACATAAACATGGCGTCGGAATTAGGCTGTGTTACAAAAATTAACACGCTGAACGGGTTACATAAACCTTAAAGTGGCCAATGTCCGCTGCCGTGTGTGCGCGCGCGCGCGTGTGTGTGTGTGTGCGTGTGGTGTGTGTGTGTGTGTGGTGTGTGTGGTGTGTGTGCGTGTGTGTGTGTGTACAGGGTGTTTCAGGAGGAACAGTAAATATTTTAGGAGGTGGTAGTATGGACTACTCCCAGTAAATAAGTTCATATAAACATGTGTCCAGTTTTCAATGGGTGTGGAGATACAGTTGTTTGAATGTTACGCATAAAAAGCCTTACAAAAGGTACGAAGGAAAGACAAATGGCGTATTGATTGCATTTATTGGTTATGTAAATGATCTCAATAAACTGCAACAGTTCAAAGTAAATGTTCAAAAATCCCACCATCGACTTCAACGCACTTTTCAAACCCTCTTGGCAATAGTACGTGTAGCTCTCCTGAGGTCGTCTTGGCGTTCTTGCTTTGTGCACTATTCATAATGCGAGCGACCAATTCGTCTCTTGTGTTTACGTTTTCTTTGTAGACTTCGCTTTTCATCCATCCCCACAGACAAAAATCTGATCTGTACATGCCAACTTCAAACAGACGTATCTTCACACCCATTGAAATTTGGACAAGTGTTTATACGAACTTATTTACTCGGAATAGTCTATACTACCACCTCCTAAAATATTTACTATTCCTCCTGAAACACTCTGTATAAACACACGCATACATAAATATAACGTGTGTTTCGGACCTTGATCTGCGTCCTTCATCATGAAAAGTAACACAAAACCTGTTCTCTTTGGTCCCAGCCTACTTCTGATAACGGGGAGTGTCTAACAACTTTTTTCCAATGAATCAACGGCTGCCACCAATACATATTAAGACTCAAAATGACCCCTAATTTACCACACACTTTAATGAGGCATGCAGCATGTTGACAATCCGTACACAATAGCAAGCACTAGCACCACAGTTTGTGTTTCTTCCACGTAACTGGCTGAGCAGAAACCTCTTTAACGTCAAGTGGCGAGTGATGTGGGTGTATTATTGAGTGGCAGTGAAGTGCGCGTCTTGTGACATCACGTCACACGTAGACAAAGGAACATCAGCGATCATAAGCTATGGGCGTGTAGCAAACTGGAATTTTTAAAATATGACAACGCAGTACAAACATTCATGCACAAAATAAACGAAGTTTGAATAAAGCCGATGACGCTGGTTACTAAAATTGTAGTACAGCGTGTTCACTGGTAGCCTGAACACGAGGTACCTGAAACGTGATTCCAGGACTTATTTCATATGAACCAAAATTAAAACACATATATTTGGACACAGCAAATTACATCACTGTCTAATTAAAAATAATTTTATATTGTATTTGACCATAAACTAATTTTAAGGGTTTTAATACTTCAATCTTAATTCTAACCACGTACGGAAAAGTCTGCCAAAATACGCTGACACATAAGCTGCAAATAAAATTCCAGCTACATGAAAATGGTCAAGAGATGAGGCCGAAACATGTCGGGGCAAATTATAACACATAAAAACACTGTGCAAAATAGCTGGTGTTAAATATTATGAATGCAGTCAAAAAAAGTTGAAACACTATCTTTTTTTATCCTGTACTGTTTGTTATATGTACGCAAGAAGTACCACGTACTGTGCAATTTGAACTAGTAAGGTTGTTTAACCTTTTGACGCCTAACGTCAACTATAGTGGTCGTACCTCACCGCTAACATCTAATGTTGCATTTTATATATTTATTCAACAAATATAGGTATTGAGTACTTTAAACATGTTATATACTCTCCGCTTTTTTCTCTTCAAAGTACAGTTGGTTTCATAATTCTAACATATTTGGTTCCTGTATTATTCACATTTTATATACAGGGTGTGCTAATATTTAAAAAAAATAATTCCGGCGCCAAAAGGTTAAATGGGGGAAAAAATCTCTTATTCACTAACAGATAACATTCCGACATTCTCACGTAACACGAAGCCTATAATCCTCCAATTCCGCCAAGTCACTACATTAAAAAATCCATGACCCAATGCAAACTTTTGCGCCCAGATTTGGAATCGGCATACCACAAGCTCACGTCACCATACCATTGCTGTTGCTGATGTGTGTCAGTTGCGCTTTGGACTGACAGTGTCGCCACTGTCAGCAATGACGCGTCACCGTCCCTAACGGGTAGGGGATGGAAGGTGTAAGAAAGGGCAGAAACGGCAGGATGCAAAGAGATCCCAACTACAGAAGTCACAGAGGGAATGAAGTTATATAATACGGGATCACGATGTCAAAAATCACAGCTAAACAACACGTACACGATAATCTAGAGTCAATATTTGTTCTTCGTTCTGCTTACTGAATTTAATGTTGCCCCGGCACAAGATACCCCTACTTCCTTCCCGCGGCTGTCGACGGCCGCAATCCTTGCAAACTACCTACATACAATCGACACATTTCGTCCGTCTGATCATTTCGGCAGCCACCCGAACTAAAATCCGTCCCGCTGAAGATGGAGTGAACAGCCTCGTCCGCAACGTCGATAAAAACGTATTATCCTGCACGGTGAAAGAACCCAGGAGACCGTCATCGGGGCAGGATCCGTCGTGAAAACCTTAAAAACTTACATCGCTGTCGTCCTCTATAAAATCCGACAGTAAACCTTCCTTCACAGGATCGGGTACATTTTCTGGACGACGTTAAATGCCCGCTCAGTCCAGATACAGTAATACACTATATCAATAGCTATTAAAATACTTAACAACAAGGCCTGAATATTCCAAAAAGGCTGAAGGACAAGAGAAATAGGCTACACGGAATACCAAAATTCCACAGTTACAAACGAAGTCACCAGTAACGGCAAAAAAAAGTGCTGTAATATGAACCAAGTACAGAAGTCAGCCTGTCTAAATATCTGAGACAGGCGGAAATATTAAACATATCAGAAAACGAAAGCACTGCATCCTGAAGCACATTACGGTTTTTTCTGCTTGTATTGCTAGGCCAACTAATTACAGTTATAAGTAACATGTAACAGATTACGAACGCTTTAAAAACTAGAGTAAACGAAAATTGTGACAAAGAAGGCTGAGAGACAAAACGGCTCTTCTATCAAGCGACAAACAGAAGGAAGGAGAGCTACCTAACGAACACAGTATCAAACAACTCTCTGGTAGCATGACTGTAGCACCGGCTTGTTCGCCGTAGAACGAACGACATCGATGTTGCATAGCGACCGATGATGCCGCCCGCTGTGCGACACTCGGTCGGTCAGACGGTAACATATACGTGTACCAAAGTACCACCACTGGACATGATCCTCTGCCAGTTCTCTCTACCTCCCAGACTCACATCTCATTTCCTTAAGGTCAGTCTTATTAATTAATACTCCGGTGGCGGCTCAGCACAGTCACTACCAAAGCCACCCGCCAATGGACACGATCCTCAGCCAGTTCTATCAACCTTCCATCCTAGCGCCCTGCAGCTATCATCCTCCCGTTATGTCTTTGGTTCTAAGTGACCTATCCCAAAATTCTGTATCTGTTCTCTCCTTGCGCGCACACAGCCATCATATCCTCAGCCCATTCACTACCGTTGCAGCAACAGGCGAACTGTATGGCCCAAACCACTATGTGCGCATCACCATTTATTAACCAGCACTTATGCACCACACACGCATTAGAGCTGATTAATAAATGGTGAAATGAACATGTTGCACGATACGTACAACATTACGACAGCATGTTTGTGCTCACGTAACACGACGCTCACATTACCTTATCCTTCTTCGGTCCGAACAGTTTCATGACCACTTAAAATTATGGCCTTCCATCAAACTAGGCAACCACGTTTCACACCCATGGCGAAACTCCATTATTTTCAGCGCTATGTAAATTGGGCCTCTTGCCACCAACGCATGGCACGTGTTCAGATTGCGGATCGAAAAAAAATGGGCTGCAGATATGGAGGGTGGCTAGAAATTGGCCTACAATTAATATGCAGTAGCGAACAGGCGACAGGGGCTGACGTTCGAATCTCAGACTGCAGGTTAACAGCCCTTTCCTGCGTGTTACGAAATGCCTTAGGCGACGTTTGGGGTACAGAAAACACTGAAGCTACGCAGAACAGCGAAATAGGAAAAGATGGGAAAATATGTCACTGACATTAACACATCTTCATTAAAAATGAAATCCTACTAGCTTTTCGGCGCACGAAAAAAAAAGTTATGGTGCTTTTTTTCCTTGCCCAATGCTCACCGATATCTGAAGCACCACCAATTTGCTTCAGGGTTCCAAAGTCTTCCGGTACAAGAACTCGCGCGAAGAATAAGGCACTGGCGGAACGATACTGACAATGGAAACCCAAAGTAAGGGGGAGAACACCCAGTGCCATTCTGTCCACAACAAATCTCGCACAAACGAACCGCCTGAGCCGCAGTACAAGCCTTAACTTCCAATAACAATTACTGAACAATTAAATTCCTCCCCTACATCACAGTGTTACTCTAGCTTTGTGAGACCGCGGCCCGGTTAATTCTTTTTTCATAAGAGGAGGGCCCGGTCCCAACAAATTTACTTGTAAATACCTTTCCATTTTTTTAAGTTCATACATTAAACTAACATAAGTATTAATTAATTATGGCATAATCATAAGGAGTATCAGTACACTTACGTATACGGTGTGGCATGTTGACAAATATAAAAGTACATTTAAATTAGTTATCAGTCACTGGACTAACGAAATCTTGTAGCATATTGTAGTTTCCTCAGGCCAGCATCTGGGTATGAGTTTTTCGACACATTCACGAATATTTTTCTCCTCAGAATATTTCCACTATAAAACATTTATTCATGAAAAGTGCTTAGAAAACTTAATTCCAGGAGAACCTCTCGCGGCCCGGTATAATTGATAGCAGCGCCCGATACCGGGCCGCGGCCCGGCGGTTGAGAAACACTGCCCTACATGAAACACCAAGTTTCCATCACAAAGCCCCGTCAATTACTGGTGCAGGGGAAAATAATGGTTGTGTTACTCGAACACAACACTGTGGGAGCAACATGCAGCCTTCTTAACATTACAACAGACAGAACAAATGTAACCACGACGGAGTAACTGTGTTGGGGCCGGCAAAAGTGAGGGTAACATTCGGCTTGGCGATGGGCGATCGGAAAAACCGGGGTTGAATTTCTATAGGGGGCAAAAATTTTACTCTTCGCTGGCACGCTGATACAGGTTCTGGGGGGCACACCCAGCCTGCTACATAATCAGAATAGGGGACTCCTTCCTAGGGACAAACCGGTCAGGGCATGAAGGTGACCAAACACCTCCGCCTAGTGCAGAGTTTATGAACGCAGGAAGCCATTAACACGGCTCCATACGCCTTGGCTGCCTGGTGCTTAATTAAACGGAGACACCACTTTACCTTCTACACCAGTGGTTCCCACAGTGTGCTCCGCGGAACCCAAGGGATCCGCGACCATTTCCCAGGGAATCCATGGATACATTTGTGCAATGGTTACTTTGAAGTTTACTTATTTTTTTAATTAAAGGAATAACATTTTGTTAAAAATAATCGGGGAACTTCTTTAATTGGCGATATGTTTACTTCAAACGTCCGTTATAATATCTAATTTTAAAAACTTCTAATTAACAAAATCCTGCACCCACGAAGCCAGCGACAATCAGTAATGACGGTCAAATCATGCAATGCATTGTTACGTATGATTGTGGTATGTATTGGTGTCCATCTAAAATTGGTTTTGAGGTATGAACTTTTAATTTTGCATACCTATCATCCGGACACTATAATTACGTGACCAACGACGGGAGGATCCGCAGTTATTTAAGTCAAAAGGCGTCCGCGAGTCGACGGGTTTCGGCAACACTGTTCTACACATTGGAATACCGCGGTGTGCCAGCTGCGTAACAATACTGAATACTTCTTCGTTCTTCGCGTTGACAACTGTACAGCAGGGCTGAGTCAGAGGCGTGTAAGTGTTTATGATGATGTGACAGTGTTAGGCGTGTTAAGTGCAGCAGCAGCAGCAGCAAAGATATGGGGCGATAAGATACGGGTTCTGGGCCCCCGGGAGTGGTCCACGTATTTCATGCATGAGTCTTGTAATGATTGGAGAGTTTCTTTTATTTCAGTTTCGTCCTTTAGTATTATGTACGAAGCGCCTCTTGGCACACAGCTCAGCTATGCAGTACAGTCATCTCGTAACTCGTTTGGACAGCCTCGGAATTTGTAATGTCGCATCACAGGAAGAGGGGGAGGGGGCAAGTACAGTCTCTCACATAAAAAAAGGCTCGTAAAGCACAGAGGACTAGCGGGTCTTTAATGGTTTTACGACACTGCCAGTAACTGAGTAGAGACAACACTGAATTGTAGCGTGGTTGTTGAATGACAACATGGAAGGAATGGGGACTATCACGAAACACATCAAATTGTGTCAGATGCCACAGAACACGTGACGGCTCTCTTCTTCCACATCATACCTAATTAAACCCCCCACCAAGACCAAATTTATAAACATCATGTAGCTGGGGAAGTGTCGTCTTAAGAGGGTTTTCGGGCTACTTTAACGAGCAAAAACGTCAAACGTACGGTGACTGGTAGAGGATATATTGGAAAGGATCTGGAAGGAAAGGGATGTGACCTAATCGAGGTATTACTCCGGCATTTTCCTGGAGGAAACGTAGAAAACCACGGAAAGCGTTAAGTCAGAATAACAGAGGACCCTGCCACGATTCTAACCAGGCACATCACAAATAATTCTACTGCGTGAGCGTCACACCAGTCTGGTCAGTACGGATTTACATTCATCCTAAGGCGTTCGAACTCAGATGCTGTGATAGCTCTACGGCCCTCTTTCATCAGAAGAAATACCATGCAACATGACGTAGACTTTGGTGTGGTGGCAACTCATACAGTGACAGCTGTGAGGTCAAATTTCGTCACTAGACACATACACATTATTCACGTTCATACATAATATGCTGTTTATATCACTACCCACCGACCTGGATCACAGACCCACAGCACTACACTCATTGTACAACTACTATTTATTTTGTATATTTTATACATACAGTATATACACAATACGCTTCTAAACATGAATGTAACCAAAATTACATGTTTTTTAACTGAGAACTGATTCCGACACACTATAATTGTAGCTGCATTCTTCTTGCCACCCTGAAGATGGCCACGTGAGTGGTCGAAACATGTCGGTGGTTGCTACGTAATAAAATTACACTCACACCCTCAAGTGCATCTGTTGATCTTTTTAAACATTTTACAGAACCTAAAACTATTTACAAGGACCTCGAATACCAAATTTCATCAAAATTCATCAGGTGTTTGTCCGGTTGTAAAAAACGAACAGGCACATCACATATATCCGCTGAATGTACGCTGTGCAAATACCGCACACCAATATCGGCGGGGAGTACCAATCTGTTCTTTTCTTGTGAACCAAGATACCAATACTGCTACCACAGTTATCTGTACTAAATTCATAGCCATTTCTCTGCCCGGGGCTCGATGATGGTACAACGAGCGCCACGATCTTGTTTCAGGGCACAATGGTGTTTGTAGTTTTGTTTTGTTTATTATTCGGCGTCATAAAGAAGTTGCGGTTTTGAATTCTTGGCTGAATAAATTGAACGCTCATTTAAAGAGTGAATACACAGTATGTCCTGGGCCATGCCCGGACAAGATACGTCGCTGATCCTAACATACACAGTATGTTCCTTATGTCCTGGGCCATGCCCGGACAAGATACGTCGCTGATCCTAACATACCTGGCTACATACACAAAAGAAAACACGCCCCTCTTGGCTGAAAAGTTTCTAATTATTTTAGTTTTTGTATCATGCCCCCGAGTTTCAAAAAGTGATATACGATTTATCTGCCGCTTTACTTACTTACTTACTTACTTACTTACTCCATGGAGCAGAGCTTTCTTGAGAAGCTAACCGGTTTTCAGCTAGTCAAGAAATTCCCCGCATTTTATGGAACCCGAAGGTTCATTACCGCATTCACAAGTGCCCGCCACCTGTCCCCATCCCGAGCCAGCTCGATCCAGTCCATAACCCCACATCCCACTTCCTGAAGATCCATCTTAATATTATCCTCCCATGTATTTTACTTGCTGCCTAAATAAAATAAAGCAAGGTCGACGAATGTGGACTCCTACTGTTTTGTAAAACCTGCATAATTTGTTATTATTTGCAGGCTGTAATGTTTAAATTGTCTTAATAACAATTTCTGACTAGTCGTTATGCAAGAGCGGTAAATTACTCCAAAACACAACTGTTTGGAAGATAAAATGAAGGCACTTAACAATTCTTTCCACACACATTTATTGTAATGAGAATCACTTTAGTCTCCCGCTGCTTGCATTGTTTTTAATTATACTGTTTTGATTCAACATTGTAGCAGTTTATAAAAGAAATTGTTGCTTTTATAACAAAATAATTGTTGACAGAATTATACAAACTTCACACTAACATCTGACCCGAAAATACATTCAAATGATTCTCACTCATTAATCAAACAAACAGTCAACCAGTACAAATCTGTAGATCAAGTTATGTTTAGACAAGAGAATGTTTTATCCGTGTCGGTAATCGAAGATGTATAAGTCGGTTGTCCAGTCAGTAGCCTAGTCCTACACGACCGGTTATCCCATGTAAAAACAAGAAGAAACTAAACAAATACAAAACAACGTCGCGCCGTACCAGAAGTTTCTGAAACACTGTAACAATATGAACTGGAATTCTGCAAGACACACAAACGTAAAGAAAAGTCCACCCTATAACAAGCCACGAAGGCCCAAAGCGGAAGAAGTACAGCTCTACTCTTTCCTTAACCTCGGCGCTAGAATGGGGTGCGTAGACAACGCCACGCACCGGCTGCTTTATCCCCAGAGAGGGGCCAAGGTACCCAGTGTAAAGGAGGCTGGGTGGGCCCCAGGGCCGGTCTGGACGGGTGCGGAATATCTCGCCTAGACCGGAATTCGATCACCGGCCCGTCCAGCCCGTAGCAAGTCCCGGCCCACAGACGACACATACACTGCCGATGCATTATGCCTGTGTCAAAGATGACAAACCTTGTCACAAAGTGGGTCAGTAGATAAGACATCAGGCATCACAGACCTGAGCTTTCAACATCAACTGACCACCACCGCTCGAAACCTTCTGTGGCTTTTCGATCCACACCCTTAAATATACTGTCATCTACTAAGAGAAAAAAGGATACTGCACTAAATGTTAAAAGAGTATTTAAAAATCATAAAACAACGCAATGGTTCCAAACGGACTGTGTACAAAATTTCACGTGTCGAACAACAAACGTTATTAATCTACGCCGATTGGAGCTTTGAGTCGCTCTCCTCAGTCCTCCAGGCAAATTCCTGGACAGTAACTCAAATTAGACCATGGGAGATTCCTTCTACAAACAGCCATTCCCCTAACCTACGTAAGTTCTAGTTACGCAATTCCAGATATGCAAGTTTAAAACAGTAACAAACATTGACGAAGTAACATTTTTTAAACAAAAGCTTAATTTTTCCTCGCGGGTTTCTCCTTGCGGAAATGAAAGGAAAATATGGCGAATGTGGCGGAAGAATACGAGGGGTGTTCAAAAAGAGACCGAACTTTTTAAATAGCGCGCCAACCAGCACAGAGAGCGCGTTGCAGCTACTGAACGCACCTAGCGTCAGGTTTTGACAACAAACTGTCATTTGTCCCGTTTCCCTATCAGTATCAGTCGTCCAGCTACAACCGCTGAACTGAGCACGTGCACAATCTGTTAGATTAGTCACAGAGCGCCAATGAAAGAGTTTGAGGAACAGCGTGTGTGCGTGTGCGTGTGCGTGTGCGTGTGTGTGTGTGTGTGTGTGTGAAATTTTGCTGCAAACTTTGTAAAAAGTTTACAGAGACATTTCAATTGCTTAACCAAGCATATGGGAAGGACTGTATGAGCCGAACGCAGTGCTATGAGTGGTTTAAGCGTTTTAAAGAGGGCAGAATGTCGGTCGGTGAAGATCCCAGGCCTGGACGACCTTCCACATCAACAAACGACGACCACGTCGACAGAGTTCGTGCTGTGATTCGTGGAAATCGTCGTTTAACTGCCCGAGAAGGTGCTGAAGAAGTGGGCATCAGCATGGGATCTTGCCATCAAATGTTTACTGAAAAATTTCTGAAGCGTCACGTCAATGAAAAATTCGTGCCGCGTTTGTTAAGTGACGTTCAGAGAGAGAACCGCATTGATATCAATCAGGAACTGCTTGCCAATGCAAATGGTAATGAAAACTTCCTTAAGAACATCATAACAGGAGATGAGACGTGGGTTTATGGGTACGATGTTGAAACCAAGATGCAATCGTCGCAGTGGATGGGGAAAGGGTTTCCTCGACCAAAAAAAGCAGCACGGATGAGTCGGTCAAAGATCAAGATGATGTTGGTTGTGTTTTTTGATTGGAAAGTTATTGTCCATCATGAATTTCGACCACGTGGTCAGATGGTAAACAAACAGTTGTACCAGGAAGTTTTGGTGCGTTTGAGGGATGCTGTGCGCAGGAAGAGGCCCGAATTGTGGGAAAATCAGACCTGGATGTTGCACCACGACAATGCGCCGGCTCACGCGTCGCTCCTCATCGCAGTTATATGGCAAAACATCACACATCCGTTGTGCTCCATCCACCTTATTCTCCGGACTTAGCCCCAGCAGACTTTTTCCTATTTCTCCAAACTTAAAACCACTTTGAAAGGACGTCGTTTCCAAACCATAGAGGAGATTCAGGAAAATGCGATAAGAGAACTGCACGCCATTACAGAAAGTGAGTTCCGGGAAGCATTCCAACAATGGAAGAAAAGTTGGGAACGGCGTAACTCCAGTAGAGGGGACTACTTTGAAGGGGACAGTGTTTAAAATGCTGTAAAATGAGCAATAAAGTCTTTATAGCAAAAGTTCGGTCTTTTTGTGAACACGCCTTGTACTGTTGAACGATAAAGCGCAGCGGGGCTGCCATGCTGCGGCTGACCACATCTACTCGTACCCAGACATGACGAAGCTAATAGTTCCGTTTCGCAATTTTTCGAACTCGCCTAAAAATGTGCTAAGATTTGTAACACCCTAGCCTAGGTCGTGAACTGAATTTGTAACAAATTCTTCCTGTTATTTTCAGTGTACTTTTACTGCGCATGATGTACAGAAAAATGCTCCCACAGCACCATAACATAATTATACGTATAGGGCCACATATTTATATTGTGTGTTTAACTTCGTTTCCGGCATGCCGACCATCATTTTGCCGTAGCTGCCAGCACAATACAAATGGTTAAGCAATGCTGCCATACCCTGACAACCTCGCAAAGGAAGACAAACCGCGGTTAGGCATGTGGGAAGCCGTTCTTTACAGCTGAGTTTATGGCGACTCTTACGTATTGCTCGTGGTCAGAAACCAGCTTTCTTCGTCAGCCACTTCGGCATTCAAAGGATGAAACCACAAAGGATGCGATTCCCGACAACACCTCTGCACATTACAAAGTAGCTCTCCCTTACGGCGCCAGTAGTAACGCCGTTCTTACCGCTAGTGAATTACGCCCACAAGCACAAGTCCATTTCTCATCCCCTCCCCACTAACCTGACTCAACCGAAAACCCACGCACGGGTTCAAGGTATCAATGACGAGCTTGCGTGAGTTACAGATTTGCAATTTTCGCACTGTCATACTAATTACATTACTTTCCTGTAACACTTGACACAGACAAAGCCAGTTAAATATGCTGCGGTATGGGCGTGAGAATTGTTCAACGAGAAACGGTGGGGCTGGAGGGATGACAACAGCCATGCGTAGCCGTCGAAACATATGAAACAATGTCGAACACAATGCTTGTACAAGATCCATACTGCACCAGAGATTTTTGGCATCTCCAAACCGGGAGAAACACCGCTTCACTGCCTCTGTAGAACCTCCGCACCGGGGAACAGCAATCCTTTTGTGAGCAGCATGCAGAAACACGAACTGCTCCCAAAGGAATGACTACAACCACAGGTTCTACAGAGAGGATATTTAGTACAATAGTTCAACACGTGCGAATAATTTGCACGTAGCAGTAAAATATTTATGTAACAAAAATTACACCACCTTAATCTGAACAAACATTCATCAGACAGCCAATGCATGTATAACGTAATATTGAGGCGCGTTCGTGCAATCATTGTCGCAGTGGAAAAGCAAACAGTATTACGCAACCTAAGAGTGTGTGTTTGTAGCCTTATGTATCCAGCATGAAATGCGCATACGCCATATTGTCACCTGTGACCTGCCCGTTCTACAATATTTTCCCACATTTTTTCATAATCGCCACGATTTAAAAAAAAAGCTAATGAATACCTTTTTTTTCTACAACTTTTGTCTGAAACATTTCTAATTCTAAGAAGAAATGAGCGAGATATGATTAAAAAACGTATATTGGTCTTCATGTAAAGTACCCTTTACTCTTACCCGATTTTCATGAAACTTGCATTTTCTCGATATTTTCTGAAAATCCTCAAATATCAAATTTCATGAAAAACCGTCCAGTGGGAGCCGAGTTATTCCATTCGGACAGGTATGACGAAGCTAATTGTCGCTTTGCGCAATTTTGCGAACGCCCCTAAAAATTGTACTTATTAATGCTTGGAGCTGTATAATTTCTTTCGGAGATCAACGGGTCATAAGCAACGTACCAATAAGAAACAAAACGTTTTAAGTCGACAGTCCTGCCGCAGGCGGAGGCTACCGGAAATATATGAAATACGTATATTAGCTGCCATTGGCCTCCGCTTGAGGCAACACTGTCAATTCTTAACGTTAGACTTCTATTATTAAAACCAGTGATTGTGAGAAAGCATTAATAAAAAGACACTGCCATGAATGCAGAATCATAAGCTTTCTAAAAATGTCTATCCTACAAGGATATGATCGGTAGGTCAGCAGTTCATACTGTCGCAAACAAACCCTAACGTATTATTACCCAGTACATGATGACCACAACAGTTTTTTTTAATTTTCCATGAGGCGCTAAAATCGCGTGCTACAAAATGCATCGAACGGAACTACGATTCGGTACATGTTGAGTGACAGAATCCATCTTCTGGAAAGGTGATACACATTTAATAATGGGCCATCTGTGTTGACTTACATCAGAGTGAAGTAAATTCATATTTTTACAGGAATCTGGTCTTCTGGGATGTGACGCCCTGTCGCTGGGTTAGTATTTCCCGAAGTTTCGAAGGACCGTCGTGCCTTCAAAACGCAAGGTCCCACTGTCCTACCAACTGTCACACCCCCGACGACTATGGGCACCTCAGATCTTGAAAGTCATATTTTCACTCTACAACCTAAGTTACGCGGATCCTGGTGACCGTTCGGTCTACGACGCTGGGGTCTGCGGCCGCTCGATTGTTGGGATTGTGGGTCCGAATCCCGCCGGGGGCATGGATGTTCGTTTCTTTTGTGTTGTGTGGGTAGTGACCTCTACGACGAGATCACTCGTTCACAGGGGTCGGTCGGTCGGTCGGTCCGTGCGTGCGCGCGAGCCCGCGCGCGTGTGTGTGTTGTCTACCAGCCTCTGCGAAAAGCTGTTACTCGTTCACAGGAGTCCAACCGTGTGTGTGTGTGTGCTGAATTGTGTGTGTGTGTCTAATTGTGCGCGTGCACGCGCGCTCGTGTGTGTGTGTGTGTGTCAAGCGGCCTCTGCGAAGGGCTGATCACTCGTTCACAGGAGTACACCGCGCGCGCGCTCCCGTGTCTAATTGTGTGTGTTCTAGAAACCTTAACACAGGCGGTCTGGGCCCAAGTTGAACTGTTGCGCCACACATAGAAACTTGATTAAATCATACCGTTACAAACCAACATCAATTCCAGTCTTCCTTGGACCATCATCACAGAACTCAAGTGGAGCACATCTCTTTCAAACATTGAGTTTTTATATTAATTCAGTATTTTCCAACGATGAACAAACAACAACTGAGTTCCTTGAGGGTGGTCTAAGAGACCGAAACATGTAGCAACGAGCGTGTAATGAAGACTATTATTATTATTATTATTACGCGGTATGTATGTCTCCTGTCACAGACATTTCTTCCCGGTACTTCTCTTGAACCAGCGGTGATCCCCACCGCTCAGGCTTCGAGCTCCACACTGCAGTACTTTCCGTATTATGTGTGATGTTCCAAGTATAGCTGTCTTTTGTAGTGAATCTATCGAATGTTTTCTTGGTACAGCTTTCAAATTTTTCCGTAAGCTTCTCGTTACTATTCCAGTGGCTCAAATTATTACTGGTACAATCGTACATTTGAGGTTCCACATTCGTTGTTTCTCTATACATAAACTCTTGTATTTTAACTTCTTTACCGCTTCCTTTTGCACAACATTTTTGTCTGCGGGTATTGCCACATCTATCATTGTGCATGTTTTCTATTTTTTGTTTCTAATTATTATATCTGGCCTATTTGCTGTAACTTCTCTCTCTGTGTGTACTGCTTGATTACACGACACTGTGACATCTCCCTCTTCATACACTGGCTTGGGCATGTGTGTGCATCATTGTCTGTGGTTTCAATGCCTATGGCAATATTATTATTATTATTATTATTATTATTATTATGCTCTACGACGGTAGGGTTCTTTTTAAATCAAATGATACAGTTCAGCACAGGTAAATTTTCTTTAAACAGATACTGCTATCATGATGAACGAATAACCATGACATGTGGATGCCTGTCACCACAGCACGCGTGTCCTCAGGTTGCGTACGGATCAACGGCCTCCAATATGAAAGGTAGCTACGAAGATCCTCAATAATCAGTAGCGGACAGCCGACAAAGGATGGTCCTACAGCTTGGGGGTTGGGCAAGGTAGTAACAATTCCTTACCGTAAAACTTTAAAACTTTACGTTACAAAACACTTCACAAGGCCTCGGACTTCGGCTGGATAGGGACAGGTGGCTGGCTGTTGTGGACGCGGTGATGAACCTTCGGGTTCCATAAAATGCGGGTCCTGTTAGATTTTCAGGAAGAGCTCTGCTCCATGTAGGTAATTAGTTAGTTAGTCAGTTAGCTAGTTAGTTATGTTAAGCAATAAAGAGTTCCACTGTTTGAGGCTTTATGATTACATTAATGTCATTTCGAACAGACCTCCCTTTGGTGTGCTTTCAAAAATCACGTATCTAATCTGTTACCGAATATGTGTTGACGATGCACCTGCGTGGCAAATTGCTACAAAACAGAATTGGGAGGTCTCGAGTTTCCACGGTAATACTGTTTGTTACTCCTGGGCTCAAGTATGTTGATGAAGGGCCCTTCGCGTAACGAACACGCTGGTAGCAGAAGCTGGAGATACAAGACTGCCAACACCACAGACCGCTACTCAACTCGAACCTGAGCCAGTGCCATCCATCTCAAAGCTTTACAACCTTCCTCCCAACAAACGCCATTGCAAGTCTTCCCTTTTCCACACTGTCACCCAATTAACACTGTAACTGCCTCCCCCCCCCCCCAATAGCTACATAAAATCCCATCACGAGTCATTTCACTATCACGCAACTGATACCTCATGTACATAAATCATAACACTTCTAGTTGAAGAATAAAAGACCAACTTGATGTCACTTGCTATTTTATTTCACTTCTTATGTGCTCAACATGTTTCACGCATTAATATATCCATCATCAGGAGCTTGCGACTATTCTGTTGAATTACCACACTGGTCGTGTTGTTCTTGGTTCGATGTGTGTTGGAGATTCGGTGTGGTTGGGTTGGAGTGGTGTCTGTGTTGCAGGCTGAACAGCCTGCAACACAGACACCACTCCGACCCAACCACACCAATGCGGTAATTCAACAGAATAGTCGCAAGCTCCTGATGATGGATATATTAATGTACGAAACATGTTGAGCACATAAGAAGTGAAATAAAATAGCAAATGACATCAAGTTGGTCTTTTATTCTTCAACTATCACAATGATGCACGGTCCAATAAACACAAGACTCATAACACTTCTACTTAAACAGCCTGAACGCCAACTCGCTTCATTCTTAATTAATAGAATTATGAAACTATCAATTATTTCTTGAAATAAATAAAACGGTAAGGGGCTCGCCTTGAGTTTCCCATTCCTAGCATCTGAAGCTGACACGCATTTTGCAAATACACAATTCATGAGGCATGCAGGTGGTTAGCAGCTTCCGCTTCCTGTAAGCTTTTTAACAAGGACGCTCAACAGCGGAGGTGGAGGGGAGTACATGTCCTTCCCTTGGACGAAGACGGCTAGTTCTCGGACGTACGGACCCTTGAAGGTGAAGGCAGTACGCCCCTTCGAAACGTCGCGAATCGACTAACCAGTGACAAAGTGTGAAATCCCAAAGGACCGGAAGGTAAAAGCAAAGGTAAAGCTATTCCATTACAGGCCTGGACAGGCCCTTACGACTACAGGGTTGAAGCCCCCAGAATTTCTAAGCCAAGCTGTACAAAAGGTAGTAAGGTTGCCAGCCCAACGCACTGGCCGCCTTTACTCCCCTGGTTCTCATTTCTGTTAGAGAATGAGTCGACTTCAGGGCCATGGTGCTGCCGGAAAGATTAAAGCCAATGAAGAATCCCAGTGACTCCATTGGAATCGAACACGAACTTCATATTAATACCTACGTAAATTTACTATATCTTACTGAAAACATCCCGTTGTGTTACGGCTCAGTCGCGAATAAATGACAGAATTCCTGTGGAACACAACTGACAGGCTACATGTTTCGGATTAATTAACTAATCCATCTTCAGACCTTGCATACAAGACAAAGAGCAAGGAAATGCAATAATGACATGTCAACACAAGTACATTCGCTGTGTGCTCACTGTGGGACCTCGCATTACAAAAGAATGCACCTATGTAGACATGTCATTGCATTTCTTTGCTGTTTGTCTCGTATGCAAGGTCTGATGATGGATTAGTCAATTAATCCGTAACATGTAGCCGATTTATCTGACTAAGAATGTAAACTGTTCGACTGGAATTGTTATTATTTTTCCTCGATTATAATGTCTTGCTGAATTCTTCTTGTGTTGAAGGACGTTTCACCAGAAAGCACACACTTGACGTTAAAACGTTTCCTCTGAAAATCCTACCGTTTATGTGGCAATTGCCACCAAAAAAAAAATGCCCAGTCGGTAACTCCGCAGTAACAGTTAACGACCTAATGACAATATGGCGATGAGTAGATGCAATTTTTATGTCGAGAAATTAAGGCATAAAAATAAAATGCAGTCAAATCTGCGGTCACGCGTACAAAAACCGAGAAACTACGTAACGTACTGTCACTACGAGTGGGCCGGGCGGCTCAGTCGGTATAGCGACTGACTAGGGGCTGGACGGTCCGGGATCGAATCCCGGTGGGGACGAGATTTTCCGCCCATCCAGACCGGCCATGTGGCCCACCCAGCCTCCTGTAAAATGGGTACCGGGTCTTTCCCGGGGGTAAAGTGCGGCCGGGGCTTGGTGCTGACCACTCACCCCCTTCTAGTGCCGCGAAGAGTAGAGCTATACCTCTATCAACCCTCTGGGCCACACCGGGCCTCTAACGGGATCACTTTACGTTTACTTACTGTCACTACTAACTGTCCAGCCGCAACATCAACGAACAACAATGCTTTTTTCCCCCCATGGACCGTTACCAATTTGCGGATGTTTTTGGCCCAATACAGAAGTAAATGCGTGACGGGAGTGTAAATTAGTTGGAGCATTGCACCTTCTTTAAAACATGTGCGTAGATTTGTCACAATTAAAAGCGTGCAACCTGGTGGACGAATCAGGATACGAACACCCGACCGTGCCTCCATATTACGTTCTACACACATTCGTATCGTGGCAGTACACACAACACAGAAGATGCTAATGTCCAAAATATTACAAAACTAGCCGATCCCGGTGGCCGTGCGGTCTAAGGTATCGGTCCGCGGCCGTTCAATTGCTGATAGGGCTGAGTGCGGCATGATGCTCATCTCTTCTGTTTGTTGTCTGTTGTGTAGGGAGCGCGCTCTGCGACGAGCTGATCAATCGTACAGAGAGGTCCTGCCGGATGTGTGTGTGTGTGTGTGTCTGTCTGTGAATTACCTCGAAACCTCAACAATGAGGAGGCTTAGGCTAGGGTTGGGCTGTTGCGCCACAAAAAAAAAATGGGTAACAAAAATACATCACGCACCCCTCACCCCCCACCAAGACACAATTAATAATGAAACTGACTTTTAGCCAAACTTACCAGTGTGGCCAACTTCACAGTTTTTACTGAATGTCATGAGCAACGGCTTGAAAACTACACGTGGCGCTGCAGACCGCACAACTACCGGGATCGAATCTCGCAACATCTGAACTCCAATGCTGTTTTAAACGGAATTCCGTTGGTCGACACTGCCAATAAGGGTGCGGTGCACACAATCTCTCAATACACGGCATCATATCCAGAATGACAGATATTTTCACAGTGCTGAGAGACCTCACAATTTCATAAACATAATAAAATATGACTATATCAGTGACACTAAAATAACCATTAGGCCTACATCTCTGGATTCAATCACACTTACTTTTTTTAATAAAGGTAGACCAACCAGATGACACTTGCTTTATTATGTCAATTTACAGCTCAACATCTTTCAGATGTTTATACATCCATCTTCAGGAGCTTGCGACTACTTGTTGTGTTGTTGTGTAGGCTGACTTGAGGCGTGCTGGTGTTATGTAGCGGGATTGGCTGTTGGTGACGTGGTATCCGAGTGTAGCCTACAC
>Ga0123352_10004238_pt1 | contig 21077 bp, 12 predicted proteins | sample TergutLab28metaG_FD_89700 | JGI IMG/M metagenome (GOLD analysis project Ga0123352, IMG submission 89700) | Labiotermes labralis P1 segment gut microbial communities from Petit-Saut dam, French Guiana - Lab288 P1 | ecosystem: Host-associated > Arthropoda: Insects > Digestive system > Gut ...
AACGTGCACGATGAGGCGCGAAGTTGGCGTCCATCTTTGGTGAATGATGATTTGGTGCGTAAGGTCAACGAAAGAGTGCGTGACGACAGACGTTTCACAATTTCTGATCTGTCCCTGCACTTTCCTCAGATTTCAAGGACTCCACTCTACGACATTGTCAGTAGTCATTTGGGTTATCGGCGGCCGCGTTCTTTGAGGACGGTATACAAAAACTTGTGCCCCACTAAGATAAATGCCTCAATAATGGCCGAAAATATGTGAAAAAATAGTTTGAAGAATGTAGAATCGGATAACAATAAAATTTTATACGAAACCTTATTCGAATTTTTTTACAGCGAAACGGTACTTACTTTCTGAATAAGCCTCCTATAAAGTGACTGCAACCGTTTCAGCACCTAGCAACCCCGTTCGAGCTACAACGTACCAGAACGAGTCTTTAAACAAATTGTTTTCATGCTTTCCCGTTCGTAGCCCAAAGTTGCACGGGATCGATCATACTGAGGGGTTTTACTGTTTCCCTGAAATCCCTGAGATAAATCCAGAACAGCGAGTCTATCGCTGATTCTCACAATTTCTTTGACTCGCCATAAAGGACTTTTTCTGTCCATAGCACTATATAATGTTTTACTGTGTATCCTCGGCATCGGTTTGCACACGATTCTTTTATCAATTACCTGCGATACGTAACTAACAAACCAATGAGCCAACTCCATGAAACAGAGTCCTTGAAAAGCCACCAGTTCCCCAGCTGGGCAAGGAGTTCCCACGCATTTCACAGGACCAGAACGTTATTAGGCCTAATGTATTCACAACACCCTGTCACTTTTATAACATTTCTTACAAAGACAAAAAACGCAGTTTGGTTTTATTCATGTAATTTTATTATATAGTGACCATCGACATGTTTTGGCCATTCATGTGGACATCTTCAGGGTGGTATGTGCAAGAATACAAATATGTATGGCCACGTTGGAGGGAGGTAGCTGCACAAAAAATATGACCAGTAACGGAGGCTGTAGTTACAGTTTTGTGTATCCATGATTATGGGTGTAGTTTACACCCGAAACATGTAGAGTGAGCTTGCAGAATAATAAATAGACTGCTTTGTGTTGCATCTCGTTGGACAGTTATTGATATATGTTTATAGTGTGTCGGTGTCTCCCCACAGTTAAAATAATATAATTTTGTTTGAAACTGCGATTGAATGGTTAAACAGTAATGAGTATAAAATATCATAAGTTAAAATTATTGTCTGGAGTATTGTTCTGTGGAGTGATGAGCACTGAAAGCATATGTGGTGGATTATGATCCATATTGGTGAGCAATGATGTAGTTTGTACAGAGGACTACGTTAAACTGGACTCTATGATTTTGAACTGTGGAGTGATCCCTACACACTATAAATATATTTGTATTCTTGCACTTACCACCTTCAAGACGGCCACATGAACGGCCGAAATATGTCGGTGGTCACTATATAATATAATCACATTCATAATACCAAAGGGAATTTTGTTGTTCTTTTTAATAAATTGTATACATCTAATTAATGCACGGAATATGGAGGATATTATCCTGTCATTTGTTCATATCCTGAACCAGACGAATCCAGTTCATACCATTCCATCCAGTTTCTGTAATATTCATTTCAATATTGCTGACCCATCTACGCCCAGGCCATCCACGTGAACACTTTTCTTCAGGTTTTCCAGCTAAGACCGTCGCAGGATATACATTTATCCTCACACTCCTTGTGCCTCAAGCCCCACTCATCTCCCCCCCCCCCCGAGTTTGATCGCTCCCAATAATATGTAGTGAAAAGTAAATCAGAAATAGAGAAAACCAGTCATTTATGCGCTAATCCCTCCTTCTATCCCAGCAACACGGAGAAACTGTTGGAATACTCGCTCTAAATCTCCTACGCGAAATGTTTATGGCCAGCGTAACCAGAAACAAGAACGACAGAGGTAGTGGCCTGTTCAAATGTGATGGTACACGCGCAGAAACCAGATTTCGTCTTTCGGTGAAACGGTCGAGTCCATTTAAATCGGCGGGCGTCAGTTCAGTCGACTACTGGCAGCCGATGTGTCCGCATCAGCGGTAGTAATGCTGGGTACACCATGTTCCGAGGTCGTGTGAAGTGTACTGGCTACCCACTCCATTCGCCAGTTTCCCCTTCACTTCCCCTCTCGTGCGTCACCGTGTGCCATCACATTTCAATTGGAGTCTACTGCGAATAAACAGTTTGGAGTACGACTACGTAGATTTACCAAACGCGCTTTACATTTTGAAACCTCTCTGTCTGTAGCAGATATAGCACACCACACCGAGTCAGGAGTGCCGTTAAAACTTAACGTTATGCATCAGTTTTGAACAGCCAGTTCTTGAGAGAAAATGACAGATGAGTTTCGCGTAAATCAGAGCTGACAGGTACCAAAATTGAACGCCCATCCTCAATACAAAGTAAATCTATATGAGTTCGGTTCGTCAATAACCGTATCACCTTTTATGGATCGTAGCACAGCAATGCCACGTGCAATAATACTCAACTGAGGTTTTGCGGTTTAATTCGTTGGTGCGCGTGATAAGTGCGTCGTTAAAGTTGATAATAACATTCCTACGACATAAATTTACGCCGCGCATAAATCGCCATGTTTCGGCCTAATTCCAAACGCACATAGGCATACTATTACCATCAACCTGTGGAGATTTATGCATTCTCTTTAAATCATGTGCCTGTATGAACATTTGACAGGCAAAACTTGTATATCCAACAATATACAAAGTCATTCTAATATACTTATTAACAGGCACGTACTGTTGATCATTAAACGAAGCTTCTCCCCTTCTGAAGTAACAGGTTACATTTATATAAAAACATATTCAGTTCAAATATAACTGCACAAGGGCCGCTGCCGGCGCTTTATTGAACCTGTGACCCTATCCGGATAACAGTAGGAACGTCATGGCAGTGCTACGTCACGCATACATTTCCACATTGTTGGCGACTTGACAGATTACAGTTAGAGCAGAAGCAGGCGTTTGGAAGGCGAACGTGACTCCATTTATTGGGCGTGTTCGCATTATTGCGCGTAACGGTTTTAATTGTAGCCATTCCGATGTGTTTTTACTTATTTATTTAAAATATATTCCAGTCAAAACACAACTATACTCTATCAATTATACATGTAGCAACATATTTCGACTCAAAGAATCATCAGGCTAATCATTGAACCATATCTGAGGTACACAAAGTAAAGGTCCACATTCTGGGATCCCAAAAAGTTTACAATGGTGATCAGTATTAGATCAGTAGTATTATTTGGGATCCCAAAATGTGCAGTTACTTTATGCACCCTTTGAATCGAAACATGTCCCTACAACTATAACTGATAGAATATAGTTGTGTTTTGACTGGAATATATTTTAAATAAATATTGCGAGTAACGCCTACCACCTTCGTCCATCCGTCTGACCACATGTATCAAAGCGGTTCCCACTGGGCGGATTTAAGAGAAATTTGATACCGGGGTCTTTTTTGTGACTCTGTCGGGAAATTCCAAATTTGGTTACATTCGGCAAACATACTGGGCACTTTACATGCAGTCCTAAGTAGGTTTTAGTGTTGCCGGCGACATTAAGCCACCACAAAAGTGCTCTCTTCGAGTGGAATGGTATCAGGCTGTTACGATAGTCGATGAGGTAGAAACCTTAGATCAACGCACCATAATGCTACGTTATACGTACATTGCATGTCTTGTTTCGTATCCCGTGGTTCACATGAATTTGGACATCTTGATACGTACTACTTTCAACTACGACTTAGCAATGACGTCAGCTCAATACTAATACCATCCAAAAGCACAGATTTCGACATAACAAAACACCAGCGGAACGTTCATCGAAAATTCAGCGGAAACTCTAGCAACTCCCAACTCTCCATGCGGTTTATACAATAACACTTCCACTGATCCACGTTCCCAAATGAGTCTTCAGGAAAACTTGGAAATGACGAGGTCATGAGACATAGAACGAAACTGCGGGAATGAGTACTAACTCAATAGCTGCTGCCGCTAATAATAATAATAACAATAATTTCTGTAGTCACCTTAAAAACCCGTAGCCAATTATCAAACTAGCACGAACACATACACATGAATACACACATACACAGATACGACACAGATAAACAAAGAAAATAAAACAGTAAGAGACAAGGGTAGTGTGGGTACTGAATCACTACCCTACTAAAAATATATTAGCTTTTAACATTTCCAATTCCCCCCCCCCCCCAAACCGCAATTTGTGACCAGTTTCAGTCAATTAATATAAAATGGGTTTTACAAGAGTAACTGGCTTTCAAATTATGTCTACATCTCTACAGACCAAGACTGCAGCTTGACGTATCTAATCGAAGAACAGTTCTTGCGTATAATAATAATAATTGTTATTGTTATTGCGTCAAACAGAGGAGAAATACTGTCGAAATTCATGTAGTCCTCTAAACGCGCAATGAACACAGCTTTTTTTAAACAGTGAAAACTTAGTTTGATAGAAGGAACAACGTTAATTTATTACCTAGACCTATTTGCTTCTGTTATCGACGCTCTTATCAACCGAAAATTAATTGAAATGCCCTTTATTGCGGACATCCGGTGCCTATTGCTAATGCAACTCATGTTTCCATTTGGTTTCCTCAGAGAGTAAAGACAAACCGAGCAGTAAACAATGTAACAATGTAACACTGTGTAACAACATTCTGGCGCCCTGGTAACAAATACACTGAATAGTGCGGACTACACGGATTCTCGGAAAACGTGCTGCTATTTTACTGGACCGTGGATCAGAAAAGGATAATAACCACAGTTACAAAGCAATCAGGCTGTAATATAATACAGTGGACGTACTACGAATGTACAGCATACACCTCTGTCAGAGTACACAACAAACTGAAGGGTGTGTGTAGAAAACTCAGCCAATTGAGCATTGCTAATTGTACCCGCGTTACTGACGAATGCATTATATGCTTGCGGGGAGTTTTTCATTGTGTTTATTTTACGTTCAGCTTGGATAATACGAGTAAAGAAATGTTGAATACAGTAGCTACAGAACTAAATGGGTGGCTACGTAATGCCAATGTTCTTTCTGATGCTCGCATCCCACCCGCGACGTAACATGTAGGAATTGCACATACAACGTAACAATGAAGCGCGTTCGCTTAACCACCGTTTCCGTTGAAAAGTAACAAGTAGTAAATATTTTGAGATTGCGTCTGTAGCCTTAGTTAACTAACATGCAAAACGCATGCGCCGTATTGTTATCTGTGGCTTGTCCGGCTCTACCATATTTAATCACATTATCACATAAACGGCACGATTTCCGGGAAAAGATGGTTGAACTTAAAATGTGTGTGTTGATTTTCTCTGCAACTTTGTTCCACAATTTCTCATTCTACGATCAGTTCAACGAGACATTGTAATAAATGTGCACAGGTATTCACATAAAGTAACCGCTATTCTGGGTCAGGTTTTAATTAAACTTGAATTTATTCGACAGGTTTTCAAAAAATATTGACATATCAAATCTCAAGAAAATCCGTCTATTGGAAGGCGAGTTGTTCCACGCGAACGGACGGACGGACGGACGGATACGATGTAGCTGATACGTAAAGTTGTTGTTCGCAATAGGGATCTCGTGCCTGAGAACGAAGAACCCCTAGAAAATTAGCGGTAATTTACGGATAAAAAATCACATTCAGAGATCTGTAACTTTTAAACCTTACTTAGAATGGTTCTATGTATTAATAACACCCATCGCCTCGCTTTTAACCTCCAGGCTGGGGGTGGGACGCCTAGCAGAGAGAACCCACTTGGTAGTGAAACTCCGACAAAGATCTCGTGAATGTATGCAGCCTGACTGCAGGCACGAACGTAACAGAGCATTTTATATCACAATCTGCAGTAAAAATCACACATCATACTGGGTAGCAATGTCGAACATTACCGGGTGGTGGGGAGGGGGGGGGGGCAAAACTGAACATGGTATTAGGAATAAGTCAAGAGTCAATTTAGAAAGAGGGGAAGATTAGCTTAAACCAGTCCTCAATATACCTCTACATACGCCCCTTTCCAAGACTCTCAGTCGGATATTTTTTTATTTACCTGTCTTCAACTCAGTAGCCAAAAACATTATTATGTAGAAAAAACAGCGGCGCGGCATTTGCACTCTCCTTGCCCCTCCAAGCGCACTCTATGCAGACCAGAACGCAATTTGCACAGTTTCTGGGGTGGCACGTCAGCGGACGGAACGCCCTCCGCGCCCCGCGTTCCCTTTGTGCACGCGCTCTGTGCAGCTAACACGAAACTGCAGTTGCTGGGATACAAACAGAGGAACCTGGAAGCCCTATGCGTATTAGCCGATAACATCAGGCCATATTAACCAGTTGGAACGGTCTCTTTTAATTAACCAAACAATTAAGTCTTAATTCAAGGCGGCTCTAACGAGTAAGAAAATATTATTTTTGACACGTTATTCTGCAAGTAGTGTTTGAGAATAGGGTGCTGAGGGGAATATTTGGGTCTACGAGGGACGAGGTAAAAGGGGAGTGGAGAAAACTACATCATGAATAGCTTAATGATCTGTACTCCTCATCCAATATTGTTCGGGTGAGAAATTCGAGAATGAGATGGGCTGGGCATGTAGCCCGTATACAGGAGAGGAGAGGCGTGTACAGGGGTTTGATGAGGAAACCTGACGGAAAGAGAACAATTGGGAAAACCAGGCGTAGATGGGGGAAAATATTAAGATCTATCTTTAGCAAGTGGTTTGTGGGAATGTGGACTGGATCAAGCTGGCTCAGGATAGGAACAGGTGGCGGGCACTTGTGAATTCAGTAATGAACTTTCGGGTTCCATGCAACGCGGGGAATTTCTTGACTAGCTGCAAACCGGTTAGCTTCTTAAGAAGGACTCTGCTCCATGGAGTAAGTAAGTAAGTAAGTAAGTAAGGAAGTAGTCTGCGAGTAAGACCTAATCGCAATGAATGTGTTACACTTGTTCGGTAGCTGTTTAAGCCATGTACTGTCCTCCAGTCCCACTGTTCGTGCATCAGACTGTCCCACTAATGGGCCATCAGTCGATCTGCGGATGAAATTTCAACTACATATTAATCCCCATCCCACTTTACCTTAGTTAAAAGTGCGCCCGGGGGTTGTAACCCCGCACCAACCTGCACTCCCGCTCCGGGCTCTAGGCTAATACGGTGCACACCGTCTGGGAGGGGCTCCTAGCTCGATACTGTTTCCAAATTAGCCTGAACTATTGTTTCATTCCTGCCCTTTGCTTGCACGACAGGCTCCTTTTTGCAAGTATTCACTTAAACACTTAACTGCTGACCCTCCATTAACTTCACTATCCGCATCATATTTTATAATTAGGTTTCCACTCAAATTTCAGTTTTTGAATAAAATATGACTTCCCTTTACCTCGCGACACTGCAAGTTACATTTCGGCATATAAAACCGCAAAAAATATTTTGTTTTAAATTAAACTCTAATTTTTCTGTACCCAACCTTCACAACGCTTTGAGGACTGATAACAATCCAAATTACCCTTTGAAAATCAGTTTCTACCCCACAGGGAGCACACTGGTCACCACTATAACCACCTGCACGAAAAAAAAATCGCTGGTTACTGCGAGATCACACGAAACAATTAAGTAAACTCGGGGGGGGGGGGTGCAGAGTTTTTGAATGTTAAAAGTGGCGTAACATAAACACTGGATCTGGATCTGTAAGTCTCTGGCACCACTTGTCCAGATTTTTAAAACCGCCACCAACTCACCCAATTCACACGTCGTCTGTTTTTGAAAGTACCATCTGCATTACGTAACACGCTCATGCTTAATTAGAACTTGTGTCCACAATGCATGTAAGTCAAAATTGTACACGATACGAACTGACTGATGTGTGACTGTGAGTACAATGGACACATTTCTGTAAATGAAAATGTCTCTGAAAGACCACGTGAAAGAGCAGTTAACTTTTTAAAGAAACTATTACAATAAGAATCACATCCATTAATAGTTAGAGTATATTCCAACAGATCTAACAACGTATGTGTCAGAAGACTTTGTGCAGGGAATGTTGGAGTTTTGAAACTTCTAACTTTTTAATTACCTGCACATCCAAAAGCACACCAGAAATTCATTTGTAGGCTCGTTTGCAAAATTGGGAAAAGCGAGTATCAGCTTCGTCGTGTCTGCCAGTCCGTCCGTCAGACCGTCCGAAAAGAACAACTCGTCTCCCACAGGGCGGATTTTCATGAAAGTTTATATTTTCGTATTTTTCGAATATCTGTCGAGAAAAATACTAGTTTCAATAAAATCTGGCAAGAATAACGGGTACTTTACATGACGACCAATATACATTTTTAAAATCGTATCTCGCTTAGTTCTTCTTAGAATGAGAAATGTAGTTGTACAGAATATCAAAACACACATTTTTTGACGTTTCGCTGACCGTGCATCTCAGTATATTTATCGCAGTAATTAACCAACTTGATGCACATGTTTCGAGAACATGTGCTCAAAACATGTCGAGGTATGAAATAAACTTATTGTAAAACAAAAATGTTGTGCATCAAGTTGGTTAATTACTGAGATAAAAAATCAAAACACACATTTTACATTCGGTATCCTTTTACGAATATCGTTCCGTTTATAAGAAAATGCGTAAAAATATTGCAGGGCCGCACAGGCCAAAGATAAGAATAAAACGCATGCAAATTACATGCTGGATAAATAAGGCTGCAAACACGCACTCAGAATATGTAATACTTATTGCTTTTCCACTGCAACAATGGTTGCACGAACATACAATGTGACGTTACAGTAACTTACCCGTCTTGTATATATTTAGTCATCAATAATATTTACTGCATTTCAAGACGTTACAGAACGTTTTATTTTCCACAAAATGCGGTTCATTTCATAATTTTATCTTCCTCTGTTCAGATTATAAGTTTTCCATAAGTCATGCGCCAAAATTGAAATACTCATCCCGAGGGCATAAATGCAAAAGCACTTTAATTACAACAGCGTGTATATATATGTATGTATATATATATATATATATATATGTATATATATATATATATATATATATATATATATACACGCGCTGTTGTAATTATATATAACCTGTTACAAAACTCTGAAAATGCATTTTGCCCCCACGGTGGCTACGTAATTCCCAGAATTAACATTAGTAAGAGCCCAAGCAGTTTACCTGGTTGACCTTGCAGCAGAGAAGTCTTCTGTTTCAAATACGTGTTATGCAAAGGCGCCACATGCACAATTGTGACTGAGTCAGCAAAAGTGAAGCAACAGCATTCTTGACATACCATGCACATTCCCTAATACACTACGAGAAAACCAACGCACAAATTCAGCCAGTCCACAGATTCAATCCACTGACCCACATTTGTTTCTGGGCGCCCCTTCGCAGGTACGGCGTTCCAGCACACTAAACCCTGCTCCGTACGCAACGTTATCAACAAGAATTACGTAAAGCATCAGACACGTGACACAACAAGAAGTCCAGCCAGCGCATTGCTGCCGCTCTGATGTAACAGCCTTGTTACACCACCCCAACAGGGTTTCATTGTCACTACACCCGTAGCCAGGGGGTGCCAGTGGGTGCAATGCATCAACTAAAAATCCAAGAGAAGCATTTTGTTTCAGCCTACTAAAAAAAATTGCACGACACCCTGTCGCATCCAATGTCGCCTCTGTTGGAACGCCGAGGTTTGAAACAACTACCAGGTCAAAAAGGAAGTTATCGGGGAAAAAAAAAGTCTCCCAGGGCCAGTGTGTTAACTATAAAACCCACACGAACTAACACATGAGCTCATCTGGGCTTTTTCTCTTAAGAAATTGGTAAATAACAGCCCTAGCTGCAACTTGCTCAAGATTAGCAACAGCGGTCCCAGTTGTTCAGAGACGCTTACACAAAACTCTCTTCTGAAGGTGAACGTACTTCTTTGGGTTCCTTGGTTTTATCAAAACTCTGTAAAATGGTGTAGGCCTAAGAAATGTTCAATTCCCTTACTTTTTAACCAGAAAAAAAACCTGGGATCTTTTGCGGACGGAATCAGCATTTCATCAGTTTATTCGTTAAGCAGGTCAAGTAGGCACATCCAATCAGAAATTCAGTTCACTATACATCTGAAATCTGGACAGAAGAATAAAAAAATACAACAGATATGTAAGGGAAGTAAACGTATTGTATAAGAAAGAAGAACGTCGTCTGCCCTTTTGTCTAAATGGGAAGAAAATAATAAAGAATGGAAGAATGGGGGGGGGGGGGTGACAGCATAAAGCAAGATACCGCGTCTACCCTTCTGTTTCTTCCGACATCTAGATAGCACCTCCGGTCCACAACAATTAGCTTCAACATAATCAGCACATGTACATAACTAACATATTTCAAATCACTACGACAGTTCTTAAAAATCTAACACCTGCAGTGTGAAGCACGCCCATATTAGCGTGTAACTTAACACCGCAAACACACAGCGTGTGGTAAGCTGGTAAGCGTGCAGCCCCTAAACGGCCGCTAAAAGCGTAAGTACAGCAGTAGCCAATGCTCGCGAGGTAGGGCAAAACTGATTTTTAATCTTGTTGCTCTTTACAACAGCCAGCCATGGAGTCTGTCATAAAGAGATTTACAGCCATCAGCTGCTGTAACGAACCCGATTCCAGCTCCGTTCGATCGGAAATTCGCGGTAGATGCACGCAGTCCTTGCAATGTTATTCCATTTTATGCTTCATCTTTCTCCCTGTCCTTATGGCTTGCCTCATTTCAACAGAATTTATTATTACTGACAGCAGTTCCAACTCTGTGGCAGCAAACCCGCGATTTAAACATCACTAATACGCAAACCGCCGGTCCCAGTGGCCGCACGGTCTAAAGAGTGGGTCTGCGACCTCTCGTCTGCCTAGATTGTGGGTTCGAATCTCAGCGGGGGCATATGTCTCTTTCTTGTGAGTTTTGTGTGTTGTGGGGTAGAGGTCTCTGCGACGGGCTTATCACTCGTCAAGGGGAGTCTTACCGAATGTGATGCGTCGTTGTGTGTGATCTAGAAAAACTCATGAATGAGGAAGCCCTGGCCCACTGGGGGCTGTCGCGCCAAAAACAAACAAATACACAAATCGCAACTGAACAGGCTACGGTCGTAACTACAGTACTTCCCTCCATCCTTCACCCTTAATGTATTTCCTTAGGTTGCGTCTGAAATATTAACCTATTGTCTCCTCGGTGTTCCAGCCGCGTTTCCAACAAAATTTTGTTAACTGATCCGTGTTTCCCATCCTAGTTACATGTCCGGCCCATTATTAAGCTCTTGTTTTCATCGACGTAACAAATCACAAAATTGCCCCTTACTTAAAAATCTCGTGTTCTAACGCTTTCACGACAGCTGTGGGCTAGTATAGGCCTAGGTCACATTCTGTCCTAAAGAAAGGACCACTCATAATCAATCTTTCGTACAGAGCGGTCAAAACAGAGATAAAAATTTAGGTTCAGACAACTGGCCTAAAGGCCTGGTGCGTCAAATATAGGCCTAATTAATAAAACCATTTTTCCCATGGCCTACAGGCCAAGCTCTGGGTTTTCTAATCTGCTGACACGTCAGACCAAGTACTCCTATTTTGTAACGTCAAGCTCTGGATTCACCGTAAAACAGCAGGCCTCTCTCGTTCCACGCCGTGACGATGCACACGTGGCATGCTGATCAGGCTGCAGGCATTTTACAGTACGGCCTAGTCAGCTTCACGTTTCGGAGAACTTAACCCTGGGGAAGGAACCTCGCTACACATTGGATACGACTCTGGGTGGGCCCCCTCTCGACGTGACAACTAAGGGAAATATCACTGCTTTGCTGAGAATCGATGCATTTACGTCCAGTTCGGCGTCTAATCCCCTGAATAAGCCACCTCTGCTATCAGAGTAAGCAATAAAAACAGCATGATTAATTAGCACAATGACGCTCTGTAACGTTACCATCTGCCCGCGTTAACCACAAACGTGTCTACAATTGACGTCTTGGGAAAGCTACCGTGTTTTCACGTATTCTTGATTTTAAGCTTTCGCCGTGTTCTGTATGTAATATGTTTTCTTTTAGGTAATTCCCCGGCGTCTGAGTTCTAATAGCTGACGTTTCGGAACCCTCTATCAATTCCATCTTCATAGGCAGGTGGATGAAGTATTACTTCATCCACCTGCCTATGAAGATGCAACTGATAGAGGGTTCCGAAACGTCGGCTATTAGAACTCAGACGCCGGGGAATTACCCAAAAGAAAACATATTACATTTTCACGTATTATTGTTGCCAGGAGATAGTTGATGGCTTCGACTGGTTTTCCTCAAGAAAGTCCGAGGTGTCACGACGGGCAGGACGAGTCTCCTCCGATCTGGAGGACAGGAGAAACCATCACTCTTTCAGGTACGGCAATACCTGTGCGGGCCTACGTAACGTACTGGCGCACTGAGGAAATATGAGGTTCACAGGGCGGTAACGCGATCGCGGCCGTTCGAAACGAGCCGCTGTACAGCCTGACTGATGGGTTCCGAATTTTCTTAGAAACCTCATGCCTCCAACTTCACGACAGACGAGCCTCTACCGAACTGCAGGACGTCACATTCCACAGAGACCGCTCATCATGCCGCTGGGAGCGGGGGGGTAGGGGACCTCTGGCCCGCGGTTTGACGGATCGTGCCTCCGTTTAATTGATGCTACAGACAGCCCTACCAGAGCGGCAGACGAACCAACTAACAAACACTGCCACTGTCTCTGGGGCCAGCCTTCTCCCGGTACGGTTTCGAGAGATGCTACCAGAGGACAAGATACGTGATTGGGCACAGTGAACCGGTTGATGCGGCAACCACTTGCTACCGCCACGCCTCGTCCCTTCCACTGTCACGCTACGTTAGCAAACGTGATGAGGCTCCTACACACGACCACTAACCGGAGCGTAGTAGCCTGGGCTGCAATTCAACCCTGCAGATGGAGGCAGCATGTTCCTTCGAAACGGTGGTACTCAGCAACCAGGTAACAACAGCGTGTCACGATTCAGAAGACTACAGTATGAAGTTTCACCTCTATGAAAACCTCCATGTACACATGTCGCCAATGAAATAAGAACACTAATTAGGTCTATAAGAAGCAAACTGTAGCCACAACATTTAAAAACCTACAAGTATTATCTTTCGGACCCATACATAAAATGACGTTCTAGACGGTAACCTTCCCGTCCCTTGCCAACCAAATTCCGCGTGCCGCATGCAGCAGTTTCGACTGGCTGTCACCTTTGGCACAAACAATTTTCCATGCACATCAAGCACCGATGTCTTCAAACTTCTTGGTGAGCCGGAACCCCATGCATTGGCTCTCAAGTCCGTTGTTTGAACAGTCAGGAGGTGACGAATTTCAGTTTGTCACCAGACTCGTTAAAAAAGAAAACATGCCGACAGCTGTGCTTTTATTTTAGGCTACAAGTGTACGAGCTACTTTATGGGCTGGGTTCCACTGGCATAGCGACGGACTTCGGCAAAGAAAGAAAGAAAAACATCCTTGACAGCTCAATTCCAGTAGCCGGTGGCCAGGGGACAACGTCTTTGAACTTTCAGTCGATTTCATTAGGAAAACAACATAAGGCAAATTGCCAACCGAAGGGGCTGTTGCATATAGGGTTGGGGATTACGAAAACTGGCTGATTCAGAGGTGGAAACATTGCAACGGTGCATGATTTTGTGTTACGGGGGGCAGGGTAGGTTACCAACGTTTTGTAGTGAGGTCAGGTCCATAAAATTTTAACTTCGGCTCTTGGAGAAACCACATGGTTAGCTTCACACTGTGACCGTTTTATCATAGTGAATGAGTTTTACATAGCCCACCCATCGGAGAGACACAAGGATGTGGTGTCAAAATATGGGTATTTTTGACACTGCCAGAAACCGAAAACCACTCGTCTGTTCCGTATGCACTTACTTTACGATCTTATACTCTGTTTCTTCTAGTCCATTCACCGTTGCGTAATCACCAGATTGCGCCAGTAATGGTAATTCAGCAGCTTTTGAATTTATTTTACTGCAAGTTAAAAACTGCCTTAAAATCGAATTCAAGTAAATATTATTTCAATTGTGGACCGGAAGGCTAGGGGCTTGAATCCCGATGGGAAAAGGATATTCTGCATTCGTACAGACCGGCCCTGGGACCCAGCCAGCCTCCTACACATTGGGTACCGGGTCTTTCCCGGGGGTAAAGCGGCCGGGCTGTAGTGTTAACAACTCACTCCATCTAGCGCCGAGGTTAAAGAAAGAGTAGAGCTATACATCTACTCCCTCTCTTGGCCTTCGTACTCTGTTCTAGGTGAACTTTATTATTCAAATTAGAGCTTACTTTCGTGTCCATTCCTGTAAGACGCAACTCGAGTATCCAAGTAGTCACTACACATTTCAAGCGTAGTCAAAGACCCTTGGTCTTTTGGGATTTTACGCAGCGTAGAATGGTTCTTACCGACGTTTCGGAACTTGTCCCATCTTGAATATGGGAGAGTTTGTCCCGAAACTTCGGTAAGAAACAAGCATTCTACGCTGCGTAAAATCCCAAAAAAGCGCAAATCTCATTTAAACCGCGGCGGAAGCCTGAAATCACGCCCGAAAGACCCTCCCTGACTTAACAAAATTAACTTTTTAAAGCCTACTGGTTAGGCGATGCATCAACGGGTTTAACATTGAACAATTGTACGCTCTGTCCACCCTGTATTTATGTGTTTTGTATTTATCTGAGATCAAACAGCCACATCTGCTCCAAACAACATAAACTAATTGGTTTTATAACCGAGATGAAAGTGTTTACTGCGCGGTACGAACTGGATCTTTAAATATACAAATCTGCGCTCATCTTTAAAGGGTTAATACATAACTAACACTTACGGGCCAGTTTCTTTTTATTGGTGTTAGCCGCACGTCTTTAGGTGATTCCATGAATAGAAAGAACAAACGGATTTCGTACCCACACAGACTTCCAAAAAAGAATACTAATAAGTGTGTCGTACCTTATAGCAACATAGTATAAGTATAATGTGGGCCGGATAGCTCAGTCGGTATAGCGACTGACTACGGGCTGGACGGTCCGGTCCGGTGGGGACGAGATTTTCCGCCCGTCCAGACCGGCCCTGGGGCCCAACCAACCTACTGTAAAATGGGTACCGGGTCCTTCCCGGGGGTAAAGTGCGGCCGGGGCGTACTGCTGACCACCGACCCCCTTCTAGTGCCGCGGTCATGGAAGAGTAGAGCTATACCTCTACCCACCCTCTGGGCCACACCGGGCCTGTAAAGGGAAAACTTTACCTTTACCTTTTAGTATAATCTGCAACCGTTTATGCTTCATTCACTTTAACCTACGGGGGGCAATGTCCAGTCAGCTCAGCCGCACGGCTCTTTTCATCTCAAGGAATATTCGTGATAATCCAGTTTGTTAGCCACAACTAATAGAACAAATTCATACATCACGACTCGCCATTTGTTAACGTCCCCTTCTCATTGCTTTCAACGCTTACATGCCTTTAAAACATGAAATTTTATGCTGAAACTAACAACCCTGTACATATCATACATCAATAAATCTCACATACGGAAACATCTAGAAGTGAAAAACACGTTGTCTGGTCACTACTTAATCAACATAAACCTATATTATTTAATAATTTTAATAAGTTCAAATTTATGATAACAAAAACTACACAAATATATTAAACCAATTTATTGAATTTTTAATTAGACATGGGCCGCCACAAATCTTGCTAACGTCATGCTTATACGCTGAACATGGAAGCGGAATGTTCCTCCGGAACTGGGCTGTACAAACTGCGGCTGTGAGTGAACTTGGTGTTCATGTTCTGAACACTGGAGTAATACATTTTCCCCCGAAATGTTGGTATCCGTCTACCAGAGTACACATAGGACTACATATAAATCTTCATCGCTGTGACTCAAATTCACTTCCATGCCATGAAAATGGAGGCAATGTGCACACACGCGCCAGACTACACAGACGACCACAACATGCAGCTTCAGCTTCGTCAAAACGAACGTTTGAAGCGGAAGGAAAGAGAGAGGAACGAGAAAGCTGGCAATAAGAACGAAGAACAGGAAAGTGAAAAACAGAGGAAGGAAAGAAAGGACGAAGGTAGGAACACCGGCGTTTATCACTTATTCAGCGACATAATGCATGCACGCTGAAGATGATGCCGAATCAGTACGGCAAACTACTGTCAAAACAGCAAAGCGCGATCAGAACTAATAAACACAACAACCAATCCCCGTGGCCGCGCGGTCTAAGGCGTGGGTCTGCGGCCGCTCGCTTGCTGGGATTGTGATTTCGAATCCCGCCGGGGGGATAGATGTCTGTCTCTTCTTAATGTTGTGTGTTGTCAGTAGACGTCTCTGCAATGGGCCGATCCCTTGTCCAGGCGAGTCGTACCGACTAATTGTGTCAGTGCGTGTGATCAAGTGCAGAAATAACACACTACACCTACAATGAGTATGCAGAAAGACGTCAGAATAAAAACGACCGAACAAAAAACAAACACATTCAATAAACGGACCACGGATCTTGAACAGAGAATAGAAGTCTTCTATCTGCAGTAGTTACCCTGTTATTTTAAGTACCAACGGATTCCGCTCGTAAGTGAGCCTGCTACATCAGAGTTCGGGCGCTTGTCCATGTTTGTTTGTTTTTAGCTAGACGGCTCCCAGTGGACCAGGGCCTGCTTATTCACGAGGTTTCTAGATCACACATATCGACGCACCACAGTCGGTAGGACTCCTCTGGACGAGTGACGCGTGATCAGCGCGTCGCAGAGACTTCTACCTGACAACACATAACACTCACAACAGACAGACATCCATGTCCCCGGTGGGATTCGAACCCACAATCTCAGCAGGCGATCGGCCGCTGGCCTACGCCTTAGACCGCGCGGCCACTGCATTTGTCCATGAACGCAAGGTAAACTTGAACTAACTAGGGGTAAAACTGTACTAGGTTAAATCCTGGGGCATCTGGTTGTGAGTTTGATGCTAAGTTCCCGAACACAGTAATTAGAACGGACCAGAATCCATAACGAGGGAGGCCTAACTCATGTCGCAAATGCCAGCCTATTTACACAACACTGATATTGGTGCCTTTTCCCACTGTCTACTTGGCACAAGGCAAAACACAAATATTTGACACCAAGAAGAGACAGGCTGGACGCGACTCTTAAGATGATGGTTGCGGTGTAATCGCTGTTAAGATATCAGTCGGAATACGAACATCTTTCATCACAAGCAGTACAGTTAAAAGGCCATCAGGATGGAATGTTTCGAAACCAAAAATTGTCAATAATGTGTCGTTAAGAAAGACAGACAACAAAGTAGAAAGCATGAGAAAGAAACAAAGAAGGGAAAAGCGAAACAAGGAGAAAATAACATACAGGAACCAGCAATTAATTACAGGCCTTCGCTGTTCTGGGATGTGACGCGGAGAAGGTTCGTGGTTGGTTACCGACGTTTTGGGACAACCTATCGGAAGTAAGAAATCTCGCAATTCATACTCTTCTGAAATAAATCGGCAGCCGCACAGAAGAACGCAGATGAAACGACACGGTGAAAAAGGATAGTGCCGATTAATATGTCAACAGGACGGTACCGATTGACATTGCCAATTAAAGTCCATAACAGTAGCGACTGGGAGGACTGGTTACGACACCCACATGACAGTAGCGAATGGTAGTGCCGGTTACGATGTCCACAAGACAGTAGCGATTCACGGTGCCGGCTAAGATGTAGCGACTGGTAGTGCCGGTTACGACGTCCTCAAGACAACAGCGATTCACGGTGCCGGCTAAGATGTAGCGACTGGTAGTGCCGGTTACGACGTCCTCAAGACAACAGCGATTCACGGTGCCGGCTAAGATGTCAACAGGACTGTAGCGACTGGTAGTGCCGGTTAAGAAGTCGAAAGGACGGCAGGAGCTTATTCCGTCAATAAATAACTCTGCTACATGGCCGGTCAATGTAATCATCCTGATACAGTAATATAGCATTGAGATGTCTTACTACTAAGAAATGACCGTCCAAGACTCGATTCTTGGTAAGTACGGCGGTCGGCTTTCTTCCTACCAGCACTTCACAACAGAAGAGGGGCGGCTTCCAGCTCCCACACTAACGAGAAAGTTCTTTGCTGTGGGCAAACTAAAGGCGGCCGGAAAAGAAACTGTATGGGTCATGAATACTTTTACGTTTTTACTAAATTCACCCAATATTTCTACGTGGTATGGCTTTTACTCGCAGATAAGCCTACAATGGGTAAGGAAGCCCAAATTTGGAACACGCACGGCTGGGGGAAGAAGACATCTATAAGAACTGAGCTATTGTTATGTTACAAATTAGTGGATCTTTACTAACATTGCCCGTCTACGTCTTCGTGACATTGCATTCGGTCACATGCATAACACAAGAAACAGCTCATTCCTTAGGGTAATAACGGTCGGGCTGAAGAGGCAATGAATACGTGAAGTTTCGCCTCCATTCTCCCATACATTCTTTTTGCGTGGCCCGTGCTTCTTTTATGAAGACCGTTAGGGAACAGTCATCCATACCCATTCATCAGCCCTGTTTAAATTAGTTCACTCTGTAATAAGGGCGAAGTGCTACATAAATCGCAACCGCTTCTTTCGAACAGATTAGTATTCGAGTCTGTCGACATGGGTTCCCTAAAAATGTCAGCGAGACGTGCCGAGAAGCGAGTCAAGAGCGCAGCACCTGTCACCCTCGAATTAGCTGCCCCATTAACATCGCTAAAGCTCAGAGCAGTCTGGCACTTAACACAAGCTTGCTTTTCTCTCGTCAGCTGACAGCAATCCACACCGAGAGGCACTTACATGTGCATGATGAACAGGACAATAGTGACGCTTTAGTATAATATATTTTTATTTATTTAGCGAAGCTTCCGATCAGTGACTCAGGCTACAAATCCACAATGTCAAATGCTAAGAGCAGTGAATGATAAATCGGGAAGGATGCGGCAGGCAAGGGTCATGGCTTACTGAGGGTGCTCTCTATGTCTAACTGGTGCAACTCAGGAAAACGACGAAAACTCACAACCAGTGTGGTCTGTGCTCCGTTAAGACTCGGAACTGTATCTCCCCGACAACAGCCAGAATGTCTGCCTCTCGGGCCAACTTGCTCTCTGTCGGTGGTGGTGGTATTAGCAGTAGTAGGTAGTAAAAGCGGCCATACGTAACTGTCCCACTGTGCGAGAATTCCTCAATGATGATGAATACTCACTTGATGAAGAGATGTTGACAACCCTTTATCATGTCAGCTTACTGCCAGGTTCCCGGCTTTATACACTTATTTCAACATGCCCTGACACAATCCACCAGGAGATACCTGCTCAAATGACCCGTACTCTGGGTGCTTCCCAACAACGGACAGAGCCTGAGACCACCCATAATAATAATAATAATAATAATAATAATAATAATAATAATAATAATACTTCGTCAAAAGCTACATCCTACAACAGGCAAATGTTAACAATAAAGACAAATTAGCGTACATTTATGAATAAAGTACATAATAAGGAATAGAAAACACAACAAAAAAAACTAGGATTATAATTAAAAAGGAAAGCTAGCGTCGTAAGTTACAATTATGGCTGCCTTGTTTTCGCTTCCTACAAGAACGACTTTATTATTATTATTATTATTATTACCACTATCATCATCACCACCACCATCACCGATATGCTACTGGGACGCCGAACCCAACACAGATTAAGGTTCTTAATAATACATTTGAAATTTGGATTAGCAATATAGCACAGCAGAAAATAAAGGTGAGAGGAATTATAAAATGCATCAAAATATCTGAAGAGCAACTCAAGACACAGTAATAATAAAGGGATACAGTCGTTATAGGCCCAGCGTTCACAATGAACCAGGCAGAAACTGAACGAAATGCGCTTTTTCCGTGGTCTATTTGCAAAGTGAAGTTTCTCGGATTCCAATTATACAAGCAGATGGAACGGTGAGTAGCGAATTGGAAAGGATTGTGAGGAAGCGGTCGTGACATGATCGAGATGCTGTCCCAGAATTTGCCAGGAGATACTGAAGACAACCAAGAGAAACCTGTCAGAATATCGTAAGAGGGCACCTCCCGAATCCGAACAGTCCTACATGATAACCTCTGCACGATCCCGCTCTGTTAGACGAAGTTACAACCACCGACACTTTAATCAACAAACGGTTAACTAACGCCGTGGTGAGGTACTTTAAACACTGTGTCTACGTAACGTAACACAGGTTACCGCAACACCACAACGCACGCTGCAGAAGGATGTACGGCATCCTGAAAACACTCCGCGTTAGACAAAAGATTCTGAATATTCATCTGCAATTCACGTGTATAAAGCTGATAACAACAGGGCTTTAATTTTATTGTGCATTTAATTTTGAAGCATAAAGCACGGATGGCAGCCTCGATCATGATCACCTTCAAGATCTGGCCGCTTTGCTACATTAAAGTCACTATCTGTTAGGTTTGGTGTTTTGCTAATCTCCTAAGGACTTCATAGCAGCTACAAAGGTCTCCATCCATACATCCTAATCTCGTAAGGACTTCAGAGCAGCTATAAAGGTCTCCATCCCTGCATCCTAATCTCGTAAGGATTTCAGAGCAGTTATAAAAGTCTCCATCCTTGCATCCTAATCTCGTAACGAATTCAGAGCAGCTATAAAGGTCTCAATCCCTGCATCCTAATCTCGTACGGACTTCAGAGCAGTTATAAAGGTCTCCATCCCTGCATCCTAATCTCGTAAGGATTTCAGAGCAGCTATAAAGGTCTCAATCCCTGCATCCTAATCTCGTACGGACTTCAGAGCAGCTATAAAAGTCTCCATCCATGCATCCTAATCTCGTATGGGCTTCAGAGCAGTTATAAAGGTCTCCATCCCTGCATCCTAATCTCGT
>Ga0123352_10004240_pt1 | contig 21070 bp, 19 predicted proteins | sample TergutLab28metaG_FD_89700 | JGI IMG/M metagenome (GOLD analysis project Ga0123352, IMG submission 89700) | Labiotermes labralis P1 segment gut microbial communities from Petit-Saut dam, French Guiana - Lab288 P1 | ecosystem: Host-associated > Arthropoda: Insects > Digestive system > Gut ...
AGGTATGACCTGGTACCCATTGTACAGGAGGCATGGTAGGCCTTGATTCCAGTCTGGATAACACAAAAAGTCTCATCCCACCAGGATATGACCCCAGACTGTCCAGCCTGTAGCAAGTTGCTATACTGACTATGCTATCTCAGTCGGTTTATATGAGTAAATATCTTTAATAAATTAATAGTACAAATCAGTTTTGTTGCTATAATGAAGTTCTCATACATAATTACTCTACTGTGTTCACACTGTACAGTAAGTGGGACACACTGCATTTATGCCTTGAACTGTGCCATGACAAAACTCTGTGCTTACTTCTCTTGAATGTGTAGTAATGCAATACGTAACGAGTACTAGAGCTCCCAACTGTGCAATCTGGTGTTCTTGGCTAAGGACAATCCACACACCATGGAGTGAACATTTCTTTGGCCCCTGTTATTTTATGGGCCTTGACACCAAATATGAGGAGATATTTAGAAATTCCCATGCAGTGTGATTCACTAAAGTGGGGACTGAAGAAACCACTTGGTTCTAGCAAGATGGCACTTCTGCACACTTTGCTGCATCTGTACTGATTATCTGTACAGAATTTTTCTATGGTAATGGACAGGTAAACTCATCCTCCATGGCTCAAACACAGTCCAAACCTAAGAGCATGTGACAATGCTTCATCAGCGTCACAAAGCTGCATAAGTTTAGGCAAAATGCAACTTCTTACCCTGTCCTAAACCAAAATGGAATTCATTTGATGTATTTATTCAATAAATCATCATGCATAATGGAGATGTAGCAATTAAAGATACTGGAGTTAATTCACAAAATTTCAGTCTGTACTCCACATGCCAATTGCAAATGACATCCATTCACTAATAGAAGAGCTGAAGCATTTTGACAATAAATATCAATACTATGTATTTCATCATATCTGTTCAGTAGCTTCAGAGCTGAAATTTGTGGGCAAATATAATCCTACCATTATGTATTATACTATAAACCTGTCAGACAGACTACATAAAAGCTAGATATAATATTTTTCAACACTGCATATATAACATTCAATATAACGGTAAAAATTTCCTTACAAAGATAAACAAACCTACATATAACAAAATAAAATAAAATAAATTATGTTTTCTTTCTTTCCAGTACATGACACGAGGTAATTAACAAACCATCTTTGGCAGTTTGTACCTGTTCCGCTCATCACTGTAATGTGAATTCACTGCCATGTTAACTGTGAAGTATTCATCAGGTACGGGAACGGGGCAGCCACCAAAATCTGTATGCTCCAACAGACGAGCAGAGAAACTGCTGGCATTGTACACATGTAGAATCTTAACTTTCACTTCACCACGTCTGTAAAAACATGGTAACAGTCCCATAAATTCAGGAAAAAGTTTAAAATCAAGAAAAGTAAGTTTCTGAATCCTGAAGGAAAAAAGCAAAAGAAAGAGGTAAACATCAAGGATGCAAAACTTATTTACTCTGTCGAACAAACAACAGCACATATACCATGCTAATGGATTAAACCAGTGACACTCATTTCCAGTTTTTTCAGCCTTAAACATGTACAGTTCACTAACATCTTGTTACCCTTGCAGGAAAAATAATTTTAAATCTCAAGCATAATGCTTACCTAGAAATGGTCAGTGACCTCTGCTCATTCACTGTGGAGGAAAAATCGACCATCACGTAAGGACTTAACAGAAAACGCTACTGTCAACAGAAAAACTTATAATACCACTCCACAGAAATTTCTTACCCCACAGAATTTCAGTAAACATTATCATTCTGTTGGCTGTATGAACACTGTTTCACTACCACAATTAACAAAAACAGCATGGTTGTTCCATCAAGTTCATATTAAATGCATTTCAAAACATGTTTTTATGAATGTACGGAGTATAAGCTGTTTCTATATGTAGCAGTTACCCTGACAAACATTTTTACAATTTTTACTTTGGGGATATACATATATATATATATACACCCATGCATTCATATACATACACACACACACACACGCACACATTAACATTTCTTTAATCTGGCACTTGAAAGTACTCCCAAGACCAGATGTTTTGCTAAGTGTAACTTACTGTGCATGTACTGATTCCATGCCTTTATTTTGGTTTATATAGATGTAACATCACTATAACAAACTTTCTCTCCAAGCAGGAGACTTTAAGTTTCCATATGTTGGTATTGTACCACTACCTGATGGTGTCACAAGCAACTGGCAGTTCATACCCAATAGTGTGGTGCAATCCTAATTCCATTTTCATTGTGTTATATGAGCACATGTTATGCTTTATTGGAGCTACCACAACAGATTCAAAAGATCAACAGACAAGCAAACAAGGTAATGGTGGCAAGAGGTAACACATAATTTTAACAGTTCCACAGAAACATGAAATAATTAGGAGGCCTGAAAGTGGCAATAGCTGAAGGGAAGTTACAGCTTCATACGACACAAGGTTTCATTTAAACTTTGTAGTTTCTGTTGCACTTCTAAATGAAATTACATCACGTTCCAATGGGTTGTAGCATAACTGAATTCTATTGCTGGCCCTCATTTAATATTTAGTGAATGTAACCAGATTAAACCAATTCAGATTATGGTTTTCCAGGTTATAACATGATGAAGATAATGCACTTTGATGGAGCCCAATGACCCCACCTTCAGAGAAAACTTTTAATGTAAATTTTTACTGCTGTAGTAACCTTTGCCAGTCCCAGTGGCCATGCGGTCTAAAGTGTAGGTCTGTGGCTGCTCACCTGCTGAGACTGTGGATTCGAATCCCACTAGGGCCATGGATGTCTGTCTGTTGTGAGTGTTGTGTGTTGTCAGGTAGAGGTCTCTGCGACAAGCTGATCACTCGTCCAGAGGAGTCCCACCGACTGTGGTGCATCATTGTGTGTGATCTAGAAACCTTGTGAATGAGTTGGCCCTGGCCCACCGGGGACTGTTGCATGAGAGAGAGAGAGAGAGAGAGAGAGAGAGAGAAGGTACCCTTTAATCTCATATAGGGCTAAATTAAGTTTGCTTCAAGGCAATAAGCCAAAGTCAAATGTACTTTTGCAGATGGTATTAATAAGTTGCACTTCAGTTATGCATCACTATATCTACTGCCTAGGTAAACACACAGTACTGAAAATCAAGAGTACTTCACGTAGCTGACAGCACAAAAGCAAGTAACTGGAAAACTTCTATGGTGTACACTTAGTAGACATTATTATTATACTATTAAAACACTCTTTAAAATGAATCACAGTACACAAAACTTAGTCATTATAATACTTTTATAACACAAACATAACAAGCTTTCATCAAAATTTGTCAAAGGACTCACTACACATGTAGAAGTTCATTTACACCCACATACAGTGGATCTTAATATAAACAATAAAAAATCAAAATCAAAACCTAACATACCAAACTTAATGAAAGGAAACAGGTTACGTACAATGAACCATCTGATGACAGACAGATATATGAAGAGACACTGATGCATGTAGTTTTTTTCAAAACATGAAGGAAACATTCAAATGTATACTCAAACACTATGTGCGACAGAGAAGATGAGTAATTTAGAAGAATTTACTCAACTGGTTAAGATATTCCTCACAATTAAGGAATCAAAATGCTGATTACCATGACGACAAGAGACCAGTCCACATTCTCACATACTGTTTCTCCACACTGACAACTTCCTAAATGACACAGTGAAGGATTACAATTGTATAGATCTTGAAAGCATTTTCAGCATTTTACCTCTATTTTAACAAGGTGAAAAAGTCTCCAACTGTTGACCTTTTAAATCTCAAAACTGTACATCACTTAACAAAATATACTGTAAATCACAACTGTACATTTCTTTGATTACTGGATTTTTTTTTTCACATAGAATTGGTGTAGCACAACAGATTACCATCAAGATCTGTTACATGCAGGTCTTAAGACTTATGAAGGAAAATATATAGCACAAGAGTGTGCTAAAAGAAGTCCACATTTTTACTGTATACTGAAGCTTTCAACAGTTATCAAATATAAAATGTACTTACGTGGGAATACCAGAAGGTTTGTCAGTAGTGTCCATCATAATGTGACGACTTCTACACACTGATTGCTCAAAGCATTCACCAAAAGCTTTCAAACAGTAGCACAGAGGAAAGCCTAATTTCTCAGATTCCTTTTGGCGTACAATCTCCTGCACATAAAAACATATATTCTGCAAACTTCACAGATATAAAAACACCAACTAAGGGTTTTTTTTATTAAAGCTGTCTTAACCTATGGCCTGAGAGCTGTATTTCCTGTACCTCCAGACCCCATAAAACACATACATACAGCCACAACATGATACAGGAGGGTGAGGCTGGTCTGTCATCTAGGAGACCCAGGTTCAATCCAAGGTCATTCCATGCAGAATTTGTCGTGAAAAAAATGGTATAGGAAGAGGTTTTTCTCAAAGTACTTCTGTTTTCCCTGTCTGTGTCATTCCACCAATGGTTCATACTCATTCATCTACAACCTATAACTACCTAAACTTAGCACTTGATTGTGCAATTAAATAACACATTTAAAAAATTAATTATAATTTCTGCACCTTTCACTGTATTATGAGGACATCACAAGTAGGTAGCAAGTGTGCTGACAGGACAGGTGAGTAACTATGCACATGTGCAGTATGCTGTTACTGAACACTATTCTTGTCTTGCAGCCATGGACCACCCTAGAGTTGCCCACATGTAGTGTGTTAGTGCAAGTCAGCAACTGAAGTTTTCTGTTATAAGTGGTGCCCTGTTTACTGCACTCCTTTGTATTAAGTAATTGTGATGTCAGCACAAAGAAAGCGTGGAGTAACGATTCAAAGCACAGAGAACAGCACCACTAAAAACGTAAGAAATGGTCATGACAAAGAAGATTAATAGGAACATCAGTGTTCCCATTACCAAGGTCACTTCAAGGGCTGCTAAGTATTGCAATGCATCAGTTAAGAACAATACAACAATAAATCAGGAATAAAATTCATGATGGCATAGTAAATGGTGGGTTGACTAGACCCAGTAAAACACAGAAATATCCATATGTCTGAAATGCAGAAGTGAATGACTAAATGACAGATAATGGAGGCTGTCTGAATAAATAACTCACATAACACCAACCAACAACAAAAATTATAATGCATGGAACAAACAATGTAAATATGGAGACTGTTAGAGAAGATTTTTATTTATAACAAAAGACAGAGCCAACTTGCTAGAAGCCTAGTCAGTATGCAACAAACACAGAAAACTCATATTAGGAAACACAATACCATTATGGATAATGTGAAAGTTAACTTCATAATTGACTTAGGCAACAATGACAGCAGTGATGGTGACTGTGGTAACAGTCTTTAATGACACCAAAGATGTGAAATCACATGTCTTATTTAATTCATCTATAGTCCACATACAGGGACTGATGTTTCCAGGATACAGCATAGCATAAAATTACCCCTGTCCCACCATATCCAATTCTGGTGACTTCTCTGGCAGGCTCCTAATGCATGCCATGTCTTACTCCACACTGAAGCTCTTATGATGTCAACATTAGAAAAGAAAATGGCAATCAAACATTAGTTTATAATAGCTATACCATAGATGCACAATTAATTCCACTTGGGGGGACAAATAGATCAATTTTAAGTGACCAAAGGTAAGAGAAGTTCATGTAAAAAATTATGTAGTATAAAAACTGTAAAATAACTATCAATGTGACTGAACATACTTCACAGACATGCTGAAAAACAGAGAATAACATTCTCCATAGTCACGTTGGAGAGGATATTGTTAATTCTGACTGTTCTTCTCATGCATTTATGTTTCACAGACATGCACTGCATCCCTGTGATGTTAAGTTCACATCCAGCTGGCCACACTGCTACTACACCATAACGCTAAAACAGTCATTCATTTCAAGACAGTCTATAGCACTGCAATAATGTTCACCATTCTGTAAGACTTCCTTGATGCTATCCCATTGTGAGTAACTTACATATATCAACACTATGAACGTCATTGTATCAAAAAGATCATGCCATTTACATTCAGTCATTTGGCCAGTTCTTGACACAGCCACATCTGAATAAGTCAGTACACAAATACTGTCATTAATTAATTAATTAATTAAACTAATTATTTAACAAGTAAGAAAAATAAAACATTTTCTGTGGTTGTGGTAGTGGAACTGGGGGGAGGGGACAGCAGTGGCAGTATGTGGTAGGTCACTGTCAGAAGTTTCAAACACAAAGAATGACCTGCACAGTCTTGTCACACTAGCAGGCAAAAGTAACACACTATGTTCCTGTACTCTCTACAGAATACAATTTTTGCCTTGTCACAGAGGTAAATGTTTTGATGAACAGAAGGGATAATTAATGTGAGATAAGTTGGTGACTCTGATGAAACAATCTCATATGAGTGTGAATGAAGCATTGACAAAGACAGTGCAACTGAATGTGATGATAGTGACATAATGGGCCTCTGTAAATTTCCAATGATTAGATTTCTGGATCATCCAGTGCCAGACAAATCAGCTTTTACTGCGGTTCTGAAGACATGCATTTTCTCAACGATAATACCAACATTATTTTCCCCCTCCCCCCCCCCCCGCCCCCAGTTAAAATCCAGCTGTCCACTTCCAGGATTTAAATATTTCATTCTCTCAGAATAAAATTTTGAACTGACACTGCAGTAGCCCCCAACTTGATTTTCTCATAACCCAACTGCAAATATTGTGAACTAAATTGTAAATACAAGCCTTAGGGATCTCAAAACTTAGAGTAGTCAGTACATTTTGTGCAACAAAGTACAAATTACAAAAGGTCACATTATGAATAACATCTGAACAATGTCCTAGAGCAGGCCTGACCAGTACAATGCCAGACAGCTCTATCTGCTTGAATGTTGACATTTAGGAAGTCTTATTGTCCCACTTATTTACTGCATAATAAACCCAAGAAATCCTGCAAAAATAAATGCAAAATTACTTTACACCCTTGATTCCCCCCCCAATTGATAAATTTACAAATGGAGAGTGACGAGGGACTGTGACTCTGTATGTTGCCCTCCAAGATGTCAGGTTAGACTTTACCTGTTTTGAGCTTCACAGGTCTGCCCGACACAAACAGATATTATAATGAGCAGGATATTGCCTCATCACCATGCATGCTACATGCGAACATGTATGAGCAAGTTTTATCTTAAAATTCAACATTCCTGGGCCTGTAGCATCTCACAGTACCTATATGTTTTTCTTTGATGAAAAAGGGCTTTTTATTGCAAAACTATCACAACTATTTTCATTTGTGACATGTTATACAGATGCAAATATATTTCCTTCTTCTAAAAAAAAATCTTCAGCAGATATTCACAGAAAAACTTGCTTTGAATTCATACATAGAGAAACTTGTTACATTATTTCTGGCACCGTGTTCCCACTGAAGAAAACAATCTGTTTTAAATATGCCTTTTTTTATTGTGCCACATTCTATAAATATATTATTAATTGCATGATGAGAACAAATATTCCAAACTTTCCCGGCTCTGCAAACCTCAAATCTCACAGTCTAATTACAGAAAATAAACAATAAGTAAATTTATGAAATCAATAATTACTTAACATGCTTAAAATACTCAAGAGTATTTTAATTTACTTATTTTGCTTTAGACAAACAGTGGAAATAACAGTGCACTTACCATTGCTTTGGCTTCTATGTTCGGTGCAACTGGAACAGAAAGCCTTTTCAGAAAGTGAATTATTTCTGGCAGCTCTTCAGTGTTCTGGTCTTTGTCAGCAAATATGTGAACTTTACACTTTGAAGCGTCATCTTTCTGGACATCAAATAAAATCAAATTTCCTTGTCAAATTATTAGCATAAACATCTGAAACTGTATTACTGGCATAGTTTCTAATTAACTATTTTTACTGCAAAGAAGAGGCAATGATTTTTTTGGCACACTTAAAAGTTTCACATGAAAATTGACAAAGAAATGGGCTAGTAAGCAAAATGGCCAAGACTGACCATTTGTTGTTTATGAAAAAGAGGCAATAAAGCAACATACATAAAAATGCAGTATGGGAAACATATTTTTGCAACAGAATTGGGTAAGTGATAGGTCTTCTTGTTCCCAGGTCAATACAAAGGCTTCTAGCATAAGAAAGTCATTTGTCTATGCATGTACCTCAGCCCTACATTTTTACCTTGTAACCCAATTTATATAGTTGTGTTTTCAAGCCAAACTGACTGCAAACAGTGTCAATAAAATACGCTCAGTTAGTCAATTACACATTTCTGACCTACTCCATAACAAATTTAGTACAACATCCTTACAACTATACCATTTACCCCAACACCTTTCCTCACATTCAGTTTGTATTGCTCTACTGATAAAATGAAAAACAGTCAACTAACTAAAACAGCCAACAGCATTTCCACACTACTGCAGATCAAGTATAAACATAAGTACAACCACCAACAAAGATAAAAATGAAATTGTCAGTATTCTAAGAAACAACAAATGTTATATCACACTGACCATGCTGCATCTTCTGCAGGAATATGTAACTCTAATAAACACTCATAAGGCAAACTGTAATCCAATTTCTATGATCAGTGTGAGTAAAAAATCATGCAATTTAAAGAACTATGCAACAATGGTAAATTCAACAAACTTGACAAATCCCATCTCTTGCTATGGTTTCTATGGGTGACTGTTACATATATCCACTCATAGACAACAGCTGCTGAGAGACAGTCTCAATGCATATGGGGCGCTACTTTCAGCAACTCTGTAGGCTGAATCAGGGACTGGATGCCAGCCATTGGAGGATTTATGAGCACAAGGAGGAACCCAATGGGGACCGCCTCCTGCTTAGGATAGACACTACATCTGTCATGGTATTTGAGAGGATGGGATGCAGACCATTCAGCCGCAAGGGACAGGCAACCTTCTCCCTTCTGGGTGTGAAACCAGAAGGGAGGAAGTAGGATGAGACAGAGGTGGAGAAGGAAGAAGAGGCTGAACATGTTATAGTAAGTACCATAATGTATTCCAGCCAACCTGCAGCATAGTGTCACTGCTTTTAGAGTTCTTACTAGAACTAAACTAAACTAAACTCCGTGGCCTTAGTCTGCGCGCGAACTATACCGACAGAGCGGCCGCCGCCAGTAGGCGAATTCTTACTAGAACAGTATGTGTAAAAGGAATACCTATGGTACTAATACAGGAACTGTGGTATCGCAAGGGCCGTATTATGGGTCTAAATATTCCAGGAAATACCCTGTTCTCCGAGGGTGGAACAGAGAGACCTACAGCGTGTATTCTTGCGAGGAACATGACCACATGGATGCTACCGGGATTTTCTTGTAGGGATCTGGTAGCAGTTCTAATAAATTATATTGAAGATGGGGCAGAAAGACGGTTGGTCATCTATTCTGCTTATCTGCCCTAGGATTCTGAGGATCCTCCACCATCCAGGGAATTTGAGGAACTCGTGTGCTATTATGTAAGTGAAAACCAGTACTAGTCATAGGGAGCGAATCCTATTTACACCATACAGTATGGGGCAGCACCAATTGTAATGATAGAATACAACAGAAGAGATAAAATGGGGATGTTGATGTTGGATAAATTTAAGGGACATTTAATGCAAGAAATAAGAGTCAAATCAATTGCTTAAGCATAGACCTTCAGGTCACACTTGACACCATGACTTCATAAGTACGTGTCAAAATGCTGTGATTAACAAACAATACAAATATCACCCTCTAGGAGGCCATGTTTCGGCCCCAGCTAGATGAATGCAGAAGACCACCATGACCCTTACTGATGTATTATCATGGTTGGCAGTGTGTTGTGTAAGGGCATAAAAAGTGCTGTGTATCCAGTGGGATGGATGGAACCAAGAATGCTACAAAGGCCTACCCAGAAGTTCCCAAACTTGTCAGTAAGACCAGGAACAGCTAGCAGTACAGCTTTGTACCACTACATGCTAAAGTACTGCTACCATCTCAGTCAGTTTAGTAAGTTTTGCTGTCATAACTATGTGCATTAGTTTTCAGTTTGTGTTAGCTGTTATGTGTGTTAAGTGCAATCTGAGATGGTCGAATGGCTGATTTGAAGGAAGCATAAATTTTTATCAAGTTCTGCTTGAAAATTGGGAAAACTTTATAAGAAATGGATACAACACCCTAAACACTTTTTGGAGAATATGCTAAATGGAGAAAACAGACTTTCGAGTGGTTTGGTCAATTCATATGTGGGAAAACAATGGCTGAGGTCACACAGAACAAAACGTGGAAAAGGTTTGCAAAATCATTAACAAAGATTTGAAGACTGCAGGCCGATTAGGACTCTCAAGCAGCACAGGGCAGCAAATTCTAAGGGAGATCTTGAACATGCAGTAGATGTCTGTGAAGTTGTGTCTAGGTTGCTCAATAACAAGTAGCAGCAGAGACATGTGTTTGTGTGCAAGGAACTATTGGATGAAGTCAGAAGAGATCAGAACCTCCTCTCAACGATCAGTCAAACATGAAACCTGGGTTCACTGATATGATCCAAAAAACCAAACAGCACATACTCTAAACATCTGATGAAAGTGAGGCATGCCAGGTTGTACATGAACAGCATGTTGCAAATGTTCAAGAGGAAATTTTTTCTCCATGCTAAATAATTAACCAGCATTACTGTCTGAAGGTACTGCAACATCATACACAGCAAGTCTGCCAGAAACACCCAGAACAGTTGCAGAATCCAGAATGGTTAAAAGGTGTCAATGCCAAAGGATGGCCCTGAAATTCAAGAATAATTGCTGATTGTCCTAAATACAATCCCAAAAGTCTGCTTCAAGCAGTGGCAGAAATGCTAGGCCTGTTGCATAAAACTGAAAGGGACAACAATGACCAACAAATAGCAGTAAACATACAATGTTACTGACTCGGTCTGGGAAGTTCCAGGCATACCTCATTTATTGTGGAATGACAGTAAAGCGGTTGGGAATGAGAGGTGTGAGTGTGACAAGGATGAGTGGACTGACTGTAAAGCTGTGACAGGCCACAAAAAAATAAAACTTGGAGGAAGTGACACTGACTGGTCAGTGTAGGTGGTATCTGACATGTTTGTGTATTAACTATACAAAATTAATAATAAAATACTTCTTCTCAGCAGATGTATTATTAGAAATGTTATCTCTGGTTTGGATATGTGAATCTTCCATTGGAAGTTGTAGTTTGTTTGAGGGGATCATCTTAGAGTCATCTTGCATTCAAATAAACACTGGAAATATTAATCTGATCTTTCTGAGAGTATAATTTGATATAAACCAGACAGACTAAGATAACACTTACACAGGCTGACTTCTGAAACACATTTGAATAGTTCTTCATAAGGCAGGAGAAACGAAAGCCAAAGCCGGTCTTGGTGCGAGGGAGGCTGTAGTGAATCAGCCACATGGCATCAGTAATATCCAATTCTGGCAACACACCATCTGTACACACCAGTACTGGGTGAAATCCCGAAACAACCAAGGACTTCAAACACTGACTAATTTCTGTAAAGAATATAGCACGATTATTTGCTGTCAACTGTAAGAAAGGTAAAATAAAATTATCGTTTACTGAAGGGAAAGCAGGATTACTGCTCAATAAGTACAAGTTGTGTGGTAAAATCAAGGTGGATGATATGTGGAATATAAACCATGTGGGGAGAGGAGAAATGTATACAAAATTCAAGAGGAAGAGAGCTCTTGAAAAATGTAGGTACAGACATGAGGATATTAACTCACTGCTACACACTTAAAAGACCACTTCAATGATTGGGGCCAGCCATATTTGTTGTATACACTGGATTTTGAAGCTGCTGTAAAGAAATTTATGTAACTAAAGCACTAACACATACACACCATAATGAAATTTAGGCAGGATCTCCAATTATGCTTGAGGATGTGTCACCTAATTAAAGCAGTCTTCTGGATATAAGGCAATGTTGCAACTGGAGCATGTAATGTTTGTTTCATTACTGATATTCTTCTTCTTCTTCTGACACACTATGTAGTCTTGATCAAACTTACTGTATTTACTGTTGGTGGCATATTACAAAAGTTACAGTTTATCTGATAGTGTCTAATCCTTCAATGAGTGCTTATGGGGTAATTTATGGGAGCTTTCTTATTCATGAATATAAGACTGTCTTCAGAATTCATGGCACTGGCTGCCACTAACTGAATATGTCAGGCATTCGCACAGTCTCTGGGAAAATAAATTTTTCAGTGTCATCCTGAATAATGTCTTGTCATGGTTTCCTTTTAGGTTTCTTTATTCTGTACAGTGCATGGACAATGCATGTGGCATAGAAGACCAAGTGTATAAAACCATTCCAGTACCATTTGATCACTTTTATATAAAACAATAATATACTACGAGCTGACCTAGACAGACAGAAGACCTATATTTGCTGGATAATAAGAGATTAAGAACACACTAGCAAACACAGCAGCAGCATAAAGTTCCGTTAAAGGAATGTGTTGTGATAAATTTAATTTCCTCTTAATTCCTTTACCCACATGCATAATGCCCTTTATTGTAACTTGCAATCCTGTGCACTACTGTGGTTCCTTTACCCCAACTGGATATGAGGGAAAAGAGGGGAGTGCAACATGTGAGAGTCACATTGTACAATAATTTGAACATTACACTGTACATATTCTCATAATACTGCAACTTTAGATTATATTACTTTATTTTTCTTTCCACCAGCCTACTACTAATGATCAGGGGGACCACAGTAGCTCAGTGGTTAAGGTGCTGTGCTACAAATCAGAAGGTCGCTGGTTCGATCCCAGGTGGTGTCAGTGGATTTTTCATAAACATAAAATCCTTCCGATCGCACTATGGCCCTGGGGTCGATTCAGCCTCTAACAGAAATGAGTACCAGGAGCATTTCCTGGGAGTAAAGGCGGCCGGTGCGTAATGCTGACAACCTACCACCATTCTGTGCTGTTGTCACAAAATCCTGGGAACCTTAACTTCCTAAGAACCCTCTGGGCCTGTCCAGGCCTGTAATGGGACTGCTTTACCTTTTACTACCACTGATCAAGAGCAAGTTTCTTCTGCTGGAAATTACTGGTATCAAATGTTTAGCAACCAGCAGCACAGACAGCATGCTATACTGTCTACACTGCAATATAGGTTACAAAGAGTTCCTGTGTTTTCACACTGTACTAATTCAACAGCATTGTTGCAGATTTTGTATTTCAGTTTTACTATCAGAATGTTTCTTACCCTTGTGCATTTAATTTAGACTCACCAAGTTTATTAAACAGCAAAGTGCCCCTCAATATCCATACTTAGTGTTCTCATCACAAGGGGTGGACAACAGAAGTAAGGAATTGCTTATTTGGGTGAAGTACAGCAGGGATTTATACCTAGGACTGCCACAGTAGCTGACAAGGCCTGGTCAGAATCCTAAAAATGACTAAGAAGGCTCTGGTAAGAGCAGGAGGGGCTCATCAGGCATGTTGAAGCCAAACTGCCTGGTGGAGTAAACAAATCTAGGATAATGTGGCCCAATCCTCCTCATACTCAAAATGTTGATTACAGGCATACAATAAGCAATCAGACATAAAGCTCTTTGTTTACAAAGAGCTTGGACTCAGTGAAGTCACGTGCAGTGCAGTGAAGTAAACATCATTGTTAAAAACACTGTATATAATTCAGTGCAGCTTTCATGCAGCAGTTTCTTTGTCTTCCTCTTGAAGATAGCTGTACATTGTTATTTAACCCCTTCAATTTTAGTTTGCTGTGCATAACAAACCAGAGGCTAAAAATGACACATTAGATTGAAGAAAGAAATTATGCAAGAAAAATAGCAGTGATATTTGTTATAATGTGGAAATCTTTCCAACACATTCAGAAACTACAGATAGATTAATAAATGACACCAACACTTCTAATTTGAAGAACAGCTTATCAAAGCAAACAGGAAAGAAACCACCAACTTACAAAAACACAATAAAGTCATTTTTGCTGACCGTGCATCTCAGTATATCTGTCATAGTAATTAACCAACTTGATGCACAAAATAGTAGTAAAATTTTACTACTATTTGCTCATATTTATAGAATTGTATTTTAGTAATTTTAGACCACTCACTTGTTTGAATGTGATGATACCAGAGGCTGTGTAATGCAATTTTGACCTCCTGATGATGAGCACATGTGCTCGAAACATGTAGAGGCATGAAATAAACTTATTGTAAAGCAAAAATTTTGTGCATCAAGTTGGTTAATTAGTGTGACAAACAATAAAGCTATGTTAGAAAAGTTTAATCAAAGAGTACAAAAAACTATAATCTGTGCTACATAAGTAAACTTTTAATGCATCAGAGACCAAAGGACAGTTCAATGCCTCCTTCAACTAGTCACCACATTTAAACCAAACCATGGCATTCATGACATTGCTATACAGAAAAAAAAATTAAGTCTCAATCAACTGGCTGTGAGTGAATTAAACAGTGGTTTTGAGGACCTCACAAAAAAATAAAATGTAAGTCCTTAGCAAATGTACAATAACAGTGCATCTGGTCTGTTGTGGAAGAGTACCCAACAAGAACACCTAGAATTTCAATCTGAGCATTCAACACCTGTGAATAAATGAAGTAAGAGAAGAAGACCCACAATGTATTCTACTGTGCCAATGCCACTAGCTTACATAAAATAAAGCTCTGTGTAGTCAGCAAAGCAAACTTCCACATTCCTTTGCAGTAAGTGACAGCATTAATAAAATTGTGTATCTTTAATAGGACAACATTGTTCCATTGTCTAAAGGCCAAGTACAATGCACTATGGAATCAGTAATTAAAATAGTTCTGCAGGATATAAAAGTGATTCATAACTAGCATGCACAAGAATATTTATGGTCACAAAGTTCAACAGAAAGTATAATTCAATTCTAATTGAAAGTATTTGGATATTATTTTCTCAGCACAAAAACACTGCTATTGTACTTCAATAGGTGTACACAATACAATAATACTCTAATTTAATTAACTGTGCATTGCCCAACATGTTTCAACTCCTACAGTTCATCTTCAGGTGTAGTAATATTATTCTATATTTATGTAACTATCAGTTATTAGTGCTGGGTACTATGTGTTCTAGTTTGTCCTTTCTTGGCATCTTGTGCTTGTACTTGTGGTGGTGTTTGTTCTTGGTATTGTTTTCTTGGCGTTACCTGTTTCTGGTTTCTGGTTTTGTTTTTGATGTAGAATTTCCATTTAAACTTTCCTGTTCTTGTGTTGTTTTAATGTTGCAGTGTTGTACTTTAACAGGTTGCCTGCTACATGGATATCAGTTACTCTTATGGGATGAGTATGTCAGGAAAGGGGTTCAAGTAATGATGTGGTTGTGGTGTTGTTTCCTGAGGTTGTATGCATGGAATTTTTCTATGGCGTTCATGTTCACCTTTGTTTGTTACATGTAGTATGTCCATTGTGTTACTGCTGTTTCCATGTGTATGGTCTGTCTCCAGCTTATGCTGTGAATAGTCCGAACTAGTTGTTGTTGTGCTGACAACATAATATCCAAGTATTTACAAATTAAATTGCAACATGTAGCAAACATGATGCCAATAACGAAGGAAAAAGTATACTTACCAAAATTATGATGTGGGGCCATGTCTTCATGGGCTGCCAGTATCTGGAAGCACTGCGATTTAAGAAATGTCACCAGTTCGTCAACTTCTGCGGCTGACTGGCATACGATGACAGTTTTGTATAGGCCTTGGTATCCATCCAGAATATCTGTTTTCGCATTGGACAGTTTATCATATAAACACTGTTTCTTACAACCAGCTTCTATATATATATATATATATATATATATACACACACACACACATACATATACATGTGTGTGTGTGTGTGTGTGTGCCTTTCAATTGAAAACTGAGATTAAAGGATATGACCACAAATCAAATGTTTCATAAATTTTAAAATACTGCCACACTTCTGTTGTATTGTAGCTAAATGCATCTGCACCACAGCCTGTACAAATTAACCCTTCAACACAACTTCACATAAATGATAGATATTTAAATTCACTAGCCGAAGTTTGACATACTCGTACATTGTACATTCAGCAGCAACCTGCATTTTTATGCCCTCTAGCTACAAAATTATGAAATGTAATGATATATGGTTTGGACTAATCTACTGCACAGACATACGGACCTTTCTTTGGAAGGTGGTAATTCTGATACATACGGTGCTGAGATGTCAAACGCATATGTAACAGACAAACAAATGACATCACACCACAGCCAGACCATTGCTGAGATGTAGGCTGACCTCAGTTCAAACACTTCTGATGATGAGAGTTGTGATGAAACCAGATATGCAATGTGCACATAATGTAACATAATGGCATGCTTGCATAAACACTGTTGCAATGGAAATGCAACAATGAATTCTGTGAATGTTTTAACTACATGTCACAGTAAACAATATGAAACTACTGACCATTGCACAAAAATGCTTTTATGGCAAATTTGTCACCAGTAACAATGTAGCATACTAAAGTCTTCACATAGAGTGCGTGATTTATTGTTTAATATTATGCAAATCTGAAGTTTCCAGGCAGATTTTCATTTAAGTGCCCAGATGGTAGACATAATATATTATACAGTTTAACTATATCTACCTACATACAAGCAGAGATACAAAAATCAATAACAAAACCACTGTTCTGAGAACAGCATTTTCGATACTTTAATACATCACAAGTCCTGGTAGAGGTCTGAATCTTTGTTACGCTACTCAGAGAACACCAACAAACAGTGCCCTATTAGTAATGGTACCAGATGCAACACAACAACTCAGCCCAGGTGGAATACAGAAAACCCCTTCCCTCCACAAAACTATTTTTTTCATAAAATACCATCAACATTCATATTCCACTTTAATACCTATCTCAGTGCATACCAATATTCACAGAACAAAAATCAGATTCCATACAGAAGAAGAATAGGCAGACTGCGCTGTCAACACCTCCACCGTTAACACCACTTCAAAAGGACCACTTTCTAATTATCAATCCATCTACTGTTTTTAACCCAAACTTTTAACGTAAAATGGAAAATACTCTTGTTGTAAAAGTGTGATATCAATTCTAAAATGGCATTTTATGCATTCCTTTTATGTATTATACAAAATGTGTTTAGCCTCGTGATGATCTCTTAATAAGGTTGAAATACGTTGCTCCATTAGACACTAACATACTTAGTGTTGTCAACTGTAGTTATTAACTTGAAACACAACGGGATGTCCAACCTTCAAACTTCTATGTTAATATTTGCTTGTGTTTAATTTAAAAGTAATAAACAAACTTGAAATTTGAGCACACAAAAATATTCTATGACTTAACAACATTTCATGCACAATTTATAGGCATATTCATAATATTCGTTAAAGGAAAATTTATGTCTTACGTAACCTTCATGTTTAGAACGCCAAAGTGCTTCGTAGTTTCTAACTTAAGTATTAAATATGAATATGCCTACAAACTATGTATAAAATTTCCATACACAATCTGTAGGCATATTCATAATCTACACACACAGAAAATTTGCAATACATAACATTTAAGTTGCACACATCAAAATACTTTTTAATTTCTGTCTTACAATATTGCCAATATAATTTACAGGCATATTCACAGTCAATGCACATAAAAAATTTTGTACTACCAGACCCAGATACAAGCAATACATATGGGATATTATAATTGCAAATTTTTATTTTCCTTAATTACGCATCATGTAAAGAGCAAGGAGAAAAAGTTGCTAAATGCATATAAACGTGATGCGCCAACATGAACTTTACACTGTTGATTAATATGTCACACAACAACAAATTCAATCTACATAGGTTGCCCAGACAGTAATGCCTCATATTTTGTTTCTTGGCCAGTAACAAAACTAGGCAAGTGAGACTTTAGATGAAAAAAATTTGAAGTTTTTGTCATATGTATAAGAAGTTGTAAAAATTTCTAACACTGTAGCAGCACCTCACAATGGAGTCAGTCAATGATACACAGTACAAACAATGTGCTGTGATACAATTCCTTGTTGCCAAGAAACATTCAAGGATAAACATCCACAAACATCTGCGCGATGTTTATGAAAGAGCTGCAGTCAACAGAAGCACCACTGGTCACTGCACAAAAAGAGTGATGGCTTTGAAAACAGGAAAACCAGAGCTCCAAGATTTGACTCGCACCGGCTGTCCTGTCACAACTGTTAGTCCTGAAGTGCCACAGCATGATTATGACATCATTTATGACTGACACATCACAACTTGACAAATGGTGCTTAGTCTTTTAATCAGCAAAGGAAATGTCAGTCACATCATCTGACATCTTCAATATTTGAAGATGTGTGTGAGATGGGCTCCTCACAGCCTCTAAGTCAAATAAACAATTGATAGAAAAGCCATTTCTTCTGGGTTAGTGGTGTGTGACCTTCCTATCCCAAATTGTTACAGAAGATGAAACCTAGGTCCATCATTTTGGACTGAAGACAAAAGGCAAACCATGGAATGGCACCATTCTCAAGCTCTCCAGAAGAAGAAATTCAAAACGTTTTCATCAGCAGGCAAGGTCATGATCACAGTCATCTGAAGAAGTAATTCTTGTCAATATGATGCCAAGAGGGAAGAAAACTCCGAAGTCTCCCTCAAGATGCTGACAGAAGTCAACAAGCATTTCCAACAAGTCTGTCCTCACAAGAATCCAACAGAAACCTTGCTTCAGCATGATAATGATAGGCTGCCCACAAGTTTGGAGACTCGGAAAGCAATCACAAAATTTGGCTGGGCAGTGTTACCACATCCATCTTAGAGACCTGATCTAGCATCTCAGATTTCCACCTACAGTGCAGTCCAAAAGTTTTAGGACTGATTTTTTTAAAAATCAAAGACACATGAGGAAGACAAATACCTTTTTTTTAATTCAAAATAAGCTCTACTGGCATATATACAGGCTTTTGTGCAGTTGCACAGTTTCTGAGAAGCTGCCAAAAATTCCTCTTTTTGGACCTGCTTTAATTCACCGGTTATGGCTTCTTGGATCTCAGCAACATCTGCAAAGTGGAGTTCTTTTAACTTCATTTTCAACTTGGGGAACAGAAAATAGTCTGGAAGAGATAAGGCTGGAGAGTACAGGAGATGAAAAAGGGTTGTAACATTATCGTTTAACAAGAAAAAATCTCGAGAGCAGAATGCAGCTGAAGAACCTGGTGAATGTGCTTCAGAAGGCGACCCAGTCCTCCTTTATAAAATCTTGCATTTACCGTTTTTCCCTCTGGGACAAATTCTTTGTATTCTATGCCTTGAAAGCCAAAAAAATTTATCAACATTGTCTTAATGCGGGACTTTTGGAATTTCATTTTTTTTGGCTGAGGGGAAGTCTGACCAAACCATTCAGAACTCTGTTACTTTTTTTCAGGGTCATAGGCAAAACAACAGGTCTCATCTTCATAATAATTTTGTTAAAAAAATTTTTGTCTGCATCAGCCATCACGAAAATGACTTGGCAAGATGTGCCTCACTCTTCCCTTTGCTCAGGTGTCAAGGAGTGTGGAACAAAACGAGCACACAACTTTCTCTTTCCCAAATCCTCTTTCAGAATCCGAAGAACTACAGTCTTGGGGATGTTCAAAGATTCTGCCATCATTCTTGAAGGGATTCAACAGTCATTTTTTAACAAATCAGCAAGAGCAGCAATGTTTACCTCAGTTTGAGTTGATTTTGGACAGCCACCTCTCTTTTCATCTTCTACCAGCTCCCTTCCATCTCAAAATCGAGAATACCACCTTAAAACGTTTATCGGTTCACAGCCTCATTGCTATAAAACCTTTCCACCAATACTAGTGTTTCTGTCACAGACAGACCAGCTTTAAAACAAAATTTTATGGCAACTCTCTGTTCATTTCTGTCATCCATGACATATAAAGAAAACTGACTTTACAAGACAAGTTATAAGTCGTACACTGTTGAAGATACACAAACGAAACTCAGTGTCTGAACGGATGTTGGTTGATAGTACTTAGTGGGTTGGACAATAGATCACTCTAGTTCTGTTATTTAAAAAAAAAAAAATCAGTCGTAAAACTTATGGATCACCCTGTGTATATGAAGCCCTGAAGGATGCAATCCATGGTATGAAGTTTGAGACTGATGATGATGTGATTCACACGGTGATATTTTGGCTATGTGAGCAGGACAAGACATACACACACTTGCTCCTCATTGCTGCTTGGCAGTGAAAGTGGATGGAGACTTTGTGGTAAAATATGGTATGGAATCAAACCATCACTCTTCATAATGTGTAATTCTCATGACCTAGGAATTAATATTTACTCAGAAAAAACAGGGCGCACTGCTGTATGGGCAACCCTAGTACCATATGTGGCACCACAGTATTATGTAATTATAACCAGGTATAAAGCATAAGCAGTAAATATAAGGACTGTATGTACTTTTACCTTATTATCTTCCATGTAAAATGCAACTCAACCTCAGAGTTTCACCCAGTTAAAAAAAAAAACACTCAACATTTGTATCTCTGACTTAATCACTCAACATGCAAACTGCATTTTGGAGCCACAATGTGTTGCAGCACCTATCACACATATCTGGCTATTCCATATTTTTTGTACTTTTCTTGTTTATTGTAAAATTTATTGCATGGGGGGGGGGGGAGGATGTACGTGATATGAAACTTTTTTTTCAATATTACCTGAAAATTTTTCATTCTAGAAAATATTTGGCAATATATTCTCATGCCATCATGTAAAGTGCCTGATTTTAACTAAACTTAAATACTACTGCCAGACTTTAATAAAAGTTCACAACATAAAATTTCTGGGAGGGGGGGGGGGGGAAACCAGGGGGAACAAAAGGGGTTCCATGCAAAAAAAAAGTAAAAGAAAAGAAAAAGCAACCAGAACTTTTTTAAAACTTCCAATTTATGAAA
>Ga0123352_10004243_pt1 | contig 21063 bp, 10 predicted proteins | sample TergutLab28metaG_FD_89700 | JGI IMG/M metagenome (GOLD analysis project Ga0123352, IMG submission 89700) | Labiotermes labralis P1 segment gut microbial communities from Petit-Saut dam, French Guiana - Lab288 P1 | ecosystem: Host-associated > Arthropoda: Insects > Digestive system > Gut ...
AAAATCAGAATCCCATGGTCCAGAGGTAAAGGTGAAGGCTCAGAAAATAAGATTAATCTTAAACAAACTGCAGCCAAGACACTGTTGACATTGAAGTATGATGATTCAGCTGAACTGTGACATCTGATAAACAAAATTTTGAACTTAAATAACTGAAATGGTTTTTTAATATGTTCACTTGTCAGTCAGGTTTTGAAGATGTCTGAAAATTTGCTCCAAAATCTGATTATTTGTCAGAAGCAACATCCAAACTGCACCTATTTGAAACACAATGCAGCTGCTTCCTTTTACAGCATGTGCCAAGGTACATTTCTTTTGTTTATTTAATGATGCTGCAAGTATCCAAGGCTGTTCGGCATGAAGGATAGGATAACTGGTGAACTGGAAATGATTTGGAACTCATTTTCACTACCTAATATAAGCACTAGTCTGGCAGTTGCATGGGCAGACTGAGGAAAACCATGAAAAATCTCAAGCCAGGGTACCCACTGTCGCAGCCAATGCTTGACCCATGTTCATCCTGAGTACATGTCTAGAATGTGCCCCCTACACCACCCTTCCGTGTTTTTTAAGCTTCTTCTTTGACAGTGCCATTGATTCCTAATATTGTACAGTGTCAGTGACATGAATGAATCTCTCACAGTGGTGGAATGATACTGACAAGAACACTGAATGATTGTCCACCAAAAATCTCACATGGAATGGCCTGGTATTGAACCTATGTTTCTGCAGCAACGGGCTGACCACTACATACCCAAACCTTGGCACAGACTCAACCTGCTTGATGCCTCAGTATGATGACATGAAACCGAAACTGAAAAGGAATAAATCAGTCATTAGGGAATGTTTGGGAGTTGTGCTTATGGCTCGTGCTTTAAATGTGGAAGGTCGCAGGGTTAGATCACAGTCCAGAAACTGGCTATCATGGCATCATTTTGTGTTCTGCAGTCCACCAATGCAAGTGCATTAGAACATACCAGGTTCAGGAGAGTTAACCTGCTCTTCATCATAACATGACTGCTTCACCCCTGAAGGTGGGATCAATAGGTTGGCCTTAAACATCAGTAACCAACTACCATACTATGTCAGGTAACATTTCCAGATGTGTGAAGTGCTCAACTAATGTCAGATGTTCCACTGTAACCATGCATTATAATCTGAAGTGACCAAAACATTGAGCCACTGGTAAATAACTCGTTACCAAGCATTTTACCTTTCCCCTCTTTTGTGGTGGGAGTGCATAAACCAGCTGTGTTGAAGGAAGATATATTTCTGTTATTTTTGTAAGGGATGATTCATTGAGAAACAGCAGAGGTGCTCCAGAAACCAAGTGACATAAAGATACAGTACTGCACTTAAGGATCTGCATTAGTACCAGTGAAAGGAATCCCTTAGTCTAGGGAGAGGAGCTACAAGATAGCCAGCATGGAGTGAGCTACTGACAAACTGATGAGTTTTCAAATGGCTCAGAATGAGTTCATGCTGATTCAGATCACGCAACATCTCAGCAACCTACTTCTGCAAACTACAACACAGCAATCAGAAGTCGACATGACCTGCTGCATGGTTTGTGATAGGCCAGCCCAACCCATGAGTTGCCTGTGGAGGCATTTAAAATAAGAATAAGGAAACATCTGTTAACCCTTTTGCTGGAAAAGCCAAGGTAGAATGCTGAAGCAACATTAAAAACTCTAGAGCTGTTTATTAATGGGGACATGCATTAAGTTACCGATTCATTTCATAAAAATGTACTGAAAATAGCAACAGGCTAACATGTTGTGAGTCATATTGTTTATTAATTTTTCCTGTTATTATCAGTATATTTTTATTGCACATGATGTATAAAAAGATGCATATATAAAATTATTTGTATAATTATATATATGTGGGCTGATCATTTAATTCCGGGACTGATTTTTTTGTGAGTGAATGAGTAGACTTAACGGCTAGTTGGTCTGGTCTCCTTCGAAATAATGTCCTTGTGCTTGAATGCACTTATTCCAGCACTCCTGCCACCGACGAAAGCACCTCTGGTAGTCACTTTTTGTAATAGCCCTTAGTTGTCTCGTCGCATTGGCTTGAATATCTTCAACATAATTGAATCGGCAACCTTTCATTGTTTTCTTTAGTTGTGGGAACAAGAAGAAGTCACACGGAGCAAGGTCAGGGGAGTAGGGAGGTTGTGGGAGCGACAAAATGTTGTGTTTTGCCAGAAATTCATTTGTGGTGACAGCCCTGTGGGCAGGGGCGTTGTCATGGTGCAGGATCCAGTTGCCGGAGCGCCACTTCTCAGGGCGATGTCTGCGCACAGCATCGCAGAGGCATTGCAGGACTGTTTTGTAGAATTCCTTATTTACCATCTGTCCTGTAGGGACGAACTCATGATGAACCAGCCTGTCAATGTCGAAGAATGCAATCAACATGGTCTTGATATTGGACTTCACTTGCCGCGCTTTCTTCGGTCGAGGAGATGATGATGTGCTCCACTGGGAGGACATTTGCCTTGTTTCCAGGTCATACCCATAAACCCAGCATTCGTCACCAGTGAATACTGAGGACATGAATTTGGGATCGTTTTGGGCTCGATCACGGAGGTCAGTGCAAATTGATACGTGATCGTCCTTCTGTTCTGCCGTTAGGAGACGGGGCACAAATTTCGCTGTCACACGTCTCATTTGCAAATCTTCATTTAGAATTTTCTGGCACATACCGGATGATATTCTAACTTCCTCTGCAGCCTCTCTGATAGTCAGACGTCAGTCAGGACGAATGATTTCTCGCACACGTGCCACGATCTTCTCAGTGTGGGAGGTGGAAGGCCTGCCTCGGCGGGGGTCATCTTCAAAGGATCGGCATCCACTTTTGAAACGGAAATACCACTCAAATGTCTTCGATCGACTTAGGCAGGACTCTCCCAAAGCTGCTTGCAGCATTTCGTACGTTTCAGCAACAGTTTTCCCCAGACAGAAACAGAAATGAATGCACACACGCTGCTGCACTTTCTCCTCCATCGTGAAATGCGACGCACACTGTTGTAGACGTTCACCCAAGAGCAAATGTGGGGAGATACCGACCTCCGGTTTTGCACATACACTTGTACAGAGTTGCCACATGTCCCACACTGTTGCCATTTCGCTACGTGTTATAGTTTCCTGGAAAAAAAATCAGTCCCGGAATTAAATGATCAGCCCACGTACACTTAAACATTTTTTGTTCTGTGTATTGAATTTCATACTGCCTGCATGCAGGCCAAATTTTACTGAATATGCCTGCACCAAACGATAGGTTGAATGGTCCTGGTCTATGAGGATGGTATGCAACATGAATGCAAATCAATAAAAATAAGTACAACACTGGTATAGCCAAAAGCCAGCCACTTTGTGGCATTTTAAACATCCATAAAACATCAATAGGACATCATAATACAAAGTATATCTAACCACCCCACTGAATATAAAAGGGCGGCATTCAGGCATGACCTACATTTTTCTACCTTCACAGCAGCTGTTGATAAGATGATTGTCTTTTGGGGGTTTTCACCATGTACTGGTTAAATGTTCCTCCTGAACATCAGAACATTTGGCAACTATAGTGCAAAAAAGCTCAAAACAAGACCACCGTCTAACTTGATATACAGAACAATTGGCTGCTAATCACACCTGAGGCAGAGCATAAAGAATACAAAAAGTTGGCACTTATACAAAAGAAACATGGAATGTTATTACAGCAAGATAACTCAGATAAAGAATTATGACATGTAGTAGTAGTAATAATGCAAGAGAAGAAACAAGAACTTAAGTATAGCTTGGATTGATTACCAGAAAGCATTTGATAGCATTCCACATACCTGGGTGGGAAAGTCAATAGCATTGGGTAGGAGTGAACAGTAAAACTGTTAGATTTTGTAAACTATCTATGGAGAAGTGGAACACAAGGCTTATTTTAAAAACAAAGCAGGAAGTAATGCAGTCACAACCCATTCAGATACGAAGAGGAATATTCCAAGGGGACTCTCTCGCCATTACTCTTGTGCATTGCACTCATTCCATTAACAAATGAGCTGAACAGAGCTGATTGTGGATATCAAGTACATGGAACTGTGAGGAAAATAAGTCACTTATTGTATATGGATGACTTGAAACTGCTAGGCAGAAATGAGACTGATTTGAAGAATGAAATGAAAATTGTGCAAACAATTAGCAAAGATATAAATATGAATTTTGGTTTAGAAAAATGTGCAAGAGTATGTTTAAAAAGAGGTAGTGTTCAAAGCAAAATGCATATAGGAAGCACATTTTAGAACAACATTAAAGAACTGGACCCAAGAAAAGCATATAAGTATTTAGGCATAGAAGAGGTTTTTGACATACAGCATAAGAATGAGAAAGAAAAGCTGAGAAGGAATACTTGAGATTGAGACTAGTTTTGGGTACAGAATTAAATGCAAAGAATAAAATTCAAGCAATTGGATCATTGGCAGTACCAGTACTTTGATACAGTTTTGGAATTGTTAACTGGCACTAAGAAGAACTGCAAAAACTAGACCGGAAAACGAAACTACTAACCATTCATGGACAGTGTCACCCAAAAGCAGATGTAGATCACTTGTATGTTCCCAGAAAACAGGAAGGAAGGGGCTTGATGCAGTTAGAAACAGCCCATGCAGTATAAATTACAAAATTGGTGGAATATGTAGACAGGAAGGAAGACCCACTAATACAGGTTGTCATAACACACCAACACAACACCAACTCAGCAGTATTACAGACAGCTAGATGCCTCAAGACAGAAGTACAGAAAGAAACAAGAAAAATGAAGGCCAGCATAGCAGAGAAAACGAAAGATGGCACGGGAAGAGGATGCATGGACAATTGCCACATAACTTAGATGAAAAGCTGATGGATATTGAACAATGATATTGCTGACTAAAATCTGGTGACATCAAGGGTGAAACAGAAAGTACAATAGCGGCAGCTCAAGACCAAGCAATTAGTACAAACTATTTTAAGAATAAAATTTTGAAGGAAGAATTTGAGAGTAAATGCCAGTTATGTAAGCAACATGAAGAAACTACTGACCACTTAACCTCAGGATACCCCATTTTGGCGAAGAATGAATATTTAATGAGACACAATGAAGTTTGTACACATTTGCACTACTAAATATGCAAAGCCTTAGGCATTGAAACCACAAACAAATGGTACACACACATGCCCAAGCCATTGTATGAAGAGGGAGATGTCACAGTGCTGTGGAATCAAGCAGTACACACGGGGAAGTTACAGCATATAGGCCAGATATAATAATTAAAAACAAAAAAGAGAAAACATGTATACTGATAGATGTGGCAATACCTTCAGACAGAAACGTTGTGCAAAAGGAAGCGGAAAAAAAGTTAAAATACAGGAGTTTATGTATAGAGATACAACGAATATGGAACCTGAAATGTACGATTATACCAGTAATAATTGGAGCTACTGGAATAGTAACAAGAAGCTTAAGGAAAAATTTGGAAGATGTACCAGGAAGATGTTCAATAGATTCACTACAAAACACAGCTATACTTGGAACATCACACATAATACGGAACGTACTGCAGTGTGAAGCTTGAAGCCTGAGCGGTATGGATTACCGCTGGTTCAAGAGAAGTACCAGGAAGAAAAGGCCTGTGACAAAAGACATCCATATCAAATAATAATAATAATAAGACTACTGTTCAAACTCAGACACTCACTTCACTTACTGATTTTTCTTTATGTAGCTGCTCCTCCAGACTTTATAATCCTTCATCTACACACCTTTCTCCCCCACTTCTATTCCTTCCTGTTCATAGCTGGCTGATGACTGTCTTCCTTCTATAGATGATTTCTTCCACCATGGGAAAGTCAGAATTTTAATATGCTTTGTAAGAAACATACTGGCTTTATGACTTGGAAACTATTGGACATTTGGCACCCTGAACCAAATTTTGCAGCCTGCTGGTACAAAAATCATTAAACCCTATAAAAATGGGATTTTCCCAGGAAAACTGGGGCAAATGGGATCCCTAGATATAACCCAGAAACGAAACACCAAATTGTGTAATGAAAATATTCAGTCTTTGTGACCTAGAGCAGCACATATGTAAAAGTCATGCTGAACTGTTGTATTTTACATTACCCGACTTAAACCTGGTCCTCCCAAACAGACAAAAACCAAACATTCTACCTTGAAATTTTAGAATGTTTATGGCAGTACGTTTGTCACAGAAGATCAGATATTTGTCTGTACAGTATGATTCTTCACTGCATAATCAGTAACCCACATAACACCTACAGTAAAGTGATTTTAGGCCAACAAATGTCAATGTCAGAGCATTGCTACAGTCACCAAATTCAGTTCCATGTAACATTTTTGTAATCCTGAAACTAAAATTCCCCTTTAAGGGATTTCATTTTGAACTGCTAAAACTGAACATGATTAAAATAATGAAGAGAATTAGAAAAACTATTTGAACAGTGTTTCCAGTGCTTGCAGAGACGTAAGAATTCATGTGAAAAATGTGAGTGTATACTCTGAAAGTGACTACACTCACCAGAACTTGGTAATGACTTTTGTTGTCAATGGTACAGTCCTGGTATGTAGTATTGGGTCTTACTGTCAAGAACAATAAAATACAAACATAACTGATTATTCTACATAAACTGATCTGTAGCTGTCTTGCATTATAAAGTCTTATCTAACAGAACCCCAAATGTTCATCTTCCATTTACTCCACACAGTAATTTAAATACAGGGGTGCTGATAAGTCCTTAGCCCGACCAGGAAGGAAACCAGCTAATGTTTCTGTCAGAATGGTGTGAATTTCCTTAGGCGCCTTGCCTTGCAGGAAAAAAACTTGATGACAGCTCACATCTCGATGTTGTTGAAATCATTTGCGTCCCTGACATGCTTCTGAGCTTGTTTCCTTCCTGGTTTGGCTAAGGACTTACCAGCACCCCTTTAACTGACTCAAATCACAGAGAACTCATATCTTGGTAACAAATCTGACCAAAAACATGGTTTTTAAACACTATGAGTATTTTGGGCACAAAAGTGCATTAAGATCTGTAAACAGAGACCTGGACATCAGAAACTTGGCTAGTCCAGGTCCCACTGCATGATGGGTAACTTGATGCATCATTCTATAAAACAAGTTTCAAATAAGAATACTGAAAGCACTGATATAATTCAATAAAATGGTGACAATTCGCTGGCATGTATGACTGAGTAAAGAGGGTAATAAGTGAAAGTGATAATTACAGATAAACTTTCAGAAATATTTCTGGAACATTAAGATCCACGTGTTCTCAGAAATTATGCCATATCCACTGACAGTGAGTTGCTTATGTTTTGAAGGAGCACAGGTCCTTCATCTTCAAGGAAAAATAATCCTAGTATTCTTTGCTCTCCTGTCACAAGCAGTCATTTAAAAGTTCGAAAGTGTTAGTTTGTACAATTAATGATTCTAACGAGAAAGAAATATTCGTACCATTTTCGGTTAACCGGCACCCTTCAAGACCGCCGGGCGCCGGTAAAATGTACCGGCTCCCCCGCCTCTCATGGGCACTGCACGAAGCTAATCTTCGATTTTGGCTTCAAACGTTACCCGCTGTGCTTATTGCGTTGCATTTTAGGTACGTTCGAATTTTGCTTTACTTAACGCGGGTGCTAATAGAATCATTTTCCTTGACGGGTTCCTTCTTGACTGACGCTCGCTTTTTCATGAGCACAACTGGGGCGTGAAAAAAAAAACTTTTTTCTCTCTTCGTACAAGAAAACACGAGTGACACGAGCGATATCGCTTGCCTGTCTGATGTAAACAGAGCGGTTTCCTCGTTCTAATACGACTTACTTGTGTTTGCAGGGTGGCGCGCGCTATTCACATTGTACACAATGTTAATATATATATATAATCCTCGTCCGACTCCCCTTTTGCAGATCACAGTCGAACTTTTTAAATTAGAAGTTGTGTCTTATGGATCTCCCTCGTTGACTGCTGGTGGTCACGTTTTTCCGTCTGAGTGATAGGCAGATAATATATACTGCAGTTGTGAAAACAGTATATATTCTTCACTCAAATAACAACCCTCCTATACCGGCAAACATGTACTGTATTCTTGATTGGAAACTTTCACCGTGTTCTGAATGTTGTATGCTTTCTTCTGGGTAATTCCCCGGCGTCAGAATGTACTGTATGTTTCCGACAATTATCACGTTTACTATTGACCGTTAAAGATCAGATTATTTCTCACCCATCTTCCACGCACAGAACACTTCCCAGCGACTGAGTACAGTGATTGGGAAATTCACGAAGCTCGACTCAAATGTGTTCATTTGGTGCCAGGCACACAGAGGCACTGTGAAAACCCACGACATGCCTGACCACACCCCTGCAAAGACAGTGAAAAACAGTGGTCTGTGTTTCAGTTATAGAAAAGGTTAAATAATGTGCGCGTGATAACTGTAGTAATTGTATGCAGTTTGCATAAGCGAATAATAATGAAGTTACAGTGATAAAACCATGAACTTTAGGAATACTTCCCACCATCCGACATCTCATTTTCGTCTATCTTCCTTCAAGTTGCCCCCACAAAAAGCCCATATGCATTTCGCTTCTCCGTTGCAGGCGCCACACGACCTGCCTCCTCATGTCCCCTCAAATGACCCCATAATAATATTTGACGGCAAGAAAGGAACATGTAGCTCCATATTATATAATATTCATTTTATTATAACAGTCGGCTTTCCGAGGGAAAATTTTGCCTTTTACCTTTTCTAGCGCGTTGCTTTAGGCATAGATTGTTTCCATGTTACAAGATATACAGTAGAGCGTCAATTATCCGAAGTAACTGGGACCGGCGAATTTAGGCTAATCAGATTATTAGTGTAATCACACATGCATGAGACTATTATCGTCAAATACTGTTATTGATTTAGGAAATGGTTTGCAAATTTGATAACAACGCAGCAAGGACACGGGAGACGGTCGTTCGTACAAACAGTAGCTAAACCTGACATTCAATTATGAACTACTGCAACGTTTTACCCGGGTTACTGATATTTTAGTACAGTAACTAGTAATTTGGAAAGTACGTGATAACATTTTCTTTATAATCGTTGGTTCCGATCATTGACTTTCGCATAATCGGCTCTACTACATTGTCATGGCGCATTGTGAGGAAACTTCACACCTAACCTTCTCACTCAAGGCCTCCATTTGTCTTTGTGTTTATATGCTGCCTTCTGTGCCAATCGCTGGTAGCCTACAGTTGCTTCATTAATTTCTTGACATTTTGCAGACCAAGTGGCATAAAAGAACGATTTATCTGTGCTGCATTCCTGAGTGCGTGAACATAACGAATACATTAAAACGTGCTTCTAAGTGGTTTAGTTCGGGATCATACTCTTGTTAAATATTATCATCTTTGTATTGTAAACTTACTCCCATAGTCTAAATCAAATTAAAGTTGACTCTGTACACAAAATGAAGGCTTATATAAAGAGCAAAAGTACACCTCCACACATTCTTAAGCTCTGCTCTAGATGGATGTGAGTGTGGAGCTTCCGGTCCCGGTAAAATTATGCCCGGTCAAAGAACGACTTGTACCCATTTAATATGAGACTGTGTGCGCTGCACAGCCGGTTTGGGCATTTCGTAAACAATGAAGTCTCTTGCATCTGCCGGAATTTGAATTCCAGTTTATCCAGCTTGCAGCTCAGTCACTATTCTGACGATCCACTGTCTCCAGTTTCTGTCACTCAACCGAGCACAAATTTCCTTCCACAAACATGGCTAAGCGCGACCTAAATTCAGTAGAAATTCTGAAATATAACTACGCCAAAGGTCACTTCTCTACAATCAATATCGAATTGGTTTAACCATAAAAGTTTTAGGCATTGAAACAGTTAAAATAAGCGGTCTGAAACCATAGACGATACGCATTTCGAATGAGGGAGCAACACTTTACACCATCCTGCAGTTCCATTCAAAAATCACAGTTTCTTCGTACTGCCTTCCGTCAAAGTGCTTAGGTTTGGACTTGATTTTTTTTTTCTCGTAACAGGATAAATATAGAACTCCCCTGAAAATGTGAATGTTTAAGCACCTGTTACAAAATGTGTACAGTATGCATTAATCTTCTTTCTGGAAAATTTCTGTACCTGAATTCAGTGCAGTTTCATACATGGGATGCACGAAGCTAATAAAAAAAAATTAAAACATGTTACCTGCAGTCTGTGTTATACAATCTTAAGTCTTTTGGTACAAGACTAAGTGCACATTGATGCTTACATGTCAATCTGCATGGCGTGAGATACCAGGAGAACGGGCTTAGAATCTGCGGCGCGGTGAAAACCAGAGATCTCAGTGTTATTACATTTTACACAGTGTTTCTGATTCATGATTAAAAGCAAAATGTCGAAATTAAAATCAATACGTAGCAGCGTTAGAGCCGGTTTTATTGAATGGTTGTGAAACATTTTAATACATTACAGTGAAGGAGAAATAAGGCATACGTGAGGGAAAGTAATGTGCTGGGAAGGTGTAAAGGTTAGTAACTACGTATGTTTTTAGAGAATTAGATCTAAACAAAAATGGAGGTAATCATTAAAAAATCTCTGACCTGACAACGTGTATTGAAAGGAAAATTTGGAGCAGGTGGGACATGTAAATAGAGTTAATCACAGGAGTGAAAAATAATGTTTTAAAGTAAGTAAGGTAACGGAAGAAACTGGAGAAACCCTAGAATTAAATGATTGGAATGTTCATGCACAGAGAATGTATTACCTGATCTTAAAGTGAGAAAATGGGGGCAGAATGAAATGTTGAAGAAGGTTGACACTTATAATAGGAAAAAATAAGTCCAGATTGATACAATCTTCAGCAACTTCACTGTGAAGATCAGTAATATGGCGAGGTATGTTTTCATGACTCCACACTGCCGGTGAGTAAGAATGTTACGGACGTTTCCGATAAGAGATCATGTTCACAATGCGGATTTTTGTTGATACACCAAGTCACCCTTTTACAGGATTTGAAGAGACTAAAAAGGTGGAAATGGACAATCCTAGAGGATAAGCGAAATGTGTATTATTTGAATATTTGCTTATGTGTAAAGCATCAAACTAAATAGCAATGAAACTTGTCGTCAATTAAACAGGCAAAAAGAAACAAAATCCCAAGGGAACTGTCCGTCCTCCGAAAAGTTTAGCCTTATATTTCGAAGTAGGGCGCACTGTAGGCCAAAGGGTTCTACATCCCAGAAGAGCGTCAAAACAACGTTAGGGCCGCGACGAAAGCTGCAGATAAAATTTATCATCTGCCTGTGATATGAGAATAAAATATGCTAGGGAATATAGTTATTGAAAAGCTATAAAGAGCCTGTCACTGAGGCCTAAGGGATTGTGCAAGTAGAAGTGAAGCAGGAAAAATAAAATTCTTGTTTCAAAACAGGCCACTACTTAAATGAACATAGTGAACTCAATGAGGTTTCGGAATTCAGAAACATTTTACCCACTACGGCAATCATCCCGAAGGATGTGGTCCACATTTCTGTCGAGGTGGAAAGTAGCTGAATGCTCAATCAAACACGGTTACATTTACCCTTAAGGTGGGACAGAATGTTAGGACGCGTATAAAATCACCAACATGTGCTAAATTCTAGCCGGAATACTTGAAGGAAGGGCAATTTAGAAGATGGGGGGAGAGGGGGTAATATTACTGTTGTTTTAAATGAAGTTTTATATGATAGCGTGGACTAGATTCAGCCGGATTAAGACCGGATCCAGTGCCGGGCTACTGCATGTGTGGTAATGAACTTTCCGGTTCTATAATCGACGCGGAGTATCTTGACTGTCTCAACGACTTGAAGGACCTGGTTCCAAGGGCGACGTATTGTTGTTTCTCTAAATGAGTATTAGGCGTGATTTCAGGCTTCCGCCTTGATGTAGATGAGATCTGCGCTCTTCTGGGATATTACGCAGCGTAGAAAGGTGATTCCATACCGACGTTTCGGGACAACCTATCCCATCTTCAACCATAAAGAAACCCAAGAAGAAGGTACCGTTAAATTTGAGACTGATAGGTTTTCCTGAAACTTCGGTGAGGATTTAGCACTCTACGCTCTTAATATGCCACAAGAGGGCAGATCTAACCCAGGTTAGCCTTGTCTCTTGCACTGACGCACAGTACAGCGGTGACATAACCGACCCTCGAGGTCAAAGCACGACAGAGTGCGGAGCGCTCGTTAATTATGTATTATCTGTGACCACAAGGCTGTGAGACTACAAGCAGCTGCTTTGTAAAATAAAATCAGCCACGCAGTTAGTGTATATGACGTTTTGGCTGTCGACCTAATTAGAATGGCCAAAGCTGTATCTGTTGTCTATGCTTGCAAGGGACTACTTGACAAGTTCAGGCGAAATTCGTACGTAAAATATTTTGCTTTATCACTTACATGACGCAACCAACCTACCAATATTCTGTAAATAAAATAAATAATATCCATTAATGTAAGTATTGCTATTTAAAAAACACGGAGAAGATGTTGAGATTAATAATTAAAAATTAATTTAACTGCTTTACAAAATACAGAGTACCAGTGGTCGCGCCGTCTAAGGCGTGGGTCTGCGGCGCTCGTTTGTTGGGATTGAGGGTTTGAATCCCGCCGGCAGCACAGTTGTCTCTCTCTAGTGTGTGTGTGTGTGTGTCTGTTGTCAGGTAGAGGTTTCTGCGATGGGACGATCCCCCGTCCAGAGGAGTACTAACGCATGTGGTGTGTTTAACTGAGTGTGATCTCGAAACCTCGACGATGAGGACGCCTAGGTCCAGTGAGGTTGTCGAGCCTTGGGGTAGGGTAGAGGGAAAATAGAGTATCTTATTCTTATTATGTATCTTCTCAGAAAATTGACACAAATAGCACAGCTATAATCATGTGGGGGTCCGCGAAAATTCCTGGCACTAAAGAGGGATTTTCTAATCAAACCTTCTGGGAACTGTTGACTGTGGAGTTTCTTGCAAGTAGTCAAATTGCGATTGATGGCCAAATTGTGGGTAATAAAATGTTAAAAATAGTTTATTGTTGAATTGAAACACTCTACGTCTTGCTAAATGTTTTACTGAAATACAAAACTTTTACACCTATAGTCCTATTTTGTTCAGTGCTACTTCAATATCGACGGATTATACTTATAATCCAAGTCCCCTCTATAAAATTAATATTTCAGTATATTTTTGTGATACCGAACCCTTGCGTGGACACGTAATTTCTTTAAGAGCCTCTGCAATTTTTACCAACTAATTACATGGAAAGTGACATTGTGTAGAACACTGAGGCATAAATAATTCATGTTCCATGATATTAACTCAGTCATTACCCGGAAACCAAGTAGAGTATTCTCTTGAAATTACTCTACACAGCAAACTGGATTCAACTACAGTTATTCCTACTATCACAGATGAAAATCAGACTCCAAAATAAATTAAATTGATAAATGTGACTGAAATTCTTGACAGTGTTCTTCGTCTAGTCAATCTCCGACTTGAGAATAGTTCTCCGTAACGGGTGCAACAGAGCAGGTTCTCCCTCTTCTCTTTTCCACAAGTAGAAGGGACTGATTCGTTTTTCGGAAGATTGTTGGCTTTTAAGCTTTAAACGATGGACAACGTCCAGAATTTCAGTCAAACTCTTATAACATGCGTATATCACCGTCAGAAGTCCTGAAGTTTTAGTTGCTCTATAGATGAGTTAATATACTAATTTGATACAAGATTTTTTTCTGCACCCAGTTACACGTTGCGGGTTGTCTCAGCTTAATTTCATGTTATTATTTCGTCGACACATCAAATAATTTGCACCCATACCTAAATTTGAAAGTACGATGGATTCGAATCTCGACTCGAAGACCTCTATCCTGACTGAGAATTCATAGTGATTTTTCTCTCATATAACGATGTTCCATGAGCATAGAAATAGAAAAAATATCGTTTTGTATCCAAGTTTAATTTAGTCACAATCATCAAATCACCCTAAATCTCGAAAAGCTATCACTTTCTCACTTGACAGAGAAATTCCTGGCTTCATTTTACCCCTAAATTAATGTTTGTGTTTACAAGATCCCACCCATCGACCATGTTTTGAGACAGGTAATACTAGCAAACTCCACCACACATTGCTTCTGTCACATCCATCTTAATAATACCCCCCTTCTATAACTGTTTCTCTTAACTCTTTACAGTTCTCGAATACTCCCTAACAAACTTCAGCGTGCATTTCACATCAGTCCCACGTATTCCACAGTCAGTCAGCATTTCGCAACACACAGGTTCATAAATCGTTTAAGAATTTAATTCCACATATTCCGTGGTGCTGTTATGATATATGACACTGGCGACAATGCAGGATACATTTGAAACGCCTTTGTTGTTTATAAATTATTTAAAGTACAAGTCGGTGTACAAGAACAATATTGTACCCGAGACCTTCCGTACACAAGAGCACCAACTGTTACAAAAATGTGCATAACGCAATGGCAAATTACAGCAGATATTTTAAGAATTACAGCCTTTAGGGTTCCAGGATTTTCATGCTCCAAGAATTTCTAGACGATCAGCACAAGAAGACCTAGGCACCGACCGCCTTTACTCCAAGAAAGAGCCCTGATTCTCATTTCTGTTACAGGCTGAGTCGATCCCAGAAGCATAATGCAGCCGAAAGGAGTAGGGAAATAAAAAATCCCAATGACCCCATCGGAAATAAAACCCGTGGCCTTCCGCCTTGTAGCGCAGTGCCTCAACGAACCGCGCCATCGAGTGCTTCGCTTCTTCTATAGTGTTCTTAAAATAAGGGACAGAAGCAGTTTGCAGTATGATTACCCTACACAAATTATTCATCCTGTGCACGAGAGGTAGAGCCGCTGGTCGAGTTAAAAGTAACATCTGTTGTTTAATCCCACGCTCTTTATATTTGGCAGTTTTCATATTCTGACAACGCATATCGATAAAATAAAATCCGTCACACTTCAGAAATAGGGTTTATTGAATTTCCTGGTGCTTATTTCTGTTAGAGGTGAGTCAACCCCAGGGCCAGAGTGCGGGTGAAAGGATTATGTCAATGAGAAATTCCAAAGACACCGTCGGGAATCGAACCCGCGACCTGCCGGCTTGTAGCGCAGTGCTTTAGTAACTTTGATAGTATTGCTTATAACTCTGAAGCGAACGTTCTTGTTCTCTAGCAACTTTTTCGGTTGGTCGGTTTGTTGTTTCTTTGGTCGGTCAGTCAGTTGGTTGGTTGATTGATTGATTATTTGATTGTTCGAATGATTTGTGAGTTGCTGGGCTGGTTTTTCTGCTTGGTTTCTGGGTTAGCAATGACTGTGCTCCATACGTTTGTTCTAGACGAACTATGATGAGTTTCGAATCAATGTAACTTGCTATGATTATTCGATACCCTAATCATGACAAATAATACAAATTCAGAGCTAAATTACATCAAACCGAACATCTGATACTGGGCTGTTATCCAAACTAAAGGAAAGTTTATACTGCGTTGTATTATTCTTAAACTAGTGACGTGTCTTGCATACTAGATGTGATTTTTTTTACCGGTAGAAGTGTGTCACAAGAGACTCGTTTTTTACAACATGGTGTACTATGTTGGTCCCTGGTAGTGGCTTGTCAAATATTAATAAGAATTCTTTCAATGTGACAAAGAAGGGTAAACTATTTTCAACTGATGGGAAGACCGTAACGCCTAACACGGTCAGAAGAGACGCCTGCGATCTAAGGGAGCGAATTTTCCATATTAGTTTTATAACTATCTAATGCCCATGTGTTTCACTGGCTAATTTTACCTGGTGTAATGTGAACAAGGAAGTCTGCAGTTACGGAGCCCACACGCGGGCGTCTTTTTTCTTGAAAAAAATTTAGCAATACTTAAAAATTTCTCACTTTACTTTAATTAGAGGCGGATAACATAACAGTCATTCATGCTGTGAAGTCACTTTCCTTTTGCTGGTTCCTATTAACCTTTTATTCCTGAAGTTTAACATAACAGCTTGGCTTCACATCACACGTACAACGCCAACCGCTTCACAACCCTGGCTGCGGAAGCATGCGCAGCACATTTCATTAGGTTGTACATCCAGGGAATGTTACTTTTCTTTTTTTTTTACGTGAAAATTTATTGAATAATTAGTCATAAAGGACATTATCTTTATTCAACATTAAACTAAAGTAAATAACCCTAACAAAAGTTGGTTAATGAACAAATAAACTCTTCCTTTAAAATACAAACCTAAAAAAGTGGAGAACAAAATATGTGTATCAAATTTTTGCTGTTTATGACAACACTTATGGATGGGACAAGGAACTCAATTAAGCACGCCTATACCTGGCAGATGTCACCGCACCCACAATTAACATTACTCTCCTTTCTGTCAGTTTATCGTGTAACATGCAATTACTAAAATAGGACACAGGGGTATCACAAATACAGAAGGTTTGCTGTATGTAGCAATATTGTCTTTTTTGTTTACACTTTCTCCTAAAAGAAGGGGCGTTGAGACTTCTGTAGTGTCTGCGGTTGTAGAAGTAGCATTATCACTAATAGTGGCCTCGGTGGCTGCAGTAGTGGTCACAGTGACAGTGATGGTAGTAGTCCTTGTGCTGGGCAATGTTGGCGTTTCTGTAGATATGTCGCATGGCAAGATTTGAACCAATTCCCACGCTTTTCCTAGTAAAGCATCAGGTGCACTACACGTAGCGTTGTAGGTAACATAATGACTGATAATCAACAATAAAGAACCTTTAAGATTACAGTCACATATCAGAGGGTTGTCACTTACATCCAATTCTTTTAGATTCGTTAGTGGTTCCATAGTTGCTACGTCGATAGATGTTAGAGAATTGTTACGCAACAGTAGCTTATTTAACTTCTTCTGTGATACAAACAGATCTTTGTCTAAATAGTTTAACATATTATTTGTTAAAGATAGCTCCCAAAGTTCAGTCAATGAAAGAAACATTTGTTTATCAACTTCTGTGAAGGAATTACTATCCATATCTAAAAATTTCAATTTTATCTGATTTTTTAAAATGTTGCCATTTAGTTCAGATATTTGACAGGAACTGATACTAAGATGTTCTAGGTTTGTCAGTGTGCCGAAAAGTTCTACCTGAAGCGCACGGAGAGGATTATTACTGATAGTCAAGTTTACGAGCTTTTCTGTTCTCATAAATAAGTTACTAGGAAAGCTGTGAAGTTTATTATGATCAATGTGTAAGGTCATTAATTCTGTTAGCGAATCAAGCACGCCAGTGCCTAAAGTTTCCAAATTATTGTTTTGAATCATCAGTATTTCAAGTTTAGGGACGTTTGCGAAAACGCCATTGGCCAAATTACGAAACTCGTTGGAGGACAGATCCAATAATCTTAAGCTGTTCAACTGCAAGTTCGCATTTCCAAATGAAGTCAAATTATTGTTGTTTATGAAAAGAAATTCGAGACTTTGCATGTTATTTAACACGGAAGCTTGTAAAATTTCTAAATTATTATGGCTTAGCGATAAATTTCTCAGACTAATTGTATTACGGAATATACCATCTGGGATTGTCGACAATGTGTTGCTGGATAAGTCCAGTGCCACCAGTTTAGTCTGAGAACTGAAAATACTAGTATCAAGAGTTCTCAAATAATTGACGCTGAGATCCAGTACCTCGAGTTTCTTTAATTGGGAAAAGGTTTCGTCACGCAGGGTGATAATTTGATTCCGATGTAAGGTCAAATATTTCAGATTTAAGAGCTTGCTGAATAATAGGGGACCAAGAGTAGATAAAGCGTTGTTATGCAGGGTAAGTTCTTCCAAGTTGTTTTGTCCAATAAACATATCCGCATGAATGGATGTCAATAAGTTGTTATGCAAGTGCAGGATTCGTAGTTTTCCCAGAAAACCGAAAAGATCTTTGTCCAGTCCAAAGAGTCCGTTGCCATCCAGATAGAGTTGCGTCGTGTCTCGAATGCTAATTCCGTTGAACAGGCTGGGATCAAGTTTCCTCAACTCTTTGTTGCTGCAATTAATTGCGCTTACAATTAGGCACTCGCAGCTGAATGGGCATAGAACAGAACTCCAAGCAGAAGCCGAAGCGATCAGCATTATTACAAAAACTGAAGAAATTGATTCCATGGCCGAAAATATTCTGTGAAAGAAAAAAATCTAGATTAAAATACTTTCTTTCATAGACTTCTTTAAAACGGGTGAAAATAACTTGTTCGAGAAATACAGCCAAATTATGAGCCGCATAAACATGTTCTGTATAATGACTAGGCTACGCGGTAGAGAGTCTGGGGTTTAGTTCTATCAGGAAAAGCAATAAGATCTTCCCTCTTCGGGGAATTTTACGCAGTCTAAGAAGAACCAGAACTGCTTGATCCTTGAAGATGGAACCGATAGGTTTCCCAGGAAAGTTGATAACTAACTACCAATCTACGCTGCGTAACAACTTACTCGTAGAAGGTCAAATATCTCAGCTGGAGCTTGAAATCGAGCAGGGAAGATTTTTTCACTTCCTCGAGCCCTCCAGATCGTGTCTTGTGTCCACCCAGATTTCTGTTCAAGGTTCAATGTATATTGCAAATCCTTTCGCGGGAGTAAAGCAACAGGAGAGTGGAGTTCACCATACAGCTCCTTCTCTATCGAAATTAACAACTTAAGAGTCAAATTTAATTATTTATTTTTTATTAGGTTTATAAATTTATTGTGATTAACCTGTTTCACTTCCTCGAAAATTCCGATATTAATATATGAATTCCCATGTTACAATTTATTAATTTCAGGGTACGTACGCAGTACTCTTTCATATGTATACATATATGATTAACCGACTTTTTTATATTATACGAGTACAAAGATGTTGGTAGATTTTTTCTCCAAAAAATCTGAATGCCTATCCAAACGTCAAAAATATGTCCTATTCGATCACATTGTAATTATGTAGCATAGCGCTGCTCGTAGAAGCGTGACAATGACTGGCACTTTAACTTTCTCCCCTCTTCAGTTTTGTCGGATATCCAAATATTCTGTCCCAAACTTATTTAAATTCTTATCTTCTTAAAAGTAGCTTCTCTTGCTCATTGAACATTTTTCCTTGCAAGTGAGTATTCAATGTAACCCTTTCAAATATATCACTTCGTAAACGTAAGTGCTGGATTCCTCATCACTGAATTAGTGCAATTTAAAAATCAAAATTAATAACTAAATATCTAACTGTTGTAATTAGTCCATTTGAATTACAAATTAAGTTTTGGACTGTCGCAATCTCAGAATAATTAAAGTAGCTTCTGTGTTAAAGTGTTATTTAGGTTATAGTATTTCATTCCTCTACGAAGGGAAAAGAAAACTAAATTTTGCCGTTGGGATAGTGCTATTAGTACTAGGATTGTTATAGATGTGATTTTATTACTAATACAAGGAATGTGAAGGCAAATACTTTATTAATATAAGTGCTATTTTAACAAAACCGATGTTTTGAAACAGATTTCAACAGGGGTTGTGATTTGGAGAAATTTGAATAAAGTACTTTTTACCAGAAAACTAATAATATGTAGTGAGACGTAAAATCCAAAATAAAACCATTTCTTGCAGAAAGTGTAAGTGAAAAGGAAAAATTAATGGCAAGGAGTGTACTGCAATATTTTTTCCGTTGATATTTTTATTTCCTATACCCCGTTGTGTTTCTTTCCTTCCTTAGAGACTATTTTACGCAGGCCAATAAATATGTGCAGAATAAGTTCTCAGTTTTCGTACCGTGTCCTTTTTGACGATTATTATTATAAAAATATACATAATAATTATATTATATATTGTATAAAAATAATAGTGTATCATATTTGTATTATATATTTTTATAGTAAATATAATAGTCAAAATATAGTATTATGTATATTTTATTATAATAATCGTCAAAAAAAGCACTATACGAAAACTGCATGAAACAGCCTCTCAGAAAGGAAAGAAACACAGCAGGGCATGGGAAATAAAAATATGAATGGAAAAAATATTGAAGTGCACTCCTTGCCATTAATGTTTCTTTCCCTTTACACTTTCTGCATGTAACTTTTTTTTTATGGGTAATGCTGTAGCTTGTTTGATATCGCTTGATATTTTCATGAATTATGCAAATTTCTATTCAACACTATTTGCAACTCACTACAGGTTTTATTCTGAGAAAGTATTTACTGTAGAGTATCAGCATACCTTACTGTAGAGTATTAGCATACCTTACTATGTGAAGAACTCGTTGAAGGCAGTCAGAGGGAACACAACGCGCAGCACACTTGAAGCCAGCGTTATGGACTGCTCTAAATGGTTGTGACCAGGTCACTTGCCCCTGTTTGTTGTCAGTGTTGTCGCAATTGTCACTATGGTAACACAACATACATAATGCACACACATGCGACATCAAGGAAATTTGTGCACACAATTTAGGACAACTAAACAAAATCAATGAAAGCCGATCAAAGCTGAAAGGAAAAATGTCGGTAGCTGGGGTTCCCAATCTAATTTGTGAGTTGTGGGTAAAGCGTTATTATTTGTTGAAAAAGTACAAAAAAAGCCTTACGTGAGGGTTATGCCTTTCATATATCTGTGCTCTAGTGTTAGCTTCTAAAGTATTGGGCAGTTTTTTTTTTTAATTTCGCTGTCTGACGTTTTCGCTGAAAGTTACAGGACAAATTTAATTTTAGTCAAAAAAAGACAAAGGTAACGGGCACTTAACATGAAGACCTGGGTGCATTTCAGCGCGCAATTCGAGGGCAAATATGTGATCTCTCTAAATGTTTATCACAGCTAATATTATAAACTTTAAAACTCTATCTAACGAGATTTTGTCACAGATGCGATATTCTTTTACTTACTTACTTACTCCATGATGCAGAGTCCTTCTTGAGAAGCTAACTGGTTTGCAGCTAGTCAAGAAATTCCCCGCATTTCACGGAACCCGAAGGTTCATTACCGCACTCACAAGCCTCCGCCACCTGTCTCTATCCT
>Ga0123352_10004245_pt1 | contig 21059 bp, 5 predicted proteins | sample TergutLab28metaG_FD_89700 | JGI IMG/M metagenome (GOLD analysis project Ga0123352, IMG submission 89700) | Labiotermes labralis P1 segment gut microbial communities from Petit-Saut dam, French Guiana - Lab288 P1 | ecosystem: Host-associated > Arthropoda: Insects > Digestive system > Gut ...
ATTATATTATATTATATTATATTATATTATATTATATTATATTATATTATATTATATTATATTATATTATATTATATTATATTATATTATATTATATTATACAAGCTTACACACCGTTAGAGGGCACAGGACCACAGAAATCAGTTATTAGTCTGCCAAAAGTAAGCTAAGAATTTGAAAGAAGTTATCCGACGATAATAACAAAAAACCGGCAGTTTGACCTGTCATTCAATGATTTGTGAGACACAGTCAGCCATACTATGATGTAGTAGTCAGTAATGATACAAGTGGTTTCTTGTCCTTCTAACCGGCAGCACATAAACCAGTAAGTGGCAAGAACACTGCAGCACTATACGTACCAGTGAAAACGTTAGGGATATGCGATCCTTATGGCTGCAGCGTGGGCTCTGTTCCTTTTATCACACTAAACAGCACCATATGGACGGACCGGCAGCTTCAAGGCACACAACCTTATCCAGGAACACCGACTCATTCCAACGAAAACAAACACGAATATTTTCTTTTTCGTTAGTCACTAATTTGCCTAATATCGTGATTCTTTTTTTTTTCCTCTACATTCCAGTAACCAAGTTCTACCCATAAAACCTTAAATTCACCTATTATTTCGTTTTTTCGGGAAGTATCAAGAACATACATACAAAAGTGGAGGGGGGGGTTTTCTTGTAGACATTCAAACCATGAGACGGAACTTATACGCATTTTACGAACAAATCAAACCTTGTATTATGCAGTTTCAGATAGCGCCGAAAATAAATTGAGACCGGTATCTTCCGTTCCTAATAATTCCGTCTGAACTCCTACAAAACATTATAACGTCTTCATGCTTCTGGAACATAAATGTCCACGACACACTAAATAACATGCAAAGGATTGCTGCTTTCTAATTCTCAGCCTTACCCTCAGTTAGCGGTCCTACGAGCTTTATCATTGACTTAAAACAGTTTCTTGGGAATGACGACTAGATTCTCCTCTAATTTGCAAATTTATTTATGTGTGCTTATTGCAAGACCTGATTGTGGACCCAGAAATATATATGAAAAATAACAAAAAAAGAACACGCTAGATTGTTGCTTCGTTGCATCAATTTGTAATCTGCCGTTTAATTTGTTTCTTGGTTCTCCTGGCCTTACTATATTTTTCAGTTAACGTAATTTCAGATGACATGATGAGATGCGAAGTGTAAAAGAACGTAGTCTTGTTTGTTCTTTTGAATTTAGAGTTTTTTATCTGATACATCAGATTTACAGTCCAGTGCAGTACAGACCACCTGAACACAGATTTTTCTTGGTTTTCCTGTGTACTTAAGCACATGCTGAGATGGTTCCCAAGATTCCAAGTTGCCACTACATGCTTCTAATGTAGCCCTCCCGACTCAAATTCAGTAGTAACCGATTTCATGTTTTGTATACACGTGAAATAACCACTGCCACCGTGTAAAAACCCAATTGCAGTTAATAAATATTATTATTATTATTAATTCGTGAACACATTCATCACAAGACGGTGTAAGCTTGCAGGTCCATTCCTCTCCAATGTCTAATACACATTTCATATAAGAAAAACGGTTGAGGAGTGAATAAACATATTTAGAGAAAGGTTACTTAATGGTAAAATTCTATACAACTTCGTTTAGACGAAGGACTCTACGTTATTCAACAGTCCATGGAAAGAGGCTGTAAGCCACTCTGGAATTTTGTGTTTTCCGTACATGAGTTTCTCAAAATTCAGGATATCTGTGATTGGGATCTTATATCCTTAAATCAGTGACACACTAGGTTGGTTATAATTAGAATTCCGTAAATATAAACATTTAATTTGATGTCAAACTGCAATTCTGGCGGCAGTATTCAAAACATAAACCACCCATCTATCTGACACACACGCGCGAACAGTAAAGTCAATTGTTTGGTTTATGAATATTAACTTGCTTTCCCTCCTCTAAAAATTGACCACTAAGGCACGGCAGATCTCGACGCCTTTAAACTCCCCTTTCAGTTTTTACAGCCCCCGAAGGAGTGGAGACCTGCGACGGAAGTACAAATTCTCACTGGTGTTAGCACTTCCTAGGCACAACTCTTTTCCTTTTTGGGGGCGCTTTCCCAAAATTGATTTAAGCGACAATTAGCTTCGTCATGTCTGTCCGTCTCTCAGTCCACATGGGAACAACTTGGCTCTCACTGGACGGATTTTCATGAATTTTTATTAAACACTTTATTACCCAACTAATGCACAATATATAATATGTAGATACAATTAAAATTACAAAATATTTAAAAGTGCTGCAACATGTTTCGGGTCACAGAGGATCCATCATCAGGGAGCCTTGTACAGTGCTTGGATAACATTTACAAGAATGATTCTGTCGTGTCCAAGTCAACGGACGCGATACGATCATTCTTGTAATTTTTAGCCAAGCACTGTACAAGTCTCCCTGATGATGGATCCTCTGTGATCCGAAACATGTTGGAGCACTTTTAAATATTTTACAATTTTAATTGTATCTACATATTATATATTGTGCATTAGTTGGATAACAAAGTGTTTAATTATCATTGATGAACGGTACTAATATGAAGAATGAATTTTGATATTTGAGTATTTTTCGAAATCTGTCGAGAAAATTCAAGTGTTATCACACACGGACAAGAATATCGGGTAGTTTACAAGAAGACCAATATAATTTAACATTTTCGTCATATCTCGCCCAGTTCTTCTTAGAATCATAAATGTTGCAGACAAACGTTGCAGAGAAAATCAAAACACATTTTGTGTTAAATAATTTTTTTCCGAAAATCGTGTCATTTATGAGATAACGTGGAAAAATATTGCAAAGCCGGACAGGCCACAGATGACAATGTGTCGCATGCGTGTTGCATGATGCATACCTAAGGCTACAAATACACACTCAGAATATGTAATACTTATTACTTTTCCACTGCAACAATGTTTTCACGAAGGCGCCTCAGTGTTACGTTATACGTACATTTCCTGTCTTGTTTAAGGTTCATCCCATTTCTCTTCACCAGATAATCAGACAGTACATTTGAAGTAGCCAAAGTATCGCCATTAATTTTTCATAATCTGATGCCGAATTCGTGTACTGAAATTACAAGTATGGAGGGGGTGAATGTATAGCTGTAAAACATTCAAAACCTAGACATTAGGTTGAATGAGTGGTCAGCCTCACGCTTCGGCGACTTCACCCCAAAAAAAAGCCATAATTGTCTATTAAATAGGACGCCGTGTCGACCCCACAGGAGGAGTGGACGTTTAGAAAACTAACTCTGTCGCCTCTGGCGAAATCCCATTGCAATTTCTCAGTTGTCTGCCCTGTAGCCTTGCAGTGGGCTGTGCCCTATTCACACACCCGGTTCCCACAAACAAAGATGTAAATAAACTAGCAAATTAACGATTACTTTATATAACTACTAAAAAAAACAAATGCGTATCTATTTTCATTTTGGACATTACGTTGTTTACTTGATCAAGGCCTACAAGTACCAGACGAAAGGTGTGGATACTAATGCCACTTTTGCGTGATCTTGTAATTGCAGCCTTCTAGTTACAGCTTTCTCCCTGGCTATGATTCTTGCAAACAGGATTTGAACTTAATTGCGTATCCTGAGCTTATTTCCTGCACAATAAAGGCGTATTAAGTACACGAAACTAACTCACTAAGTTATAATCAACCAATCAAAAAAATATTTGACTTGAAAGGACAGAATATTTCATGAGAAGTGGCCAATCGTTCTGCTATTAGACTCTCGCATTACTTAAGAATTTTCAAGCTTTGTTGTATGTAGAAAAAAGTACGTATATAGTGACGATTGAAATAATGAGAGATAAAATATTTCGAAGAAAACATTTGCAAAACTTGAAGCAAAAAAAGCTTTTGGGAGAGCTGAGCGAAAATCGGGATATAATAGATAATTAAAATACTTCATTTAAGGAAAGAATTCCCGAAGGCACACAATGGGATGAGGAGGTTTAGATACTGTCCAATGGGGGCGAGGACGGGTTGGGGTCACTCCGTGTTTTCTATCAACCTCTGGAACGTATGTCCATCTTTTCTTAATTGTGGGCAGTATATGTCCACCCCATCTCATTACCGTCACCATTGTCATCCTACTAATATTTGGTAAACCTACGAATTACAAAGATTATTGTCATATGTTTTCTTATTTCTCTCTCTCTCTCTCTCTCTCTTTCAATATTCAGGTGAGACATCCCCGTTGTGTTGTATAGAATTATAAAATATAAGTAAAATACAAACACAACTCAATTAGGGGTTTCTATTAAGGTGCATTCTTACATTGCTTTATTAACGACATGTTTCGGCTCTAGTTATTAGCCATCCTCAGGTTGATTACCTTTTCTTAGTAAGGTAAAAGGTACAATTAGTAATGCTACTGTTATTGTTACCAACGAGATCTCGTATAACATGTATAAAAATCTGACTGATTCCACTGTATACAGTGGAATCAATTTTACTTCACATTTTATATACGTGTTATACGAGGTATCGTGGGTAACAGTACCAATATGTGCAGTGGAACCAATTTTATTTCAAATTTTTTATACATGTTATAGGAGATCTCGTAGGTAACAATAACAATTGCATTGCGAATTGTATACTTTACCTTGTTAAAAAAATTTAATGAACTTGAAGTTGGCTCATAACTAGAGCCGAAACATGTCGTGGATAAAGCAATGTAAGGATATACTTTAATAAAATCATTAGTTATGTTAGACTTTATTTTACCTATATTTTATAACTCTCTCTCTCTCTCTCTTGTTCCCTCACATCTCTATACAGTTGTCTATTTTTCACCACCTAGCGCGACAGAACACGTTCCACACCCATGCAGAATCAACTTTAACTTTGTAAACGTTCTATCCTGCAGTCAGTACGTTTTTATTTGGGAATGGAAAGGCAAAGTTTCTAAGAAAAATGGCTGCAAGAATTCTTGGAATTCAATCTGCTGTGATAAATATACGGAATGTAATTTTGGTTTGTTAAGGCCTTTTTAAATGTTTCAAATTTAACAAAAGAAAAATTCCTTCTTTGTCTAACATTCACATCACGTTTCACTTCACGGATTCAAACACCGTCATGTCAGACACAGTCTGACAACCTGCGCACACACAGTTTGAAGTCATGTACTGAAAGAGGCCAATGAAGCAAGTTATTTTCAACAATATTTTTTGTTTACAAACTAAGAGTGTAATTAGTGTCGTTATTATTGCACTGAAAGTACACAGTTCGTGCAGCTGCAGTCACAGGGCAACTGCAGCTTCCGGCTAGGTCGGTATTACTGTTTGAGACATGTCAGCCTAATATGACTTTTCTATTGCACAGTGTCGGTAAATGTATCACTATAACCGTGCTAATAATTTCTAATATACTGACATAGAGACAATTAGCTTAATCACAGTCTATGTGCATTCTGTTAACAGACATTGATTTTTTTACTCCACTACCGTAATTTGTCATGTTTCATAACAGCTGTCGGGAAAACCTTTGGTAAATTCAAGCTCTTTGCCCTGCTTATACCGATAGACCCTCCAATGAGAGCTTGCTAGATGTATTAAAGCTTATATGTCATATACAATTTAAGGCCCCATTGTTTATCACAACAGCCGTGCAATATCCCCCCTGAGTGAGTTCATAAAAATCTTGTCTACAAAAATATCTCACGCACTTCCACTTAAACTCATTTTATAGTTTATTTACAATACCTCCTCTCGTTCTTGCACTTTCGTCTTTGAAATCTGACCTCAATTAATACCTGCAGCATTATTTGATTGACGGTAGACCCTGATTTAGTTTAGACGTAACAACAAAAATATGGGTCAAGATTATTTTCTTGTGGAGTGCAACGTCCTGTTATTTGATATATAATTAGAAGGTTTTGGGGGAAAGTGGCTACTTCCGTTTTCAGGGCGCAAAATACAGGGAGCCGATGGAGGCAGCAATTTCATTAGCAACGTTTATACCTTCGTACCAAACTGCAAAGTGTCCCACCACGCAGTAAAACAATCTTCATTGGCACTGCCGCTATAACCTCATATCTCACTATGCATTACAAGTTGGAAAGAATTTATTCGACGGCGTATTTATTACAAAGTTTATAGATTCTCTGTAAGACAATAATCTCACACACTACTGCCCTTAACCAGACTGGAACATAAATGAGTACCAGGAACATTTCCTGGGGGTAGAGGCGGCCGGTGCGTAGGGCTGACAACCTTACCACCATCCTATGCCGTTGTCATGTAATCTGGGAACCTTAACTTCCTGGAACCCTCAGGGCCACTCCAGGCCTGCAACGGGACCGCTTTACCTTTACCTTTAACTTCAACTTGTACGCAGCAATCATCACGGACGATCATCGGATACTTGCTTATTTACTACATGAAGCAGAGTTCTTCTTGAGAAGCTAACCGGTTTTCAGCTAGTCAAGAAATTCCCCGCATTTTATGGAACCCAAAGGTTCATTATCGCATTCACAAGTGCCCGCCACCTGTCCCTATCCTGAGCCAGCTCGATCCAGTCCATACCCTCACATTCTACTTCCTGAAGATCCATCTTAATATTATCCTCCCATCCATGCCTGGGTCTCCCATGTGGTCTCTTTCACTCAGGTTTCCCCACCAGAACCCTGTATAAGCCTCTCCTCGCCCTTATACGCGCTACATGCTCCGCCCATCTCATTCTTCTCGATTTTATCACCCGAAGAGTATTGGGTGAAGGGTACAGATCCTCAAGCTCCTCATTACACAGCTTCCTACATTCCCTTGTTACCTCGTCCTTTCTAGGCCCAAATATTCTCCTCAGCACCCTATTCTCAAACACCCTCAGCCTGCGTTCCTCCTTAAACTTCAGCGACCAAGTTTCACACCCATACAAAACAAAGCAATAAGCACGTACATGTACACGTAGTACTAATACGGCCTTTAATATTTGTATTTAAATCTGTAGTACTAAACCAATACGCGCACTTCTCGAATTATTAATGTTACCTGTTAGATCAGTGACGACCAACCCGCGACAGGTTGTAAATTTCATACATAGAACATACATATATTTTACGAGAATTACACTATAATTATTTAGGACTTAAACTATACCGTAATTCTCAACACTTAGGGCCCACTAATTATTCCACATTAATATTTGGGCCCCTCAGTCAGAAACAAATTTTGGGCACCTCCTGTTCCAGATTTTACGGCGTAAATTCGTAAGAGAAAACGCAAAATTGCTCTTTTTAAACTTCAAACTAAGTTCACATTCGAGGAAGGGTACCAAGCCTTCGCTACTTAGGAAACATGGAAGTGAGGGGTCAGTTGCACGACCCGGCCAACTTGCCTCAAGGGAAAAGAAGCTGCTACTACAGCAGGCTGTGTATGTTTCTCTTCGGTATAGATTTCGTAACGAAGAGAAAACTTGCGAGATTTGGTGTTCTCATAGGGTAGGCTTTGACGAAGTGGCTACTGTAGGATATAACAAGATATCATGTTACAGAGCAAAGTAGTTTCATGTGATTGTTCATTAATCATATCCAAATATTGATAGCTGGAATAATCTTAAAATCAAAGAAGGATTCAATACTCCAAATATGCTTTGGAATTAAATATTTCCGAACTTCTTTCTTTCTTCCGTTAGCACATTTCTCGGAGAATTAAAGAAGTATTGGCTACCAAGAATATGCAGTAATGCAATAGCACACAAATCTTCCGTAAATCAGAGAGTCGTCTTAAAATTCTATGCTCCAGAAGGGTGACGAAGCAAGATTCCTACGGAGGACTCAAAAGTGTTAGGTACAAGCGTACAAAATTCCGTCGCCATGCAGAAATGGCGCCTGCGATTTTTGCGCCCATTCAGCATTGCATTTTTAGACTGCAGGCTCGCATTGTGATCCCGTGTAATCTGGTATTTGGCTGTCAGTATTATAGAAGAAATGAACTTCGGGTGGAAAATGATCAAGTATATTCGTCCCAGACCGGCGAACACCCGCAAGACCTAAAGAGAGCAAATGTCCATTGGTTTAGGGCCTGAGTGTTGCAACTGGCGGAGCCTGGGTAATTAAGCTGGTAATGCCACTAGGCTGCAAGATGGGCAGTCTACGGACTGTGATTCAGTCCCCGTTAAGGGAAAAATATTTTCTTCCCTCCATAGGTACCGACCGGATCCGGGGCCCACACACCCTCCCATTGAATAGTACCGGTAGATCTATTCCTAGGAATAAAGCGTCTGGAGCGTGACACTGATCACTCAGCTTCATTGAGTGCCGAGGGTAAGGACGAGTCGAGCTACAGCTAGACTCTTCAGTTTACCTTCATAGCTAAGAATTACTGGAGGTATATTAAACACGAATTTTATATTCAAGGGTCGTGCATCGTGAAATATATGCCAATAATTGTCCAACAAGATGCAATTATATACAGTTTATTTACATCTGTAAACCGCTGTACATGTTTCGGGTGGTATCTCCACCCATCATCAGGAGCTAATGCCACTGTATCCACAGCATCTGACATTAGTATAACCGTGAGCGTAACGCAATTACGGTTTTACTAATGTCAGATGCTGTGGATACAGTGGCATTAGCTCCTGATGATGGGTGGAGATACCACCCGAAACATGTAGAGCGGTTTACAGGTATAAACAAACTGTACACAGTTGCATCCTGTTGGACAATTATTGTCATATATACCAAACACCTTTTTAAGTACACCAACCAAATGCACAATGTCTATTCCTTACATATATTTATCGTATTTCTCCTACGCGTTTCGGCGTTATGACGTAGCTAATATAGAAAACATAGCTAACAGCTACATAAAAACACACGGTTTTAAGAAAATGGCAAAAAATCTCCCTGAATATGGTGAATGTAGAACGACACACGTGGGAGAAATAAGGTAAATGTTCGTAACAAATATCGTGCATTTGGTTGGTATAGTTGAAAATGTGTTTAATAATATGGGAATGCACGGAATGGAATACTTCAGAATGGGAGTAGCGGTATAAGTTGAACATATCTCCTGGCCGTGCATAGCAACAACCTTAATACTGTTCTGTTGGGTTCTCAAGACGTATGACATTGTAGCTCATAGACCTGTTGGACTTCGCCATTTTATGTACTGGAATTTAATACACCACGATAAGGGAACAGGTTTGTCACCCGTCTTTAGGATTCCACCTTCCAAAACAACTCTCAGTACTTGGTCATAATTTACACTGTCATTAAACCCGTCCTAACGTCAAATTAGTAAACACCACACAATTAGCAATTACCATACATTCTAAAGGAACGTTAGAAAATTTTTTCACCTTCTTATAATATGCAATATTTACTAATTTGGTGCTACTTTGGGTCTAATTACAGTGTAAAATAGTAATCATACAGTGTCAGCTATTTTGTAAGAAGTCAGCCTGAAGACACGGAGCGAATCTGTCCTCACAAAGTAGTGTAATATTTTAGTGAGGTGTTTTGTATTTACATTTCAGTACATGCGATGAAAAAGTCCACATGTTCTACTGACTTCAAGGGAATAACTTCACTGTTACAGCCCAGAGTAGAGGAATATGGAGATCACAGCATGCATAAACACGACAACTGAAGAAAGAGGTGGCTTACTGTTGTGTATTTAAGAGATTTTTATCTTTCTTCCGGTACGGTTTGTAGGTGTAAATTATCGGTCCCCTAACGGCATAAGAACTTTGACAAGTGGAGTTCGCTCTAGTTTGATCTGAACCCATACCCTCATTCTGCTTGATGAAAGGTGAAAATTGGAAAACGTTTTGTGCTGCAATTAAAATCTCGCTACGCAACCAGAATGACAGAGACAGACCATCCTACAGAGTGCTTCTTTTGTCAGCTGTAAATTTAACGTCCAAAATTGAATTCTAGAATTTGTAAGCCCCAGGAGACGTGATCTTCCGTCATCTGAAAGGAAGGCTAAAGAACAGTCAAGCAGAAGGAGTCGCAATTTCATAAGGGTCACGGACGGACTAGGAAAGGCAATATTATTGCCCCTCACAGCCGGGCGTGCAGCAACCGCTGCCTGAGCTCTGCAGTTTAAGGCTGCGACTCTTCAATTTCCTATAATGTTTTGTACTCGATTATGAAATACAAAACTTCAACAATTCGTTTTAATTCCAATTTCATTCATTTTAAATCAATGGATAATGGTACGTGACTCCTTTTGTGAAAAGATTTACTTGGGTTAAAATATTTCAAAACCATTCAAATGTACAGTTTGTCTCTCACAATTATATTACATTAGATATCAAAAAATAAAAACTCCTACATTTTTCTATCTTTCTAGGATAATCAACAGGGAGTAAACACATCAAATAGTTACGTATGCAAATGAAGTATAAAACACCGTGTAATATCAATCATAACATTTGGAGATCAATATGTTATAAATCGTGTCGTAGAAGAGAAAGTAGGCAATAGACGGTTCCATGTGAAACAGATATAATCCTGCTTTATATATTTCAAATAAAGACCAACAAATGCATACATATTACCAAAACACCACTTTATTAAACACATTTTAACAGAGCGACATGTTTTACCCTCCAGAGCGCCGTACTCAGGGCATACGACTGACACATTTCAGCAGGAAGTGCAACAAAATGTGTCACCAGACGTAAAATTCAACTTTGTGAGCAGCATGTAGTGAGTGATGCAGCAGCCATATAACTCAGGTCTTTATTTTAAATGGTGCTAATAGTGCACGGGTATGAACAAGACAAAGATGTGTATATAGTGATATGGAACTCTGATGTTCAATACCTCAGTCTCACCCTGTATATACGTTACACACACAGGAAACCACCGGGACTTTTTAATGTTTTAATGCAATATATTTGTGACAGTACACACACAGGACACCTCCGGGAATTTTTAATGCAATACATTTGTGACAGACTAATTATACTTTTGGTTGGATTTGGTAATGTTTTAGTTATCAATGCACGGAATTAACAACATTAGATTTACTTTGGTTACTCACATATAATCTATGATAACTATCCTTAATTTCGATATTCTAAAAATACATTTATTGGCTCAATATCTAGGTCTCCTTGCACTCATGTCTGACGCGCCCCCGTGATACATTTCTTACATGCCCCTGAGCCATTCTATTTACTAGTATTTCCAGACCCATCAGTGTAATATACGTCCTTCAAGACATTAATCACGTGAGATGCATGACACGTATAACTTCTCTCTATTGAGCTGCACCTTGCCAAATAATGATGACTCATGGCACCCAATAACAGGACGGTGGTGAATGTACTTGAAAGTAATGCAACAGCGATGTCATCCGGATGCCCACTAAAAGTGTAACGAAGAATGGAAAGGTTGCAAAGCACTGAAGATCAAATGTTACGCGCCTGCTTCACCGCCGTCCGAAATTCAAATTTATTTCAGTGCAATTAAAGTTTTGTGTACAAGCCTCAGCTACAATGTATAAAACTCAAAATTCTGTGGAGTAATTTGACAAGTAGCTAAAGTCTTAATACACTGAGATGCAACTAATTTATATTTCTAAAAATATTCGTGCATCTGAAGACGCAATATCACTCAATGATTATTATCAACATGTCATAAATTTAGTTCTACGCTTCTTGTGCTTGCATTTTTAGGATGACGCACAATTTTAGTAGGCTGTGCCTGATATTGCGAAATGTAAAAAAAAAATCATGTTTTCTTAAGACAGAACGTAACGAACGCCCTATCATGCTGTAAACTCTTGCGAGAAATTAGGTGATTTTTTTTTTCAGATAATCGTTTTGTTCCTCTCAGATATACTGAAATTTCAATGACGGCTAACACCGAGTTAGGTTCTTGCTAAATTTTTTTCGGTGAGTTTTAAAAGACTGCGTTCAATGATTTTCAACGAACTGCCTGTATTACACTGGATTCAATGAAAACTTACGTGGGAAATATCACAATTTTGCTAAATATGACTGATCAGTAAATATTAACTTCAAAATAAATTCAATTTATATCTTACTTTACAAGTTTGTAATTGATAATGCTCTTACGAGGCCTCTTTGTTTCTTGTTAGCCTCTTAAATCCTAGTGCTTACTAAATATGTCGTCAAGTTCACCGTCAAAATTCTGCATTCTTTCCACACAGTGTACTTAAGCGTTTTGCATGGATCCGAAACAAACCGGTATTATTCCTCTGCACAATGTTAACTGATGGGTTCCTATAACCGACACAGACAGTGTTTACTGTGCAGTATGGCCTGGGTATTTAAATAAAATTTAGGTTAATTTTCGCCTTCAGAGAGTTAAGGACATTTTAAAGTAGTACAAATCTTAACAAGCTTGTTGTTAATGCTCATAAAAAGAGTTCTATAAGTAACCTGTGTAATAAAGCTTCATTCACACACAACTGCATTTAATGTTAACTCTCAAGGTCGCAAATTTAATTAGCCAGCAAGGTGAAAGCTCCCGCTGCATGGTACACAAGACGTCCTGCAAAAAAAAAAAAAATCCTACGTAATCCTCTTCAATTTCTTTGTTACCACAAAGAAAAAAGACATACCATTAAGTACAGCTGCAATGCAGTTAAACAAAAAGTGCCCACGTGTATGCTACCCACAAACCGGGGTCCATTGTCTGTCATCACATACAACACGCTGTTCTCGATATCCCTGGAGCGTAACTGTTGTAACCCTTACCGATCAAGAGATCGACCCCCGTCATGTGGCGGGCTCATCTTTTGCTCCTCTACAATGACGTCACTGGCAGCGTGTTCCTTACGACGTTTTATCCACGTACCAGGCGAAACGCCATCAGGCCTCAGAAGGCAATAGTCTTTATACTGTCCAGAATTTATTGCCCATACTAACTCACAGACACAATAATTCAATTTAATTCAATTTAATTCAATTCATGTTCGCTAAAGTGCTGAGTCAAGAGTCTAGTGGCCAATAATAGGAAGAGCATAAAAAAGACACAAAGCAATGAGAATAAAAAATAACACAAAAGCATAATTACAAAACAATAGCAAACAACTGCGACACAAAAACAAATTACATAATTAAATTTAACAATAATAATAATACATTATGGGAGGAAAGTAACCTGCCTGTTACTTTCAAATTCTAAATTAATATGACATGGCTAATATCAATTATAAATTAATTAGTAATTACCAGGATAGGAGTACGTTTTACGAACCTGGCAGTCCAAGAATGCTAAACGTAAGCTTTTATTAGAAAATAAATGTATTTTCTGTATCTAAACGAGCAACAAAACTGACATCACCTTGAGCCATGTGAGTTCAGTGTGCTTTAAAATAAATTAACATTTTAAGATCCACGTAATACTACCTTCTTTTCTAGCAGGTAGAATCACAAATAGTCTCTTAACTAATTCTTAAATATTATTCTCCATTTCTTGAGTTTCATCTTTTTCTCAGATCCAACGTAAAGGACGTTGTCTCGCAGTTTTTTCCACCCCTGATCTGATACGTAATTACTAATATAAACTAGAATCCTTGGTTTTGCAACATTTGAGGATTATAGAAAAGAACAAAAATATGTTTCTGAAATTTAAATTATTGATAACCGATGGGAATTGTTCAGTTTTTTTGGTAAAATCGCATAATATGGACCCAAATTTCAAAGCCACTCTTGGACTACTAAGCTGTGTCTCTTTTGTCGGCTTTCAGTTACAATGTTTTATATTCTTTTGTGCTGAAAAAACTGAATCATCATGCAAAATAAAAATGAATAAATAAAGACATAAAAATGTGGCTTATCGAATCGTTTTACAATTAACATAAAATAAGATTATCTGTCAGCTGCTTAAATTAGTTTCATCCACGTTTCAAGCTGTAGAAAATATTATTCAATAATTTTATTGTTTCACTAACAGCACAACAAGCGAAGACTTTAGCCCTTCGGTGGCGTGTTGCTCTTAAAAAAGGGGAAGTAAACCCAAATTTCTCAATACGCCTCTTCTTTACATGTTTCTGAACTAATGCCATTGCCACTCAAAATCACTACACGGTACAACACCTGTTCCTGTTTTTACGCACGCCTCTAAGCAACCGATAAATCTCTATCAACACATGCGATTTGTGATTTGCTGTCGAAACCGTAAGAAATCCCAGCGATATTTTGATTGAACTGATTTCTAATTTAGTCATCGTCATTGTCATGTTCATGAAGGGTTTGGCATGTTTCCTGTTCCTTAATCCTAAGATGAAGTTGGTCCCTCCATCTCTTCCTCAGTCGTCCTATGTTCTTTCGTCCTTTTGGTTTATATTGTAGTGCTTGTTTTGGTATTCTGTTTGTGTCCATTCTCTGTACATGTTGTAGCCACTTTTCCTGGTACTGTTTTATTTCCTTTACTATGCTCTGTGCTCCCGTTTTACCCCTAATACATTGATTCTTTTCTTTATCTAATTTTATTATTTCAAGTACGTGTCTCAAAAATTTCATCTGTGCTGCTTCTAAACGTTGTTCCTCTCTTTTCTTTAGTACCCAAGCTTCACTTCCAAATTTCAATGCTGCTTTAGCTGTAATATTGTGATTTCTTAATTTTGTTTCTTTGTTCGTTTTCCAAAATGTCTCCGTATAGCTCCGCTTATTTTATTATGTTTGCAATTTATCTTCTAAATCACTTTTGTATTCTGATATACGGTACCCCAAGTATTTAAAAACTGTTACTTGTTCAATAATATTGTCGTTTACCACAATTTTTACCCTCTGTATGTGGTTTCCCCACATTGCCATTGATTTTGTTTTTGTAGTAGATGTAGTTAATTTATATTTTCTTGCTATAAGATTCAGGTGGTATGCCATTGTCTGTAGCTCATCTCCTGATGTGGCAATTAAAATCTGGTCATCTAATTTAGTTTTTGAAGCTAAATGAGCCTGACTATTTCCTTTATGTTAATTACTATGTACCCAGTACGTGTGTCATAATTATAACAAGGATAACTTAAAATATCGTATAAATCAAGAAGACATTGATGACCTTACTGTTACATTTATGCAAAGTCGTTGTATTTACAGTCTCGATAACATATTTGTATGAAATACTGTAAATCTGAACAGATGTCACGCAATAAAGACTGCAACATCAGGAATAAAATATTTCGATATACTTCTGGACACAGCTTTCTTAATTTTACATCATGATGATGATGATGATAATAATAATAATAATAGTTACTGACGGCCAGCTGTACCTTTTTAACTATAGGGGAAAGAATAAAAGAATAACATCGCAAATAGCAGTCACATCTTCTGTATGTGAAATCAAACGTAACAGATAAAATATTTCAACACATACAAAAGCTTGCAGACTTGAACCCATAATGTCTACTTTTCGTAAAGCCATTAATGGACAAATAGGGCGCATGTATGCGTGCGCAATTAAAAGAAAAAGTGGCGATTTTTACGCTGAGTTTTTTTATTTATATGCCTTCCATTGTGGAAATAATTTTGCTCCCGTATATCCTTATCGCATGTAGCCTAAGGTTTATTTCTAATTACTTAACTCTCTTTCAAACTAGTACAAATGACAGATGTTCGAACATTCCTGTAACGAAAGTGACCACCACCAGACCTGGTAGAATTTTTCTGTTCTGACTACTCATAAAAAAAATCTGTCTCGCCTTAAATATCCTCGATTTTGACCTACATAATATGCTGGAAGACCAACAGATAGTTTCGGTAACGATATAAACCAGGTTCTTGATTATTTGTTTGTTCAGAAAGCGACTCGCATAGCTTTAAATTAATTTTACAAAGGACATCCAGTCACGTTTGTGAACTTAAAACACATATTCATGATTCCGTCAAATATATATATATAGTTGTATGTTTGTATGTATGGTTGTTTGTTTTGTATATTTTTGTTCAATTTTGTAAATTATGTATTCTTATGGTTATATATTCTTATTTTCATGTTTATATATTCTTATTTTTATGTACCCTCCTGGGTATTCTCTTTCATTGTGTTGTGCTGTGTATTGTTTGTTTGTAAGTGTGTAGCCTAATGTACTACTGCCAACGGGTGTCAACACAATTGCAATTAACAAATACATTATATCATATCATATCATATCATATCAAACACGATCGCGTTATTGTATTCGACAAGCGAATTCACACGGGCAACCTCGGTTCGCGGTACAACTCTTCTGGAGACCGAGCATTGCCGCTGGCATGCAGGGACGGTGAGATCGCATTTATAGAAAACATGTTTTTCGAAAGACAGGTAGCCCCTGTTACCACGGTTACTTTTGTGTCTGTAGGCTATACAGATTAATTGCTGCTATTCTGTGTGGTTTAATCATCGCTCATCCCGGGTTTGTGTCAGTTATTTTGCTTTCGGTTTTGTTGCAAACCTTCGGCAAAAAAAAGATTTTATCGTCGATTAAAAAGTAACATCCACATTTATTCCATTTCTTTACTCGGGCACTTAGAACGCCGTAAAATTTGTTGAAGTTACGTAAGAAAGGATAAGATGGACTGGGTGTCAAAATGTCCCGAAAGGCATACAGACTTGTTCTGAAGACAACATCTCCGAACAGTCGTTACTAAACACAAGACAAGGAAGAACAAAGCGCAGGGCAACACATAAAAACAAAAAAAGATTATGGCAGTGAAGCAAAATAGTTTCGGGCAAGAAATACAGAATAAAAGAGACAAAAATGTTCATTAAATAAAAATATATGCAAAAAATAGGTAGTGTAAATTTTTATTAAATTACTCCGACATATTTCGGTGTTAATACACCATCTTCAGTGAGTTTACATGTTGTGTTAGCTAATGTTATGAATTATTAAAATGATAAAATAGAATATAGTAATGTGGCCGCATATGTAATTTTTGGAATTACATATGCGGCCACATTTACCAAGATTTTATCATAACAACGCATTACTATATTTTATTTTATCATTTTAATAATTCATAACTTCATCTAACACAACTGTAAACTCCCTGAAGATGGTGTATTAACACCGAAACATGTCGGAGTAATTTAATATAATTTTACATTAATTAATAGTGTGTGTGTTGGTATATAAAAAAACAATTTATTATTCAATATTCATGGTATGAACATAAAAGTGGGCAAAAATGTATTTTCTATAAACTAAATTTATTTGTTACAAGAAAAGATAAGTAACAAACACAGACCTCAGAAAATAATCATTTTTTAAATTCATATCACCGCAACTGAATACTAACAAAATGGCTGAACGCGATACATAGGATGACAAAGTAGTAAAACCCGTACGCCTGCAGAAAATATGGAAACCAGGATTTAAATACACTACTCAGGAACAGAAGATTACCCATGATCCTGCATAATTAAAGACGGTGATTAAATTTTCCGTGCTATAATAATATTTATTTACTGCAATTGAGTTGTTACCCGGTGGCAGTGGAGGATGATATCATTGTCTGTAACATCTTTAACACACGGATGAAAAATCTTCCATAACTCATGGCATGAAACCTCAGCTACTTCAGGCCATCTTGTGAAATAAGTTACAGATACAAAAAAAACACTTTATTCTCGTTAATGTCAGGTCTTTAAATTAATGTCGTAACAAATCCATAAGTGATGCATGCGAGCGTATCTGGTTGTCATAAACCTGGACGTGAATTCAAAAGACAGCAGTAAAATATAAAGCATATCAAGTTACGCAGAGAAAGCCGCTCCAAGTGACAACAGCCTTCTGAATCATGTCGTCAGAGAAGACAAAATAACGTATCAGGTTGAAACACAAGAGTGGTTTGTGATTAATTATAGTCGAGACTGAGGCCCGGACTTGCATCCGGTGGAGTCCATGTGGGAATTTGGTGGGCGAAGTAGCATTGATACAGACGGCTCTCGTGTGCGCCGGTTTTCCCTACCAATTATAATTCTACTACCACTCCTTCCATCCGCCCTCCCCCACCACCCCACCCCCCCCCAAAAAAAAAGAAGAAGAAGAAGAAGAAGAATAATGCTGCAAGGAAACGTTTAACACTTTAGCGGTTACAGCTCTAATTTATGTGCATATAAGGTCCAGTTTTGATACGCCGTCACTTACTTAGCAGTTGGAAACCCTTGGTACAGCAGGTGTGACCTGCAATTTACCTGACCTAAGGATATTGAACCAAGAAGGATGGGCGGAGTATGTAGAACGCACGACACGGACCGTAGCCATACAACAATGTAACAGGTAAAGTTCACACTATAGCATTATATAAAGACACGGATATTTAGTTCCACACTTTCTTTAACCTCGAAGCTGGATGGGGTGGGTAGTCAAAGCCACGCCTCGGGTTCTGCTGCACCCCGGGAAAGAGTGCCGGTACCCAGTGTACAACAGGCTGGGAGGGTCTCTGGGTCGGTCTGGACGGGCCCAGAAATCTCTTGCCTGCACTGAAGTTCGAACCCCGAATTGTCAACCCAGTAGTCAGTTGCTATCCCGAAGTTTCCAAATCACCAATTTTATACTGGGCGCCCCCGCATATTTAATATATCTACCTAAGAGACTCACTTTTCTATCCGATGCCCATCTTTCACCCAACGGCAAGTTTAATTTCTACCACAAAAGGAATACTACAAGGTGCAGGTTGGTAACATTAGTAGTATAATTAGCCGAAAAAAATGCTGCCTGTCTCTTCTAAGCAGACGTGCACTTAGCCACAATACTACGGAGAGTAGCCTGCAATTAAGCTATAATTATTATCGCAATGTACCTTAGCCTTCTATAAGCAGTTCATGCTGATGTAATGATTGATACAAAGCACAGTCTATCGTGTAGGACCTTATACTTAGCTTGAACATAAATATAACAAATGGATTCCAGTTACCACAAACAAACATGAAGAATAAAATTCTGAAAAACTATTTTCTTTCCAACTCTTAATTGCTTTCTAATGTTATATTATGTAATAAAAGTCGAGCCACACTCGTATTCTAATACACGAGTTTAGGCTTCAGCAAATACTTAACCGATAATGTTAAACCATGACTACTTTCAGTGGGTATTGAAAGAAAGGGTTTTATGTAACATTAGTGTTGCTACACGAAGGTAAAATAACTCAAATATCCATCAGCAGCCACCTACTAAATATGACGTTGCAAGTGCAGTTTCCGTGTTATTGGCATTCTGCTCCTTGGACATAATTGATTGGCACGTTGTCCGGATATCTTACGTTAAAACACCACCATAAACTCGCTGCGAATCTGAATGAAGACATCACGAAGTGCTTGGATACGTACTGTAATACTAATTTTTACGTCAACACAACTGTTCTTATTACACAAGGTAATATGTAGGCTACACGTAGTAATATCTACATTCAAATTCGCAGCGAGTCAAGCTAAATACATCTATTTATATGAGAACTTAAGAGCTAAGTGCAGAGGTGCTGTGCAAACATTTATTTTAAGCTTAAATATTTCACTGATGTAAACACACTGGGATCCCAATGTGTGCACAGCGTCCTGTGACTTAAACTGTAAAGAATAGGCCTGAAGATGACTATTTATTAGTCGAAACATGTAGCCTACATATTGCCTTGTGTAATAAGAACAGTTGTGATGAGGTACGAATTACAATACCACAACAAACGCCTATTCTGAACACAATTGTATTATCTCATCAGACACATAATCTTGCAGTTTTTACAGTTTGTAGATTATATATATATATATATATATATATATATATAATTCTATATGCTTAATGGATATCCACTGCAAAAACTACACACCTTCCCGAAACATGTAACCACATTCCTTATATATAAATGTTCCTGAATGTATTATTATAGTGTTGTAATGTAACTTATATTAGCTGGGTTGTAAAAACAGGCATGTATTTGGTATTGTTATTCCTGTTTCACTGAATAAACAGAACGATGTGGATGACACACACATATATAGAAATTCGAGGAAACGTTTATTCTGTAAATGTGAAGAGAATATACCACTTGTAAGATTTAAGCGAAAACAGAAGCGCAATAATGTAACGTGTTTTAAAGAAACAATGTACAACAATATTTGTACTGGATTTAACCGGCTGAGGACAGTGTCAAGTGGCTAGTTCTTGTAATAGCAGTAAGCCATAGGGTTACGTAAAAGCGGAGAATTTGTCGACCTGTTCAAATGTCAACAGTGTTAAATACCGCACACCGAAGGCAGTGGTCTAAATTGCAATAATATAGTAGCACAGAATGCAATCGTCTTGCAGGTATATTAGTGCCGAGTCAAAAGGATAAATTATATATCATTATTATTAATTAAAAACAGTTTGTATGATTCTAGCATTAATAAAGAAATGTACTGGTGCAGTCGATGCACTGTTTTGATAACCTGAAATTCTGTATGCGTACTTAAATGTATATTCTAACTGCATGCCAGTACAATTTCCCCCATACATATCATTGCATATGATTGTCATGTAAGAGTGGGCAGAAAACGTATTAACATGTCTTATAATTTCGTAACTAAAGACCACGCAGATTGTGTTCTGAAGACCGAAGGTCTTCGCCGAACTATTATCATTTGTTTCCAGCGTAGATACAAAACCCTGACGGCCACAGATTTGAAAAATGACCGCGAGTCTGAAAAATTGTGTCACGATGACAGATAACACATGGCACGGAATTGACGACAGATAATTTAAATGCTTACCCCATTATATTACCAATGCATCAGTAATGGAGGGAACTATCTACAAAATTAGTGGTATATCAGGACAATGTTACCTGGACTGTTCTTATCAGAGTTCAGCATACGTAATAAAAAACGGGCTTATGCGTCTTATAAACCGATTTTCTGGCTGCTCCTCTTTTATGAGTTTTAAATTCGGTACAAATTCTATCCCTGCAAATCATGTAAGACTGTAAAATGGTTTCTTTAAAATAACCAACACGATGTCACTTGTAGACTATCCTTTATTTTCATGGGTAGTCGTCATTCACTCTCTACATGTTTCGAGCTTTCTAGAAGCTCATCATCAGGAGATCATTCTTC
>Ga0123352_10004247_pt1 | contig 21058 bp, 10 predicted proteins | sample TergutLab28metaG_FD_89700 | JGI IMG/M metagenome (GOLD analysis project Ga0123352, IMG submission 89700) | Labiotermes labralis P1 segment gut microbial communities from Petit-Saut dam, French Guiana - Lab288 P1 | ecosystem: Host-associated > Arthropoda: Insects > Digestive system > Gut ...
AAATGTGAATAATACAGGAACCAAATACATTAGAATTATGAAACAAACTGCATTTTGAAGAGAAAAAAAACGGAGAGTATATACCATGTTTAAAATATTCAGTACATATATTTGTTGAATAAATATATAAAATGTAACTTTAGAGGTTAGCGGTGCGGTACGACCACTATAGTTGACATTAAGCGTCTAAAGGTTAAAATATAGAGGTTGCCTAATCTTTTCGGGATTAAAGATTATTGACGATAGTCTCTGAGTAAACTGTGACGTAAACAGCGACGCCATTTATGTTAGTGATCGCTTATACACGCCCTTAACTAATTTTCTACTTGAATTCCTGCAAGAGGATAACTCAGTGACTCTTTGGCGCATAGTTAAGTATTGTTTTATGGTAAAGGTTAACATAATGATTTCGAGACAACGGCTAGTAATTAAGGATTTACACGCTTCCATGGAAATAAAATTTTAATGCAACTTCGATGTTCAAACGAGCGATACATGAAGAAACACAGGGCGCGTTTCATGGACATAATTCAACGTAACGTAATATGAGGTTCCTTGTTTGGAAAGCGCCCTCCTGAAATTTCCACTGAGAGTCGTGTTGAACGAAAAATTGCAAAAATCATGTAGTAACATTGTCTTGTTTTGAGTACTTCAACGATCTCTGTCAGTGCTAATGGAAGGTCACCCTCACGTGTCAAATCCGGTTAAATATCAAACAAGCTATATAAAAAAAAATCACTTACATAACAGATGAAAGTGAGTATAGTATCATGTCCATGTTTATTGAACTTGCAGATAGCAGGTTTAGAAATATAACAGTTGCTGTAAAATTGTTGGTATGAGTGAAGGATGTGTCATATATATATATATATATATATAGCCGAAACAGAAACATTAACGGATTGAAGTACACGAAAAACAACTTTTGGTACTTGTGATAAACAGTAGTTTGTGCTATTAAGTTGCAGTAAGAAGGACTGAAAGCATAAATTCCCAGTGTAGCCCATACCAAGGGAAATCAAACCATGAATACGCCCCAGCTCATAACCTTTACCTTTCAGTGCTGCATAACCTTGTTCTTCTGCGAAGTTCCAAATTTTATTACAAAACACAACCATTTTGTCGATAAATTTAGAGATTTAATGTACGTCATGCAACAATTTAAGTTCTTGATTTATAAGAACACACATTTTACAGCCTTCACCACTTTCCTTTACCCACATACGTAAAGTAGCAGATAGACTGTGGACAGATAGAGGTCGTTTGTTTTACGGCAGAGCGACTTACGAAGCCAAGTTACGTATTTAATGCAAAGTGATAACACTGTAAGAGGGTTTAGATATTTAGGGAACAGTATTAACAGACACGGATTATCAAAGCTTCATTTGTATTCAGCACGGCCTCTCCCTTCACATGATTCTAATGTTTATTCACCTGCTGTGCAACACAGAGCCTTTATTAAAGTATTTTCGCCTAGCTAGAGTGGCATATTGGCCTTTAGGACCCACGTAATAAGATGAACCACGGAAAGCCCCAGTGTAATGTAATTTAACAAAAGCGAACTACATTCTAGGAGGACTTGTGTATGGAGTTATATTGGATATTTTGAGCAGTTTCTGTTTAACTGAAGGTACCACTTGCCTTGTTTTGCCCTCAGTCTGGATGCCCGTGGCGGTAACGTGGAGTCTGGGAACCACTCGTTTATTAGTAATGACCTGGGAGCCAGAACGTACTTCCAAACTTCTGGCGTGCACCCTGCACGTCTGCAGGTGAATAACGTCGGGGTACAAGATGAAGGGGTATTCCGGTGCCGAGTAGATTTCGTCGATTCCCCCACCAGGAACTTCCGTGTCAACCTTACCATAGTAGGTAAGTCATCGTGGCACAGGGTGCCATATTAACAGTAGGTTAGAAGTGGTCATGTTCGGTTCCCAATAACGTTTAAATTTCACTACCGGGATGCTGATAAGTCCTTAGACCGACCAGGAAGAAATCAAGCACGGAAGCATGTAAGGGACGCGCGCGATTTCAACAACATGGAGACGCGAGCTGTCATCAAGTTTTTTTTTTTTGCAAGGCAAGGCACCGAAGGAAATTCACGCCATTTTGATCGAAACATTAGCTTATTTCCTTCCTGCTCGGCTAAGGACTTATCAGCACCCCAGTATATCAAAATTTCGGGGAGAACCAATCATTGGACACGTTTAAACTTTCAAACAGCGAGTTTGTTTGGGGTTTATAGGGGAAAACATGAGGAACGTGACGTTAGAATTCCAACGTTTTCAGACTTGTTAATTATTTTTCTGTATTACTAGAAGGAGTCTGTGTGATATCCACATATGTGATTAAATACTTTAATTAATGTCATATGTTAGACGGTTAACTGCCTTACTGAATTATTTTAAGAATTATTTATTTGGAATCCAGCACATATGAATTAAAAAAAACATTTGATTTTAGATTCTGGCCTCTGTTTTCGCGTAAGTCCTGACGTGTGTGTATTTTTGCCTGTATTATACAAACTATATTGAATTCAAATTTTATTTTCCATGGGGGTTTTTTTTCTTCTTTTATACCAGTGTGTTATAATATTTAATCATGTCTCTTCCAACATTATTTTGTCGCAGTTAAATTATTTGTGAGTATCTGAATACCTATGGAAATAAGATAAAAGAAACACTATACAAATTTTGTTGAAAGGCCTTAAGTTATGTCAGGGGCTTAGGGAGCTTAGTTCATGTGATAGATTTGAAGTTTTTCCATCCCGAAGTGTTACCACATACAACTAAAATACTACACAACATTTTACTCATATACGAAGGTATATATGTAAGGGCGACATGTTTCGACCTAGTAGGTCATCCTCAGGCCCTTCAGATTTGGTAGTATACTACCAAATCTAACAGTCTCTAATTTTAGTGGAAACCATCACACAACAAGCTCAGTTTATACAATCTTCTACACTGTTCGCTTTTGAATTTGGGATCCCACAATTAAGAAATCCTAAACAACGCTTAGATCTGTGTTCTTGGAGGGCCTGAGGATGACCTACTAGGTCGAAACATATCGTCTTAACATATATACCTTTGTATATGAATGAAATGTTGTGTTATTTGACTGACGTGTAATGTTTTAATTATATGATGGAGTCAGGAATCTTATGGAAGCGGGTTCTTATTGTATGAAGTGGATCAGGGTAGGAAAACATGCCAGGCTTTGTCATCACTCAAGTTCCACAAATGACTGGAATTATCAAACAACATTTACTGGATTTGTGAAAGACAGCTCACCTATGTTTAAAACGCTACTAGCAAGACCAGTGGCTTATTATGCTTGTGCGCATTACGTTAATGACATTTAATACAGTTTGGAAGGAAAGTAACATGACGTCCTTAGTGAAATATGTACTTGGCGCTCCCTTGCAGTTCCGCCTTCCCAGCCAATGATTTATGACGATAAAGGCAAGGAGGTGACGGGTGTGGCCGGTCCGTTTTTGGAGGATTATGATCTGCTGCTGTTCTGCAACGTAATGGGAGGTAAGTAACAGGAATAACCACAATGGCGTCGTCTCGTGTTCTAGTTGTCAGCCCTTGTTTACTGCGCCTGTTTGTAATTAAAGGCTACTAACTTGCTAACTAACTTCACTGCTCAGAGCCATTCTTAAGCTGCGAGTCGCTCGGCTGGTCAATAATATCTGCCCCTTCTGTGTATCATAAGTTCTGATAATCTGTTTAAGACAGCCGGTCAGCTGACCGCGTTGTGAGTCGTTTCTACGCACTCCACACCCGCAAACCACATTATTTGCGGTTTTTATTTTCGGCATTATTCTCCACTGTGTTGCTGAAGTAGGCTACCGAACGGGCCTGTTTTATTCATGCTTCCGAATGAAAGCTTGCTTGCTTGCTTGTTTTCTTTCCTAAATCCTCTCCGCTTTTTCCTCCGTAATTTTATCAACACATAAGAATCTTTGAAGTGTATAAATTATGTAGATCTCCCTATGCAGTATTTTTCCATTTTTTTATTATTGTTTTAGCTTTGTTTCTTGTTTATTTTAAGCGTCGCATGTGTCTTTGCACTGCATGCGTTTCGGTGGTAAACCAACAGAAGGGCTAGAATTCTGTCCAAGGAAAGGGCTGTTAGGATTAACGATATTTTGGCTGTAGACACTTCTTCATAAATAAATTGAAAATCTTAACATATTTCACGATAATCCTGATTGTAATTTATGTATACTCGTACTTGTATTTAATTTAATTATATTTTATATTCTTCTCTTTCTTCCATTTGTTGTTATTTGTTTATTTTTACTAATTTCCAAAATTGTATTATTATTATTATTATATGTAATGTTATCCTTAGAAATTGTCCTATCGCCAGTTGTGCTACTGTGGCAAATTCAATTTATGCTTGACTGAGATGTCTTCAGAAGGCAAACTCTCACGCTTAGATTTGATATTATTATTTTTTTAAATTTAATTATTTAAGCATACACTTTTTTGTCTCTTTCTGCTTTATTTACGCCTTGTGTAATGTACCTTGATGTTGTGGCTGTATGTGGTGCTGTTTGTATCATTGACCACCAGGATGTTGACACGGGACACTAATAATCTAATTACTTAGCGTGTAGTTAAGCATGTAGGGATAGCAGAGGTATAGCTCCACTCATTCTTGACCTCTTCACTGTACAAAAATTGAGCAATACACTGTACGGCCCTGCCTCTTTACCCGTGGAAGAAAATCTAGTGTCATTTTAATAGGAAACAGGAAGAGGTTCGGATTTTGTCTGGACTGTTTGAAGAAGAGAAAATTCTCTTGCGACTCCGGAAATTATTACCATTATTATCTTCCAGGACTGTACTCAGTTTTGTTTGTTCTCAAAATCATACGAGTCTGACTGACCGCGCACTTATTATTATCTGTGCTGCTTGCAACTATTATTATTATTATTATCATCATCATCATTATCATCTCCTTTATTCAGGGTATTTATAATTCCTGAGACAAACTATATCCCTAGGGAATACAGTGTTGCAGCTATTCTGTTGTTACTATTTATGGATGGTGCTTATATCGTTAGTTCCAGTTTTTTTCTCACGCTGCACAACATACGACACACAACCATAACCAGGCACATTCTAAACACCGTACGACTCACACACAAAAACACGACATGCTGCCACAGCACCAAAAGTTAACATAATGAAGTCAATCACTGAATGTTTTAAATTATAATTGTAGCAAGGTACAATATATGCTCCCTAAGGATGATCGTGTGATCGAAACATGTAGGATCGTTTTAAGTTTTATAATGTAAATTTTAGATTTCTTAAATTATATATATATATAATTTAATATATATATATGTGTGTGTGTGTGTGTGTGTTGGTGTGTGTAAATAAACGTTAGTTTCAGTGTTGGATCTATTGTATTTTTACATTAGTACTTTCCGAGTATGTATGCAGTGCCCAATATGGCTGTTTTCTTTAGTTCCTTGACTTCATTTTTCCTCGTATGTTGCTCACGTATTTTCTGAATAACTTTGAAATAGTCCCAGTCGCCTGTATTATTACTATTATTACCTTTTTCTTTACATTCCACATGCGCTGTATTTATATGCTAAGAACTTTATATTTTAGAATTATCTCGGCTTCTTTTTTGATCACATTTCTGTCTCCTGAGATTGCAACGTCTATTAACATAAATGTTCCCTTTCCATTGTCACTGATGATAATATCTGGTTTGTTGTTGGAGATATTTCTGTCAGTTTGTATTTGTTGGTTCCACAATATGGTTACCTTGCCTCCTTGACTTGTTTCTGCTGATTTTGGCACATGTTCATACCGGTATTTCTGTCCAATTGTACCCCTGTTTCATTGCATACGTATGTTGAAGTGCAGTTGTGCACACAATCCATCATGTCTTTTTATGTATTGTTCTTTTGCCGGTATTGAACATGCTGATATTATGTGGTCTATTGTCTCTTCATATTTATTATTATTATTATTAGTGTTAGTCACTTTCCGTACTGTACTCTGTTTTGTTTGCTCTCAGAATCATACGAGTCTGACTGACATTGCACTTCTTATTATCTGTGCTGCTAGAAACTATTATTATTATTATTAGTAGTAGTAGTAGTAGTGGTAGTAGTAGTAGTAGTAGTGGTAGTAGTATTAGTAGTAGTGGTGGTAGAGTAGTAGTGGTAGTAGTAGTACTAGTGGTAGTAGTAGTAGTAGTAGTAGTGGTAGTAGTATTAGTAGTAGTGGTGGTAGAGTAGTAGTGGTAGTAGTAGTACTAGTGGTAGTAGTAGTAGTAGTAGTAGTTGGATATTAGTGTTCTCATAAAGAAAGCCCATTCTCCTTCAGTGACACTCCTGCTTGTTGTCCCAACAAAACAAACATCGGCGCATCAAGAAACAGTTACATGTACTCCATACATCCAAACCCTGCCTTAGCAGAACGTACTTTACTAGTACTCTTCAATTCAGGTATCGGAGGGTCATACATACCGACTATCGTAGTTCAAAATAAATTGTTTTCTTAGTTTCTTTTGGGTTATCTTCTTTTTTTTTCCTGTGGCGCTGCGGCCCAACGCGGGCCATGGCCTCCTCATTCTTGAGGTTTCTAGATCACACACAACGATGCATGACAGTCGGTAGGACTCCTCTGGACGAGTGATCAGCTCGTCGCAGAGACCTCTAACTGACAACACACAACACTCACAACAGATAAACATCCGTGCCCCGGTGGGATTCGAACCCACAATCTCATCAGGCGATCGGCCGCAGACCGACGACTTCGACCGCGCGGCCACTGGGACCGGCAATGTCTTCGTTTACGATTTAAAAACACATCACCTCTTTTTCTTTCTATAACAATATTTATTTAAAGTATTTTTCCACATTCTAAATTTCTACGATAAAAATAACCTATACAGACGATAAATCGTCGTCACATAATCGTACACTGAAGAAAAGATTTTTCCGTCACAAGCTGTTGTAAAAATTTCTGTGGTCTGTCATCAGAGTCAATTATCCGGTCCCCCTAATACCCTTTTCCTTTCGTTCCCAAACTTATTTTTCGTCAATACATTTATTCATGCCGGGTATGTTTTGTGTCTCGTCTCAGGTCGGCCACAACCGCAGGTGACGTGGTGGCACAGAGGAACACTGCTGGATGACGAATCTGAAACATCGTCTGACAGCTGCACGGTGAACAGGTTGTTCATGAAAGGCGTCTCGAGGTCGTTACTGAATGAAAATCTGCAGTGCAGAGCCAGATCGTCTGATCTCTCACCGCCGGTAACAAGAGAAGTCGGTCTCGAAATCTACCGTAAGTAGTCATGTGGGCTAGATCGATCAAATGAAGCGTGTGAAAGAGACAGACAGCTGCGTCTCACGAAATCAGTGGCGGCACAGAATAGCTTCTATCTCACAATGCTTACAGTTTATTTAGTTAACAGTGGCGCCAAAAGTTGCAGAGGTATCCTGTATCTATCAGTACAAATAGACAGATATTTTGGTACAGAAACTGATAAATGACGGGAATAATAAAATCCTTCTACGACGACACACTTACAAGTGTGTGTTTTAACGTTCTGTCATTGTGTTTCGGTGAAGGAAGGTAAGGGAAGTGGGAATGTAGCTCGCGTGAATACGTGAATTTTGTACGAGCATATATGCAGTAGAAATATGTAGGTCAGTATAGAAGCGTAGACGGGAGAATAATAGAAGTATTAAAATAAGTCTTGTAGAGGTGGAGGGGGTTGGTTTGGTCTACAGTCATCGTTTCGCGTCAGGTTCTAATAGCGATCTCTTGCAAGCACTCTAATAATTATAAGGTTTTCATTAAATGCCGGGAATTACTTTTTCGGTTGGCAACTTCTTTTCCGGTTAGGGACCCTGCTTCAGCGAGTCTTCTACCTACCTACCTACCTACATACATACATATATACATACATACATACCTGCCTGCCTACCTCCCTCCCTCCCTACCTACCTACCTACCTACCTACATACATACATACATACCTACATACATACATATATACATACCTGCCTGTCTACCTCCCTCCCTCCCTACCTACCTACCTACCTACCTACCTACCTACCTACCTACCTACCTACATACATACATATATACATACCTGCCTGTCTACCTCCCTCCCTCCGTACCTACCTACTTATTACTTTATATAAGGGACAAACTATTTCAAATTAGTAAACCACTTAGGGGCTACTCTCTCGTTCAGAGGAATTCTGCTGTGTGTGTGATCGGAAAACTTCAAATTGAAGCGTCTTAGGACCGATTTGGGTGTAGAGCACAGAAAGAAAGAAAAAAAGAAAGAAAAGAAGAAAGAAAGAAAGAAAGAAAGAAAGAAACCTATTAGGTGCCAATGCATACATGGAAGGTTGATTAATTTAATGTATAGAAAAAAAATTGCAAAAATTTAGACTGGATGAGCATGCCTTCCGAATGTAAGCAATAATTTGCTTGGCAAGCCTAATAATTTGTTACTCGTTTTAGGAAATTAATTACTGACTTCAATTGAATTTTTCCATGTTTATGCCATCTTGTATGGAATCGGATAACTGACACTATATCCTACTGTTGTTGGAAGACTCTATATACTCTTGTTGGCCAGCAAAATATTTTACTTCAGTTTTCACCTGTGTCATATAGCGTTGCCTCCAACAGCGACCACGACATTCATTAATTTTTAAATCACCAGTGACTAATGCAGCTGTTTTAGTCTACGTTCTTGCGCTAGAATAATTGATGAATAGCCGCCATACTCTGGAAACGGGGAAACATAGCGGCCTCTGAGGTTTTCAGATGTGGTGATTATTACAAAGAAATGAATACTAAATAAATTTAAAAAATCCCACATTTTTAGTTGTTTGTTTAACGACACTCTCCGTATCTTAATTTAAGTACCGCCGAACGGAAGAAAACGGAAAATATTTGGAAGAAAACTGTTCTGATCTGGGGTTTTACCCTGACGTTACTTTAAGGGCCTGAAGAAACCCCCTAATACGCTGCATGTAGACGGTGTCCTGAAAGAAATCCAAACCCGCCTACAACCGAATACGATGTTGGTGTGTTTCCGCTACCCCAGTCTGATGGCTGTTGTAGAGATTGTGGTAGGTCCGTCTTGTCAGTGCTTTGCGCGAGGTGTATGGGTTAGAAACACTGAATGCTACCTTCCGGATTTCTTAGGGGTCTATGAATGCCATGATGATGATTGTCTGGCCATCTGTATAAACACATCGAACTATACGTTTGTAGCTACTTATCAATTGATTCCTTACGCTGTCATGAAAGAGTTTGTTGGAAATTCGGAGTAAATTTACATACAGTTGACAGTTTGGATGTTCAAGTCACTGTACCGAACGGAGACTAAACTCTTTTCAACAGCGCTTATGCCAGTCTGTGACCAGCTGACTCCTTATCCATTTGGTAAAGGTAAAGCAATCCCATTACAGTCCTGGACAGGCCCTGAGGATTCCAGGAAGTTGAGGCTCCCAGATTTCAAGACAATCGGCACATGAAGGTGGTAAGGTTGTCAGCCCTACACACCGGCCGCCTTTACCAGGAAGTATTCCTGGTACTCATTTCTGTTAGAGGCTGAGTCAACACCAGAGCCACAGTGCGGCTTGTGTCAATAAAAAATTCCAATTACACCATCAGGAATCGATCCGGCGACCTTCCGGCTTGTAGCCTCAACCAACTGCGTCACCACGTGCCCCATATCTGATTGTTACCTGGAGCTAATTAGCAAGGGTTAAATTGACAGAATTTAAGGCTGATCACTCATCCCTGTCTAATGCCGAGAGTAGGACTATGTTGAGCTATGATGAGCTATGTTTTCACTTTTCTAACTTTTCATTGCACCTTATTTAAAAACAGAACATATTGCTTATTTGCGACAAGAGTGTCACAACCCAAAATTTTGGCATTTTTGAGTTATTGTTATAGAAAGAAACGTTTGCAGATGCACTTTTATCAGGTACAGTGTCATAACGCAGTGTGCAAAACTCGCCGCTGGAGGGCAGTTGTGTCGTCGTTACACTCATAGAAAATTATAGCGTTTCAAAACCTTTAGAAGTTTCTCCTGAAAAATCACAAATTTTGAGTTGTGACTCTGTTGTCGCAAATGAGCGATAATTATGTTCATATGTAGTTTCTCGATGTATGTTCCCTCCTACATGCACAAAAGGTATGCATTACATACTTTCGGAGGGCGGTAGAGCCAGTCATTCACATAATGGTCGTATTTCGGATTTCTAACCTATCTACTGATTACGGTGCAAACACACACAGATCTACCATCATTTCAATAATAACCAGCTTCAAACCCTGAAATCTTACAACCTGTCATGCGATCTCGATATTTGTACTGTAAGCTTGAAACATATTTTTCCCTGATACTTATCTCTTTCTTTTACCCAGGATATATTTCAGCTCAGTAGTAGCTTTTCTTGTCTAATGTGCACATGGGAAATTGGATCGCAGATACAGGTGCCTTCGAATGATGTTACGGGCACATAGCTAACTGTAGCCATTAGAAAAAAGAGGTTTTGTTGCTAGGGGTAACGACGCAAGAAGTTCGCATTGTCCGCTCAAACGAAAGCCAAACAAAGGAAGACTGGCAATGGGGAAGATTTTGGTACTTCAGAGATGATAGAGCCTGTCACAATGTCAAATACTGAAAGAAGAGGGATGGAATAAAACGTTGTGCGAAGACAAGTTGACAATAAAACCAAGACTAATAAAGAGACGGGAATAGTAGCCTATAGAAAGAGAGAGGGAGAGAGAGAAGTCAAACCGAAGGAATTAGGGCTTGCTGAATAGGAATTTTCAGTGAAATATAAATTATTCATAACAAAATCAAGAGGGAAAGAAGTTTTATTAGTACGACAAGAATCTTAAGTGACTTTTTTACTGAAACGTTTAAGGTATGTCAGCTATTTTTTTTTTAAATTGACGAAAATTTGGAGAAAATTAATAAGAATGTAGCATATAAAAACAATATTTCAAGTTATATAAATTAAATCTGATATGTGGTTGACCATGCATCGTAATTCAGTGTGGATAACAAACCAACTAAATGTCACTTTTGTGTAATGCTTTATTTTCTCCTTTATAAGTTGTTCAACAGCCAGCCAGTCTCAAGCTGCACAACACACGACACACATAGCCAGGCGCACTTTCAGTGGCGTACGACTTACACAATACGACATGCTGCCACAACACTAAATTAATATGACAAAATCAATCAGTGAGTGTATTTTAAAAATGTGACTTTAGCAGGGAACAGTGTAGCTCCCTGAAAATGATCTTAGGATCGAAATATGTTGGAGTGATTTTAAATGTTTTAATGTAAAATAATTTATTTATATATATATATATATATATATGCATTAGTTGGTGTGCTAATTAAACGGTTGACTGTTTTTAAGAGGAGATTGATGGGCAGACCAGCTGGACCTAAGTGCAGAATCCACATTTCAGTGTCTATTTTACGTAACAAATAGTATCATAATTAGTACCCTTGGTCTCATAAGCGGGCAATTAAATTCAAAGAATAGTGACACACTCCGGAAATAGGTAAAGTGATCCCGTTACAGGCCCGGTGTGGCTCAGAGTGTGGGTAGAGGTATAGCTCTGCTCTTCCACGACCGCGGCACTAGAAGGGGGTGAGTGGTCAGCAGCACGCCCCGGCCGCAATTTACCGCCGGGGAAAGACCCGGTACGCATTTTACAGGAGGCTGGGTGTGCCCCAGGGCCGATCTGGACGGGCGGAAAATCTCGTCACTCCGGAAATAGAGTGTGTGTTTTTCACCGGGGAATAATTAATATGGGAGAAAAGTTTCGTTAAGAACGACGCAAAAAAAAAGTCGTTTGATAACCGTGACATAGCTCAGAAGATGCTATTAAAAATTCAGACATCAGAGGTGTCTGTCTGATCCGAAACAAATTTTGGCATTGTGGGGACTTGTCATTTTTTGTTAAATATTTCGATATAAAGCAGAGCAATATCAGGTTATTCTTATCTTCGCATTTTAGATAAACACTTGCCTGTGTGTATATTGCACTTACAACAGCCCTGAAGATTATATGAGAGATCAACTTCTCTGTGGTCATGATTGTTACCGTATAAATCGTTCTATTGCTACTGTCAAATTTCTGTTGTCATAAACAAAAAGTTTCATACAATTTCATGTAATTTGTTAGTTAATTCAAATTAGCCTGAATTATATTCCTATGCATCGTCTATATAAATGCAGTGTTTAGTATAAGCTCACCCTAACAAACAAATTCCACCAATTGTTGTACCTATCTATGTTTTCTCTGTTTCTTTTTGTTGCAATGGATGCCTAACCAATGAACACGATCGTATGTTCGCCCTGTATTTTTCAAGAACCTTGTTGGTCTATTGACATATCGGATTACGTCACTGTGTCTTTGAATTCGTATTGAAAACTTACATTGGTGATTATACTCGTACTCGGGTTGCACGGAGATTCGTGATTTTGTAAAGGTAAAGAAAAGGTAAAGTTCACCTTATAACAGGCCACAAAGTCCCATAGGGGGTGTAGAGGTATAGCTCTACTCTTTCTTTAATCTCGGCGCTAGATGGGGGTGGGTGGTCAACGTCACGCTTCGGCCGCTTTACCCCCGAGAAATAGAGGGTAGGCATCGTACAGGAGGCTGTGTAAGCCCCAGAGCCGCTGTCGACGGATGCGCAAAATCTCGTTTCCACCTGTATTCGATCCTCGGATCGTCCGTACCGTAGCGAGTCGCTATACCGACTGGTTGCTTTGCTACTTTACTGAAATTATCCTGTGTTTCGATAAGTGATAAGCCGCTAGTGAAAATTTGTTTAAATGCAGAAAAGGCATTAATGTTGTTTTGGTTGCTATTTTACTTCGAACAGCACGTCGCAGTACTAACGAATTTATTGATTAATTCACCAACCGCCACCATCTTAATACTAACTTGCCGCGTGCGGTGAGTGCATTATTTATCGAGTTTAGGGGAGTAATATTAAAAGGAATGTAAACCCCGTCACTTATGTAATGAGTGAGTACGCTATCACAAACTTCGTACACTAATTACACTTATTATGAACTCTAGACGTTTAATAATAACACATAATGGTGTCAAAACCAAACGTTCTGCAGTGTAATGAGACTAAACAGAATACTGGTTAAAATTAGACTTCACTGTGGCACGTGAATGTTTAAGAAGTTGCCTCAGAGTGAAGGCGTTCGCTGTTGATAATCATCCACAAGCAAACGCCATTTTAGTTGCCTCGGAACGAATTTATGTCGCTGAATACCTATTAGGGTTTCAGTCGTGTTGTTATAATACGGTATTCGTGTCAGTAAACTATCAACGTAGTTGAGAGCTGCGGTCTTATAAGCCATTTCGCAGCGAGTAGCGGTAATTCCTTACCGACTTATCGGGACAGCATGTCGGTCCCATCTTCAAGGTTCACTCTTCTTGATTTCTTGGATGCTTCTTGGATTCTTTACACCCTGCAGATGGAACAGAAAAGCTGTATCGAAACGTCGGTGATAAATTACCACTACTCGCTGCGTGATGGCCCAGAATAGCTCAGTTCTCATCCACTTCGCGGCTGAAGATTTAAATCACTCTAAGTGTTTTTGTTAGTCGACATTTTGTGAATTTTAACATCGGATGCTTTTTGTTATGTAAAATACACTGTTCGACACTGACCACAGCCACAAGGAAAGGAAGTACAATTATACGTCAGTACAATGATAGTTGTCTTAAAAGAGATGTATAATTATCTGTGTCTGAAATATATCTCTGTTTTTTCTTCGTAGTCTGACTCCCTGTGTGTACTCACTGTACGTTGAGAGGGTTATTGTTGTACTTGATGGCACTCAATGACACACTCATGCTCGGTAGGGGACCTCTGCAGGAGGGATCGGCCCATCTACATGACAACACAGAGCATTCACAACAGACATACTTCCATGTTACCTGCGAGATTCGAATCCGCAATTCCATCAAGCGAGCGGTCTCAGACTCACTCTTTAGGCTGCGCACCTGAAACATATCTCACACAATATGAGCATACATTGTTTAAGAAACCTAAAAGAGAGAAGATACCGGGGTTTTTACAAGTGTAGGTAACGGAACATTACACATTCTTTGGTACGATTAATCCATAAACAGTTCAGTCGGACACAAATACTTCTATTACAAAATGAATTGTTTTTTGTAAAACTTCACTACATGTTTCGGCCCATATGGTTATTATCAGGCAAGCTGTTACGAAAATATACAGCTCCGTCTGATGATAGCCTCTTTCGCCGAAACATGTAAGGGAATTTATTATGAACAACTATTTTATAATAAAAGATTTGTGTTTGACTGGATTACTTTTGGATTAATCGGGTTACGACAATAGAACAGGAGGTCATCGCCGAAGATTTTGTTTTTGTTCCTCTCTTTACTGTTCTGTTTTCCTTAATAGCATTGTGGCGTAAGCACTTGGAAGCAGAATATAGCAATTAGCAAATATTAAAAAACTGTATGATTTGTAAGATCTGAGGTTTAGAGAGCGGTGAGGTTTCTGATTGTTAGTTTCTGGACTCTAACGCTGGAAAAATCGACACCTAAACGTAAAATATATGTTTGTCTGTGCACAATGTGAAGGAGTATGGGAAAAGAAGTAAAGATTTACACATCAATAAGCGAGGAGTTGGATGGGAATTGCCAGCTTCACGCCTCGGCTTCCTTAACCCTGGAAAAAAGCCCCTGACACCATTCTTAATAGCAGACTGTATGGACTCGAGAGGGGATCCAGACGACGTTGCGGAGAAAATATCTCTGGTTGTGCCAAGAGTCGAATTGTCCAATAGGAGCTTTTCAAAATTTCTGAGGGATTTATAGTTACATTTTTGGTGGTACTAGCTTTTAGATGGAATTATTCTTACATTTCTATGGTAGAAGTTCGAAGCCGTACTTTTCCAAACAGCTTGCAGTAACTTACCAGACTACACGGAATCACAATCTAGGGACAGCAGTATGACTCGCAGGATGAACACAGGCAATAGCCTACACAGTTATGGGGCGCAATGCCTAACACAGTTTGAAGCAAATGGTTTTCTTCTATTCGTATTCAAGTGGGCCGTGTAGCGTAGTCGGTATAGCGACTGGCTATGGGCTGGAGGGTCCGGCGATAGAATCCCGGTCCAGATCGGCCGTGGGGCCCACCCAGCCTCCTGTATAATGGGTACCTGGTCTTTCAAGGAGGTAAATAGCGACCGGGGCGTGACGCTGACCCCTCATCCCGTTCTAGGCCGTGGTCAAGAAAGAGTAGAGGTACACCTCTACTCCCCCTATGGGCCCTACGGCCTGTGCAAAGCCTCAGTGCCTGTACAAGGGTGCACTTTACCTTTTTTACTCGTATTCAAACATTTCTCTTTCCAGAAATAATGAATCTTATTCTATCACTGTTTTCAAATGCACCGTAAATGCATGTTTTCTAATATATCCGTATAACAGGAGTATAAAATAAAGCAAGTATAGAGAGGGACGCGAGTAAGTGAAGATGAACAAACTGCAAAACGGGCTTAATGCTTCTTTCCTTAGGCGATGGCGAGGCAAGTATCAGACAGCGGAAGACGTGTAGTGGCGCCTAGGTCACCTGGGAGGTGGTGCCGCATAGAAACGAGTGGACGAACTAAAACTACCCACTCCAATTCTATACGTAGTTCCAAGAAATTGAGTTAGTGAACATCGTTATTTACTCCCTCTTCACTAACTTTCTCTTGGGACCAAGCTAATAATACGCTGACAAGACTTTTCCTGTACACCAGATCTTTCTTTTCACTCCAGATACTTCGGACAACCACTGAAATTAAAATGACTTCTACTTTACAGGTTTTCTTTTTCGTCTACGTTTTTGACCGTAGAGAGAGGTTTACAAGCCCAGACAAAAAAAAATGTTCTTTAGAAGCCTTTCCACATTCGTGATGAAATTTATCATTTCGTAAACCAGTGAAATAGTTTACATTACAGTATTGTAAATCTAATACAAATGTGTGCATTCGTTGGCTTGTAAAAAAAGGTAAAGTGCACCCTTGTACAGGCACTAAGGCTGTGTAAAAGCGGTACGGCTCATAGAGGGAGTAGAGGTATTGCTCTACTCTTTCTTGACCGCGGCACTAGACGGGGGTGTGGGGTCGGCGTCACGCCGCGGCCACTCTTCACCCTCGGGAAAGACCCGTTACCCATTGTACAGGAGGCTGGGTGGGCCCCAGAGCCAGTCTGGTCAAGAGCGGGAAATCTATCCCCCACCGGTATTCGTTGGCTTAAGGTAAATTCAGTTTAATGCACGGAATGGAAAATGTTAAAGTATTTTACATTGTTAACTCCAAAATTTCCTCATATTATTAATTAAACTTTTCAATATATAGTTTTGTTATATTTAACTAATGTACAAGAGATTAATTTTGTAATTAATTATTCGTTGAAAAGTCAGTGCATCAAGAAACGTCCGTGTTCTTGTACAACTAGCATACCTACGTTCCTTATTGCAAATAGTATCCAATGTAATTTCTCACCTGTCACATTAGCTGCTGACTTCCAAACAGGAGGGTGTCACACAGCCGTCAAATTATACTGGGCGATATCTTACACGTGTGCTGGATATGAACGTGCAATTCTGTTTTCTGTTACATACAGTGCAGGGTCTAAGGCAAAAAGAAATCACAAACATTACTGTTCTTCGAGATAGTAGAAAGTCAACATTCACACCTTTAAAAAGTAATGAGACGGAAGGAGGGGGATGGGTCATATTTCATAAGAAATCTTCAAATCAGACTGTTGTGTTTTATGTGTGACAGGAACGACGAAATACATCTGAAGAGTAACAAAGGTAAAGTGATCCTGTTACAGGCCCGGTGTGGCCCAGAGGGTGGGTAGAGTTATAGCTCTACTGTTCCATGGCCGCGGCACTAGAAAGGAATGAGTGGCCAGCACCTGTCGCACTTGACCCCCGGGAAAGACCCGGTACCCATTTTACAGGAAGATGGGTGGACTCCAGGGCCGGTCTGGACTGTCGGAAAATCACGTCCCCACCCGGACCGTCCAGCCTGTAGTCAGTCGCTATACCGACTGAGCTGCCCGGCCCACATATCTAAACTGTACGATTCATTAATTTGAAGTGATTAATTATAGCCAATACATGTAAATGAGTTGAAAACTGTGGTGAAGAAAAACGAAAAATGGGTGAGTATAAGAGTTAAATTATCCGTCATTCTCTGCTTGCTTTAAGCATGTGTTGGACTTTCCAATACCTTCTGTGACACTTTCATTTGAGCAGATCTGTTTCTGGCTAGGCGTTCGTACATCACCAGCTGGAAAAGCATTTTAATATACAGGGTTATTCGAAATGATTGTCTGGGTTTTAACAACTTGTCATACACAATGCTCTTGAGATATGAGTATATGTTTTTTTTAAATTTAATAGAACAACACTCCAAATTTTTGTTACATGCCTTACAGGTGCTCTGTATGTGCACCCTTTGTGATTCTACAAATATCAACACTATAATCGAGTTCGTTCCAAACTGTTTGTAGCATGTCAGCGGTGATGGTTTCAATGGCGGTTCTGATTCGTACCTTCAGTTCCGAGATACTTGCGGGAAGAGGAGGAACATACCTGATCCTTGACGTAACCCCATAGAAAGAAATCATCTGGAAAACGAGGTGGCAAATTGTTAAAACCCCAACAATCATTTCGAATTAACCCTGTATATTTCTTAGCGTAACTATGAATTGCTGTAAACTATCCAGATTATTAAGCCTTATAATTTTCATTATGTGAATTATTGTGCACGCTAAACTGCTGCTCTTTGCGGTAAGCGACACCATACCGCTCCTTCCTTCTTCAAGATAAGCAGATTACATAGGACTAGCCGTCCTAGTGTGTACTCACTTGCTACTGGTGTCCGGGATTTAATTAGAACTCCATTTACCGGATCCTATAGAGAGTTTCGTGTTTCCTGTTGTGTAGCTGCTTTCTATATCGTGTGATCGCAACAAGCCTGTAGGTTCCTGGTATTATAGAGTACCACGTCTTAGTTAGAATTACGAGTTAACGCTGTCTAACACTAAAACTCTTAAGCACTACAGCGTTGCTCCCGTAACAAATGTATGAAATGCGTCTGATTTGAGCCACGTGTACTTTCTGCTATAAAGGTAAAGGTGTGCCCTTGTACAGGCACTGAGGCTCTGTACAGTCCGAACGGCCCATAGGGGGAGTAGAGGTATAACTCTACTCTTTCTTTACCACGGCACTAGAAGAGGTTGAGGGGTCAGCGTCACGCCCCAGCCGCTTTTTACCCTCGGGAAAGACCCAGTACCCATTGTACAGGAGGCTGGGTGGACCGCAGGGCCGGTCTGGACAGGTGCGGAACATTTCACCACCCACCGAGATTCGATTCCCGGACCGTCCAGCACGTAGCGAGTCGCTATATCGACTGAACTACCCGGCCCAAAATTTCTGTTATAAATAATCCTAAAATGTGCAGCACACGGTGGCACGGTCATTGTGAGGGGTGGCCAGAGTAAATATTATGTGTCGTTATAAATATTTTATTGTCAAACTTATGCACAATTATGTATTGTGTAGATACAATTAAAATTATAAAATATTTAAAAGTGCTCCAACATGTTTCGGATCACAGAAGATCCATCATCAGGGAGCCTTGTACAGTGCTTGGCTCCGTGATGATGAATCCTCTGTGATCCGAAACATGTTGGAGCAATTTTAAATATTTTATAATTTTAATTGTATCTACATATTATTTAATTGTGCTTTAGTTGGACAATAAAATATTTATATTTTGATGATGCACGGTGCAAACCTGAAGAGCATCGTTATTAGTTGCTGTTTTAAATGGTTTAGTTAGCGACTGAGTGAAGCCTGTTCTCAATGGCCAGCAGCGAGATTCATTGTCTATTGTCATGTGCATAACAATTACTGCGGAATATTGAGCCTTATTACCTAAAGGTACTTTGGTCACTGAAGGCGGAACAGCTGATATTGTGACCAGGCCAGAGGCTGGGCGACCAAGGAATGTGTTTCGATTTCCAGTCAGGTCGATATGTAGTTCCTTGATGACGGGGACACAGATGATACTAGAAATGTCATGATGAAGTAATTTATTCACTCAAAACACTATATATATATATATATATAATCATTACTACAAACTTGGCGACATGTTTCGGTTCACTGAACCATCTTCAGGCCAATTCTTAATATAAAGTAATGGTATATTCAGTGAGTGCGCACATTATGGAATCCCATATTGTTTACAAACCATAATTTAGAATACGACCAAATAAACAACAATATTGGCGCGAACCATTGACAAACAACGCCCATCTGACAAGAGCTTCAATTTTACTTGTAATATATATATATATATATATATATATATATATTCTACCATAACAATTTAAGTTTTAATTAGGATATACTGACAGGAGTTTTACATATATTTCAGTACATCGGCCAACAGAATGTAACATGAATTTAATATCAAAAATGGTTTGTAAACAATATGGGATCCCATAATGTGCGCTCTGACTGAATGTACCATTACGTTGTGTTAAGATTTGGCCTGAAGATGGTTCAGTGAACCGAAACATGTCGCCAAGTTTGTAGTAATTATATATATATATATATATATGTGCCGGGTAGCTCAGTCGGTATAGCGACTGACTACGGGCTGGACGGTCCGGGATCGAATCCCGGTGGGGACGAGGTTTTCCGCCCGTCCCGACCAGCCCTGGGGCCCACCCAGCCTCCTGTAAAATGGGTACTGGGTCTTTCCCGGGGGTAACGTGCGGCCGGGTCGTGCTGCTGACCACTCACCCCCTTCTATTGCCGCTGTCGTGGAAGAGTAGAGCTATACCTCTACCCACCCTCTGGGCCACACCGGGCCTGTAACGGGATCACTTTAAACTTTACTATATATATATATATATATATTTCACATTCGTACCGTGCAGCTTGATATTATCAAAGTTGTTTTTTATTCACCAACTGATGCACAAGTCAGTTGTCTTAAAAACAATTTTCCAAATTACATTAAATTTAACGTTGAAACAAAACATGTCGGCGCTCTTTTAATTTTAATTCTAATGTAATTTTTTAAATTGTTTTTTAAGACAATTCACTTGTGCATCAGTTGGTGAATACAAAAACCAACTTTGATAATAAATATACATGTATGTTGTGTTTTGACTGAATGGATTACTTTAGCACTGTATAACACAGCCGGGTGGCTGCTATCAAAACTAGAAGTGTCAGTTTATTCGCCATTTAGCCACTTACACGGTTCCTAGCCCGAGACTGTTTTATTGAAATATTCCTCTTCTTTAGTATCTGCCGGCTTCTCTATTGATACCGGCGTTTCTCTGCACGGGTTAAAGCGGTCTCACTGTGGAGCTGACCCCTTACTTCGAACAAGTACCAAGGTTAGGTACGCGCATGATTGTGGCTCCTGACCCCGGAATCGGACAGTGCTACATTCGCCTAAGTCCCTCTCTTCGGAGGCACAGCAGCTGGAGCTCGAAGTTAGGCTCCTCTCCAACAAATGGCGTGATAAGTATAGGTGATGCTTTACTGGTGCTGCGACCGTGACTTCTTGACATGTTGTGCCGCCGTGACTTCTTGACATGTTGTGCCGGGTAGACTGACTTAGTTGTTTCTTGTCGTAAGCGGGCGATGGTTCGTTTATATAAACAAGAAGACTGTGATAAAATAATATTGGGATTCCAATGTACACAGAGCACCAATGACTTAGCCTGCCGTAGGCCTGAGGATGACCTAATGTTGGGTCGAAACATGTAGCCTATGCTTTAATAAATAAGTAGTGCTGACGTATATGATTGTGGTAAATATGTTCCAAGTTGACAAGGAACCCATACCGGACTCTTGCATAGCCATGTACCGATTTGGACCGTGCTTGGGCATAATATATATATATATATATATATATATA
>Ga0123352_10004251_pt1 | contig 21038 bp, 13 predicted proteins | sample TergutLab28metaG_FD_89700 | JGI IMG/M metagenome (GOLD analysis project Ga0123352, IMG submission 89700) | Labiotermes labralis P1 segment gut microbial communities from Petit-Saut dam, French Guiana - Lab288 P1 | ecosystem: Host-associated > Arthropoda: Insects > Digestive system > Gut ...
TAAAATATTTATTTTTTTTTGTTTTATTATTTTGTTTAGTGGTTAGAGGAAAAAAAAAGGGGGGGGGGGGAATGGGTTGGGGGAGAGTGGTGGGGGGGGGGGGGGGGGGAAGAAATTCATATGTAATTTTGGTAGGGATACATTTGGGAATGGCTATGCCACAGATCAGGCAGGTAGGGCACTAGCATCTCACCACACACCCTCATTTTCAGACTTGGGTAAGACAGCAGCCGAGATTCACAATTAACTGGCATTGGAGCAGGTTATTTTCCAAGTTATATTGTTGTTCTGTACTAATTACTCCACCACTGCTACATCATACTTACCTGTCACTCTCCCTCCCCCCCAAGGTGTGAAGTATTTCTGCCCAGGTAACATGTCATCATGTCCTCAATCTTAAGTTCAGGGCTATGTCTCTCACCTCACACTTGGCTGGCCACACAGAACAAACACTCCTTCAAAGGATGTGAAAAAGTGATAATCTAGAAGACAGTGATATGCAGTGGTGACTGTCACATGGATATTAAGAAGTAAGGTTGTGCAGTTCTCAGGTGGATGGAATTGGCTTGGGATTTTAATTACAGGCTTCGAAATTAGTACTGTTGAATTATTGGGTTCCACTACCAGTATACTGTGATGGTGCTCATTAGTGTATCAGATTCAGTCTTAGTTCATGCAGAGTATGTGCAGACATCATAACTTGTTTCTACTAATGTTTTGTTATTAAAGTTAATTAGTTTATTCCACACTGCATAACAGGAATGACACGTCACATGATTTTGCTAAATTTATGTTGGTAGCAGTGGTATGTTAATAATGAAATATTTGGGGCTTTACAGTGTAGTATACATAGTTTATTTCGCTGTGTGGGGAAACTGGAGGGAAAGAGACCACTGGGGAGACCTAGGCATAGATGGGTGGATAATATTAGGAATGATCTCCAGGAGGTGGGATGTGGGTATATGGACTGGATTGGGCTGGCCCAGGATAGGGATGGGTGGCGGAGGCTTGTGAGTGCGGTAATGAACCTTTGGGTTCCATAAAATGCGGGGAATTTCTTGACTAGCTGCAAACCAGTTAGCTTTTCAAGAAGGACTCTGCACCATGGAGTAAGTAAGTAAGTAAGTTGCGTAAATATGTAGTGTGACACTGCCTGAACTTCCCACCAAATAAAATCTAGACAGTTTTGTAATTCCTAGTATAATAGCTGGTCATGTTTCTTCACTTATTTAATGACACTTTTTTCAATTATATGCAAAGAGAAAGTGCAAACCATTATACCTTGATGTCAAGTGTCTGGGACAACAGAAAGAGTTTGAGTAATCAGGAAAATATCTTATATAACACTTTATCTTTTTAAAGTTACACTGTCTGGTAAAAAGGATTCTGAGAAACACAAAAGACGACGCAAGGAGAAAAATGAGTTACGCAGTGATGCTGAAAATGATTATTATGATAATGCATTAAATGAAATGAAAATAAGTGGATCACAAGAGGATGTACACGACAGTGAAACAGGAAAGGTGGGTGGTGATTTTCCTATTCCTTATATGAACATTTCATTCACCATTGGTACTAGTTCAGATTGCATATATTATGTTGTGTTTGCATTAATCATTCATCAGCTTATTTATATAGACTACGTGACTTTTTGTTATCAAGTAACTTTCTAGCTTACTTCATAGAACTTTTGTAAGGGACTGTTGAGAAATGGTGAAATGGTTCCAGCAAATTATTCTACACTATTATGTATTACACAGCCTCCCTAAGAACTTCATACCATAAACATATGTGGGACTGGTGTAATAAAATGAAATGTTATCTGTGTGAAGGCCACAAGGGTCAGAATTTTACAGTAGCAAGGTTCTTTAAAAGTTTTCACTTCAGTTCCATGTCTTTCCTTGAATCAAGACAGGTAAGTCAGTGAAGTGTGGAGTAGGCAACTGGGGTTTGATTCCCACCAGAAAAAGATGCCTTTTCTCATTTCCATCAGTGTCCAGACTGGCTGTGGAATCCACAAGCCTCTGGATACATTAGTATCAGGTACTCTTTGTTCAGGAGTGAAGCAGCAGGAGCATGACACCAGTTACTCACCTCCACCTAATACAGAAGCCTATAATGCACACAGCTTTACTTCTGTCCTTGCTATACATGTAAATGGTATGATGCTTATAACACAGATGCAACTTCTACCTGCTTATTTACAGCTCTCCACAAGGAATCTTCATTTTTGGTTAGCAGGTTTCCATAGTGATCTAACATGTTATTTATTCTCTCACAACATTTTTATTTAATTTATAGGTACCATCTGTGTCTTTAGCATCTCAGGCTGTGGTATCAGATGATGGAATTTTTAAAGTAACAGTGGGTCCAGCTACATCAGTGGCATCATCTCAGCAAAATGCAGAAAGTAGCTCAGGAGCACATGTGTTCACTCCATCACCTCGAATGAACTGTGGACTGGTTGTGAAGCATGGTATCCTTTACTTGTATGGAGGATTGGTTGAGGATGGGGATAAGCAGTTTACTCTGTCAGATTTTTACTCTTTAGGTATGAAACACAGTGTTTATATTACTTGGTCAACTTAATTTTAGTTAATTGCAAGTTAAGTTCTTTATTCCGAGTCGAGTCAAGTCAAGCACCAGGTAAGAGAAGTACTAAGTGGGGAAATAAGGTTGTGGTAACATCCTTGCTGGTTGAGCCTCTCACACATCCTAGGTAACATCCTTACTGGTTAAGCCTATCACACATCCTACGTATGTTCCTTACGGGTGGAGCCTATCGCATATCCTAGGTAACAACCTTACTGGTTGAGTCTATCACACATCCTAGGTATCATCCTAACTGGTTGAGCCTATCACACATCTGAAGTAATATCCTTATTGTTTGAGCTTATACATCCTAGGTAACATCCTTACTGGTTGAGCCTATCACTCATCCTAGGTAACATCCTTACTGGTTGAGCCTATCATACATCCTAGGTAACATCCTTACTGGTTGATCCTATCACACATCCTAGGTAACATCTTCACTGTTTGAGCCTATAACACATCCCAGGAGCAGTGCAATCTTTGGTTGGGTGTACTGCCCATGTCAGGCATGACCTCCTCACTGCTGGGCCTACTGTACATGTTAGGCACAATTCTGGCACTGGCTGGGCCTGCTGCACGTCAGGTACAGTGTCATTAGTGGCTTCGGCATACTGTACATGTCGGGAGTAATTTTCTCAGTGGTTGGGCGTATTGTGCATCCCAAAAGTGGTGACATGAGTATAGAGCTTTGAGTACATGATGACTGAAGGTAAAAAAACTGAAGTGAGTACATGATGACTGAAGGTAAAAAAACTGAAGTACTCAGCCACTAATGCCACTTTATCCAGGGTGAATCCCAAATGAAGCATCATTCTGTGATCGGTGGTGTCAGTGTCCTGAACTGTGCCATGGTATCATTTAATTTCCACATACTAGCAAAAGTAACCATTTTTTTCTGACTTTTCCATAAGCTATACTGAAATCATGAAATTGATTATTTTTTATGACAGCCTTACGAACAATTATTCTCATTCACTAATTTGCTATTATCTACCACCCTGGTACTACATAGTGATCACTTCATCAATGGAACACTTATAATGTGGCACAGTCGATGTAGACCAATTTTGCAGTATAAACCACTTACACAACATATATCAGTGAGGGAAAGAAATGAAAAAAGATGTTACTGAAGTCCTTTATATATTTCTACAAGATTAAACAAGCAGCCTTGTTAAGACTGACCAAAAGTAATGTCTTTTTTCTATTATTTCTGTACTCAGAAGAGTAAATCACAGGAGTCATCTGCTTTTCAAATTCCACAAAGCATGCTTCATACAGAGGTTGTGAACATATTTATAACCTGATGTCATGCAAACTTTAATAAACATGGCCTAAGTCTTCAAAAAAGTTACCTCTAAAATGATAAAACAAGAAAGTTAATATTCAATTTGTAGATAATGACCACACAAAACTCTGCCAGGATATCACACAAAAAATTATCCAAAACATATGATTTCTGTGGGCATATTTTGAACAAAAGTTTAATTTAAACTTCTTCCTCAATAACAGCAGCTTGTCCATGAGGCACTGGTATTTGATCTAGAACCATAAATTTAAGTACTGTTGCACTAACTACACATTTTTCTTGCAGTATGTTCTGTTATACAATGACTAATCCTTATGTCTTCCCTCACAATGAAGGATAAAACCATAATGTGAATGTAACAGATCCTTCAAATATGTGGCAAATTTCAAACGTCTGGAATTAAGAATATCAAATCATATTTAAATTCACAGTGAAGTAAGAGTAGACTGAATTCAGCAATGCATGTTACATTTCAGCACAGCATCTCCCTTTGTCCCATCTCTCATAAAATCTTATAGATAAAAACATACAGATCCATAATCTTGTTTGTTGTTTTATACGGATGTGAACCATCGATCTCTTATCCTAAGGGAGGAATCCAAACTGAATTATCTTATGAACAAAACACACCAAATTGAGAGGAAACAACAGAAGTATGGAGAAAACTGTAGAGTGAGGTGCATTTATAATTTTTATTCTCAACCAAAAATACTGTAAGGTACTCAAGGACAAGATGGATGTGACATAAGCATGTAGAGGAGAGATGGTAAATGGAAACAAAAATTGCATTTGGAAGGGGAATTTGTCAAGCCATGTGACTGGCAGCTTCGCAGGAACTCGGCTCTATGAATTTAGTTATCCATATGCTGGATGCATTTTACAGGAGCATTTTTTTAACAGTGGATTAAGCACTACAGAGCAGGCAGCATCATCAGTCACTACGCACAAATGATGTTGCCCACTCTGTGGTGAGCAGTACAGCAATGAAAATATTCTCAGCTATGTTTTAATTTCCAGATCTGCACAAACTGGACGAATGGAAAACACTGATCCACAATGATCTAACAAGCCTAGAATGGTTAGAATCAAACAGTAGCTCAGATGCCAGTGAAGAGGACTCAGGATCAGACAGTGACAGTGAAAATGATGAAGAACAAACTCAAATGGAAGTTGATTAATTTCAACAAAAAATCATACACACAATTTCCACTGTTATTAACATCTCTCAAAATAAAGAGACATAAATCAATATCACGTGCTGTTTTGTAACAAAACATGATAACGTAAAATGTTAGAGTTGTTTTTCAAACCGTGTGCCCATATTTTTCTGGTGCTTACTTTTCACATGTTTGTTTAAGGTACTTCTAACGGTAAAGGCCATATCACATTCTGAACATGTGTATGGTTTATAACCTGAATGGGTCCTCATGTGGACTTGCAGACCATGATTAAATGACTTTCCACATATGGTACAGGTGTAGCGCTTAATGGTACCTGCATGCCATTTACGATGCGCATATAGGTTTCGTTTTGCCATAAATGTTTTGTTGCACTGATCACAACTAAATGGACGGGCACCAGTATGCTGATTCATGTGTCCAGCAAGAGTACTCCTGCGCAAGAAACCTTGTCCACATACCAAACACCTAAAAGGCTGCTCTCCATTATGCCGTTTTGCATGCTGATTGAGATTCCCCAAACTACTGTAGCATTTACCACAGACAACACATTTATGGGGCTTTTCTCCTGTATGTGACCTTTCATGAACTTTTCTATCAGAATCTTTTATGAAACCTTTGCCACACACTGTACATTTAAATTTGTATTGCCCCTCATGCTGTGACAAAACATGAGCACCTAGCTGTGCCATAAGGGCAAAACTCTTATTACACTGCTTGCAATGGAATGGCAGATCCCCAGAACACACCCGAATATGAGTCACAAGGTTCGAGCTGGAACTAAAACATTTACCGCAATGCTGACATACAAAGGGGCGTTCTCCTGTGTGAGTCCGTGTATGGATGTGCAAGGAGTTACGACACATAAAACCCTTTCCACACTGCTCGCAAGTAAGACGGAATCGACCCTCATGCTTACGCAGGTGATCATCCAAAGAATAACGCTGAATGAAAAGCTTTCCGCAGAGTTCACACTGGTAACGGAACTCTCCAGCATGCAGTAACAGATGGTTCTCCAGTGCACATCGAACACTGAACCCCTTACCACAACGATCACAATAGAAGCTAAACTGTTTGGTGTGATGCTGCTGGTGATGCTTATTTAAATATTCTTTGCTTGAGAAAGACTTACTGCAGACATCACACTGAACCTTTAATTCAGAAGCCATATCCACTTCAAGAGCAACATCACATGCTGATACAGAGCCCTCATTGTAGGAATTTTCTTTATAAATAACAGTGTCAGTCTTCTGACATTCTGTTACTACTTTCTCATCAAATTCTTCACTTTGTCTATTGTCATCATCCTTATCTTTCATTTCCTCATTTTCACATGATTTGTCAGTATTAGTATCTAATTCATCTACAGACAAGTCTTTTGAAGTACTTTCTATTTGGTCTGTAGATTGGGGTATATCTCTACAGCTCTTTGATTCTTCTTCAATTTTGTCTGTAACATCATCACTTACTTTCCAGTTTTCCAGGGCTTTTAAGGAGACTTGCCGTGTTTCAAATAGTTGTATTAAATCTTGTTTTACAGCAGCTAATTTTGTCTCCAAACAGTCAACTGTGTCAATCAAATTGAGGCAACGTCTACACATGAATTCATTTTGGAGTTTAAGAATTTGTGTGTGATTATCCAATACCACTTGTGCTAGTTTGGTTACCACGGGAATGTGGGATGCTGATGTCACAGGTGAATCACCCTGCATGTGTATGAACTGATTGCTGGTATCTGCCGAGAGGCTGCAAACCAAACATGTGGCAGGTTCTTGCTCCCTAAATACTGTACCCTTTATTTCTTCAATAGAAATCTGTAAACAAAAATTATCAACATAGTACTATCCTGTAACAAGGTACTACCGAGTTATATTTTCACGAACTGATCTGGCTATGAATCAAGATCCAAAACAAGGACATTAGACAAAATCTGAAAGTATAAACAATACAACACATGTCTGCCAAATTAAGGATACATAATACGGACATGCTACATATAGTCAGTAATAGGATTCCTTCATTAGTTTTGAACAAAAGGAACATGTTCATAAAAACAGAGGTATCACTACCTGTGGCTTGGCAAATGAGATGACAGGGACCTCCAGGATCATATTTAAAGCATTTGGACACAAAATCTGCACAGGCAGTGCATTGCACTAAAATTTCTTTCTCATCCTTTGAAAGTGAAGCAATAGCAGAGTCATGTTAGCAGATGCCAGGCCCATCACAGAAAACCTTGGTTCCTTTTGAAGGTCACCATAGGTGATAAAATGTGGTACAGCCCTGAAGTGCAGCAACAGTCCTCTTAGGAGAATGGTCCATCACCTCCATTTCACAAGGTCATATGCATCTGTTCCATAGTGACGGACTGCTGACTGTGTTTTAAACATTCATAAAATTATGTATCTCGAATTTACCCTCATAGGGACAAAATATGAACAGTGCAACCCTAAGGTTTTGCAGTATCTATGAGACAATGTGTTGCAAAAACATCCAAAAAATGTCACATGGGAAAAAGCTATATCCATCAAAACAATGCTCCTGCTTCCTTTGCTTTGTCTGTGCAGAAATTTCTAACTAAATGCCACGTAGTGTTTACCCACATTATCCATATTTCCCACAAAGAGTGCAGTGCAACTTGTCTCTACTTCCAGAACTCATGTGGCCAAACCTGCAAAGTACATACAGCAATAAAAATTCTGACAAACAGCATAATACAACATGCTATACATCAAACTATAGTACCTCGCTCTCTGTCATCTCTTCTTCACTCTCTTCTACAATTATGTCACTCTCACCAGTGATACTGGTAGACTCTTGGCTGCTATTCTCCTTACTCTCAGCCTCACTGCATTCTATCTGCAACTGCTGGGTATTTGAACACAAATCGATGCCATCGGTGATAGTAACATTACAGTCTGACATGCAGTTGACAGCCGACTTCTGCACACCGAACACCGACTGGTTACCAGATGATATATTTACAGAATTCTCACTCACAACTTTGACATCTGTCTGAAGACAACTATCCATCACATCACACGATATTCCTGCATCCAGGCCACACCGGCCATGCTCTTGGAAGTGCTGTACAACTGTTGATAAGGCATATGCCTTATTATCTACAATATTGTTCTGATTTTTTGAAGGAACCAAATGGTTCTGAAAATGACCGGTGTTAGGAGAACCATCACTACCCATGTGTAACACAAGAGATGCCTGAGAATAAAGTGTATCCTCATGGAGCTCACCGGCAGGACTATACAGTGATGACGGACCCATGTAACCATTCTGATCTTTTAATAGGTCAGGCGGTTGAATATGTTCCACAGATTGTTGATTTTGTTGTACTTTCTGAAGATTACAATATTTGATGCTTTGTTCTTTATTTTGTTCAACACAGACAGACTTCAATGAACCTTTGTTAGAACACTGATTGGTTTGGTTATTTGCGTTTTGACATTCATGCTGTGAATGATCAAAAGTAGAATCTGATGAATGTTTAGGATCAGGCTGCTCCTGCAGTATCATATTTATCTGGGAAACAGAACATGATGAAAACTGCTCATTGCATTTATAACTGACTTGTTGATTGTTTTGATTCTGTTGGGTTCCATATCCTGTCATGCCTTGGCTGCAGAACCAGCCTTGAGATTCCAGGCTGTTATTACTCTTGGATTGCAAGCTTAATAATTCCTTACTTATCGGTCTGTATGCTCCTGCAGATATTGGGGAACAGATGTCAATATTCTCTGCAATTCCTACTTTATTATTGCAACATGTATGGGACAAACTCTGACCATTACATGACATGGTTTTCTCAGAATACTGAACTCTATTACCCCTGTCTCTTTCTGTCTGTTGCAAAGTGCTGCTCACTGCAGGTGTAACTCGAGTTTCTGCTATCCAAGGGGGAGGCTCTGCATGACCATAACTGTTAAAGTTTGTTGTGGGAAAAGAATTTTGTGAAGTGTATCCTGTCTGAGTACTGAAAACTCCATTATACAATGCCTGACCTTGGTTAGAAAGCAAGGGATTGAACACTGGTGATTGCTGTATCCCTCTATGGAAAAAGTGTCCTGCAGAACTTGCATTGTTATTAGACAAAGACAGTGAAGTCTGTCCAACACTTGATGGCATTGCTGCTGTTGAATTTGACGCCATACTATATGGTGAAGAATACATCCGAAGTTATTCCACTGCATGAGCACTGCAAGCCTTGAGGTTCTCACATTGATATTGTTAAAGATTCAAGCCTGAAGAATTCTAAATGTTACATAACTGAAATATCCCATCATTACCAGCCACAACATAGCTTGAACAAGGACTGTTATCTGATATAACATTTGGTACCTGGAAAATAATGTACATATATTAGCCACCATTTAAAAAAATTTTGACATCGAGCTATAAGACTGAATTACTTCAGAATATGTGACTAACCTAGTCGGATTTTATACAGCATACAACTGGGTTAATTCACAATATGTGATTAACCTAGTCGAATATCATACAGCATGTCTGGTTTGTCCCTTAACCCATACTACCATCACTGCCCTAGTACCGTAGTACCTATCCAAGCACTAAAGCCAGACACTCTCTCAGCGAGGCAGACATTTATTTGTTCTGCAATTTGCTGATAATTTGTGACTTTTCTCGTACATCGTTTCTCTGCACGTTACATTTAAAATTCCACGCAAATCAGCCACACCACATATCACACAGCATCTGCTGTGATGGATCTTACCATTGCTACCTGTAATCCATGGCTTCGGGACAGATAGACGATCCGTGGTCGGAACATATAGCCAACTGTATGGGAGAGACTACATAATAAGAAACTAGACAATTAAATTTATTGGTATTATGCTTCTACGTAAGATGTAATAAATGGGCCAATTAATTTAATATATCAATTCATCATTAAAAACATAATACATTATACATTATAAGTTTGAAAGAAATTCAGTACTATCGTAGTTGCATGAATGGGATACGATTTATCAGATGGCCTTCGCGTGAATAACCACAGATAAGGTAACGTATGATTTCGATATGTCACTGCTTCAGACATACCAATGTTGAAATTTGATGACAGTGCGAGAGGAGGCGTGGTGGTGTGAGAGTTGTGCGAGTAGAGGGAGTAAATTTTATTCCGTCTAAGCGTTACGTGATATATTTTGCAAGGATTTGAAGCAAAGCAATGGTATACATATCTTCAAGTAAGCATTGCACGAGTGTATTGTGACTTCTATTCGAATAATTGCCACTTTGTAGTGTTAGTGCTGTTAAAAATGTTTATGATTGGACAGTAAAGCTAAAAAGTTGTGATTTATGATCTATTGATAACACGTCGGAAAACATTCATATAGTCTTCACATCAGCCTAGTGGAATGGGTAGCACTTATGCATCGTATTAGTGGATGCCTAGGGCCAAAATCGTGACCCAGATCAAGTTATACTAACTGAAGTTTTCAGGCCATGTCCTCTTTCTCTGTCACTTTGTTTTATTTGCATTGCTCCTTGAATCGTTTGACACAAAGAGTAGTACAGTACATCGTTCTGTGATATACTTTTCATTTCACAGTTCATGATCGTCTTGCCACTTTTCCTTTGGTATGAGGAGACTTTTTATTCGATACGTCATAGTTAAAATCACAACAGTTACGGAGCCAAGTAATCAGAAATGCAGAATTAAATTTTTGTGGCTCAGTGGAAAATCTCAGGTTTGGGTAGTGTAGTTGAGAGCTCTGTGATTAACGTAAAGACAGTGTTTTAATAGTGCTACAACATAAACCATGTTTCCTGCCTTCTTTGTATTTATCTGGCATTGTCTTTTAGCATATTACAAGAGCCTGACATATCCCTGTCTCTAAGTCATTAACTTCCACCAGTGTTTAGTGTTTCATAAACATAACCCGATTTCAGTACTGGCTTGAGGAAGTCATTGTTGTAATCTGTCAGGCCTTATCTGCATCAAATTGATTTGATTGCACAGATGAAGATAAAACAGATAATCTTTGTAGAATGCCAGTCTCTGGGATACAAGAAATTTAACCAGTACTTCATTACTTTGATAAATTTCTACTACACTACACAGCATTAACAGCCCAGAATTTGCTTATTCTTTAGTCAAACTAGTGAGGATCTCAAATCTCATTTAGTAGATATAGACGTTGTAAAGCCTGGCATTTATTTTTCCTGTTGTACATATTTTCAGATGGAGTAATTGAAGATAGATCTCCATGGAGTCTGTCAAGATTAATTGCATTATTCTGGGGTTTTTTTAATTTTGTATTTATGTAGTAAGTATGAAATTAAGTACTAATTTATAATTCACATAACTGTAGTTACAGTTAGTAGTAAGTTGGTTTGCTTAGAAGTAAACTAGTTAAAAAGATGAAATCATAACTTTTGCAAACACCAGGCAGTGATCAGTGAGTCTTCCCATCAGGAGAGGTCCATGTATGTTTATGAATGTTTTGATGCAGGAAAATTGTGATCTTAACAGATTTTTGGATGTGGCAAATTTTACTTCTGTAACACCATTAGTGATACAACTTTCTTATAGATTGTTGTTCCAAACTGCCAGTTTTAAAATATTTTCTTCATAATTTTTAATTGAAATTTTAACAATTTTCATGTGGTACTTAGGGAATTGATGGAATACCTGCTCAAATTGCTTATATAAACTGTTCTCAAAGGCATCATTTCTATCTTCAACTGGGGCATGTGCATTCAAAATACTAATATCACACCAGCAACCTCTTAGCACTCTACATCCATATGACATACCACTAAGAAAAACTACTCTCTTAACTTCTCATTTGATTCTCTGATATACAAAAATCCTGATACTCTGATGTTTTTCATCTCTCTTTCCATAAAAAATGTAATCCTCTGCTGATTCTGTACCACCATTTTCCCATTTGATCTGTGCTCCCACAAAAGCTAATTTATGTACTGCAAATTCTCTTGCAACTGTTCTGAATGGCTCTGCCCCATAGGGATTCCTGACATTGCAAGTACCAAGTCTCATGTCCCTGCTGTTGCTTAGGTTGTTCCAAAGGATCTTTCCAAGCCTGAGACCTTATAAAGCATTTCATAACATATTATTTACAATGAGGGGTTGTTAGCCTGTGTTACAACCTGAAGCTGGAGTACCACCCCAAGTCTGCCCTCTGTGACTGCTTGGTCAATATATTATCAGCATGCACCATGCCATGGTAATAGGGACCCACATATCATGGTCTCACTGCTGTCTAAAAACATGAAGATTACAGTATTCAGAACCATAATGCTGTCCAATGTTGTGTGTGGGTGTGAAAATTAATGGCTTGAGAATTTGCTGTTGAGGAGGAGATTTGTACCTAGGAGGGTGGAAAGGTTTATGTGATGACAAGCTTCAAATTTGAATTCCTTGCTAAATGTTACCAGGATTATCAAATCATTGGGGATGTGATGGGTGGGGAATGTAGCACATACTGGGAGAGAAGTGAAGTGCATACCCATTATGGCATGTAAAACCTGTAGGAACGAGACAGTTTGTAAGACTTAGGCACAGGTGAGACAAAATACCCTTTTTTAACATTTACTTAATGTAATGCACATATAAAGAAAACTGACTGTAATAGTGGAATAATACATGGTTTATTCAATGTGGGTTTTAGAAATACCATACAGATTTCCAGGGTAAAACATATTTCATCCTGCTATTCCCAGAAGTAATCACACTGGCATCACATTCTTGTTTGGAATTGTCGTTTCTCATTTGCCAAAGTTTGACATGATCCCATAATTCTAGAGGAATATATACATGGTGCATATTTTCACACACACTTGAATTTAATGTATACTCACTGAAATATTTGCATACTAATTAGTACATTTTTGAACTGCAGCTTCAAAACATTGGTCAACCCAGACATGAATAGACATGGTAGCAGATACACACGAGATTACAGGCCTGGACCCGGGTAAGAAGTAATTTAAGTCAGAGTAGGCAGCCCTCTACTAATCACCTGGTTGTCCTAATAGCATTTTAACCTGTTTGCTGGCTTCTGTAAAACTTTGTTCACTGGCCTTGCCAACGGAATCTTCATGAGTGTCTATCTTAATAAGAACACTGTGGCGGCTACACTACCTTTTAAACATAGGGAAACACTAGCCAAATAAATTCAGAATTCAGAAAGTTGGTGTTTTAATAAAAACTTGAAAAATATGCATGGATACCTGTTTACGCAGGAAACTGAGAATGATGTTAACACATGAACTGTTCCTGGTTTTATGATTGTTGTACCAGTGTATTTGTATCAAGTAATTTTGGAAAAAGTGCCAGTTAGGGAATATAACTTATCTGTACTAATCATTGTAAACATACAGCCTTTTTTATTGTTCCTGTCTCCAAGATAAATTTTATATTTTACTTTTCATGGATTGGTAGAAGCCCTGATCATTGTCATACCCATAAGGGAAAAACTTGAAACCTCTTTTAAGGAGTTAGTGCAGTCATCATGTGTTCGTTGTTTAAAGAACATCCACTAGAAGACTAATGGGGACTCTGCACATGTCTGAAAATATTTCATCTCCAAAAGTACTTGACTGAATACCTGCCAAATTTTGTATTGAGATGTCCACACTAAAAGTTTCCTAGTAATTTCATTTGGGTGCAGTGTCAAATTGTGATCACCACTTTACATCTGGTAAAAATAAACCTTTATCAATTGTGACAAAGCTGGCTGTTACAGAAAATGAAAGTTTATGCAGCATAGAAATCAGTGAAGCTGTCCACAACTTGAAACAGTCTGCAATATGATGTGTATTTAATGAAATGCAGGGTAAATTATTTTCTGATTGTGTCATGTGATGACTGCCTTGCAACTGAGCTCTGTAAGAATGGGTTTGTATCTGCCATGAAAGAACATTCAAACAGCACAAAGATATTGTTTTTCAGTAGTGTTGATCAGCAAATTGACTACACTTCCTTATTCCTCAGGCCTCCACAACCTCCCCGGAGAAGAATGGGTGGATTTGGAAGTGGCAGCATTGACTCTCCACCCCCATGTACCAGTGGATGAGGCTAAGAACTGTTCTCCCAGTGTGCCTAGTTTCACGTGTCACTGTATGTGTTCAGTAGCTTTCTGTTAATGTCTTTAAAGTACTGATAGACTGAAATATTGTCATTGGAACACAAACATTGACACCATATTCACTGAAACTGGCACCTTGCTGAGGGAACAGCTGATTATCTTCAGGTTGTGCTACACTTTTATGCTTTCTGTTTCAAATTGGGCACAATCCTTTCCATGTATGTGAACCCACTAGGAACCTTACAGCAAGTGCTGGAAGAAGCCACACAGCACCAACCACTTGTGAAAGTACTCTCTCTCACACTTACGTAATCTAATCAGAACCCTGCTGCTAATGACTTATTTTGCTTACTCTTCAAAGTATGTATTTATCTGATTTGTTTATTCTGTACCAATTGCAGTGTCATGGAAGTAGTCATAATAGTCTAAATTGAGGACTGTGATTATCTTTGAGCAAATATTTTGTCATGACTAATATGGATAACCAAAATGAAGTTACCATGCCTTAAAAGTATCATGTAGATTCTTGAGGACAGCCTTTTGGGTTGGACCTTTGCATGCATTTTCATTGTACTATATGAAACCTTAGGGACCCCAACTCCCAGAACTACAGATGGCTAAGAAGCATGCATAATCTCAAAGACGACATACTCCATACCATATCGGAGAAAATAATGGGTTTCCTCTGAAGGGTCCATATTGTCATTGATTGATTTCTTTCAGAAATAACATTGTGTGATAGCATACATAAACAAAAACAATACACACTGCATACAAATTACACCAATGTAGGACATGTTACCAATTCTTCAAACAAAGCCAAGTTTTGCATGTGGCTACAGGTGGTCCTATAAATTTGATGTCCTGTAGAAGTAGTGTGGGACAGAGAATGAGAGAAGCTTATATATGACAATTTGAGTTATTTTGTTTTCCGTTTGTCATCTCAATCAGTCCTCATGTTCCACATGCACTGACTGTAGAGGGACCACTCTGAAACCAGCCTGATCACATAATCAGTCCAAGCATGTATAACCTGGGCAACTCTCTCCAACTGCCGTTGATTTTACCCAGCCACTGCATACAACTTTCTCCTCGTAACTCCACATGTCATCTCTTACCCACCAAACATTCCATACTCCACTCCCACAAGAGCTCCAAGCTGGCATGTTTGTCGTACATTTATGCATTCCTTCTTAAATTCTGTGGCCACCCAGAATGGCACAGAGTTGTCCCAAAGTTTATGGCAGCAGTTTTACCCCAGTTATTCGTTAATGTTTATGTTGATTTATGATTTGGACTGTCAATATGTGTTATGACTTCCAATACTTGGAGTTACATTCAGCACTGCCCTACCTGTTCTACAGTCCAAACAAATGCAGTTCTAGTGTTGGCTTCTTACAGCTCTAACTTCATGGTGACCTACTTATGATGTCACACTAATAAATCTGAAAAGAAGAAGTGTTGACAGATGTTTGGGCACATACTGGAAAGTGGTGTATCTTTCAAGCCACTTTATAAATATTCTCATTAATGTTATGTGTGTGTGAGTGATATGTTCTTATTTAGTGAACCATTCACAGTTTACAAACACTTTGGCATAATGACAGTCTTTCTATTGCCAGTATACAGGACAGGCCAGTTTGTCATTCAACACACTACACAAGGATGTATTAAAACCTGTATGTAACAAAGTTAAAAGTGTAAACACAAGTGGGGGTTAAGAAATTGTATACATAGCAATAGTAAACAGTTCACTAACAATCCACACAAACTCTGTAACACAAGCAAAACATCCAACAGAATTTATGCAGGCTTAGCCTTTGGCACCTAATACCAGGTATCCCAGTCACACAGTGTGGTGCTCAAAACAGTGAATGACAGCTATAGTTGACAGCCTATCATGGCCTTCATTATGTGGCCCCCATTTAAATTTTGGTCTGCCACACATCACACTGGGCATTTAATTTTGGCACAAGAGGGTGAAGGACAGTAATATGAAGTACAATGTAAGTAGTGCAGTATAAACACAGTAATAAAAGGGCATGTAAATAAACTAAATGACAGCAACACAACTATAGATCCACAAAGGCAAAATTTTTATGTTCTTTACAACAGTTTTATCTTCTTTCACAACTAATGCTCATGCATATTAGCAAGGTTTATTTACATTTAAATGCTGCAACCACTGAAGATGACTTGCGAAAGTCAGAATATATTGTATACAGAGAAAGAGTAATAAAAGGCTATACTTGGTGTTTGTAAATTGTGAATTGTTATACTGGAACCAAACTTGTACAGTTGTGAGATGCTTTGTTGTCAACTTTTTTTTTTACAGTTCTTGCATAATTATAACTGCATTATAACATTATCCTGGTACAGTTAGCTAGAAAAAATGTGTATTCATGTACAGTGTTTGTGCATTGTCTTGTTTTATACTACTTATATGTAATATATTCAGTGAATGGTCTGGAGAAGTAACGTTGTTTTTTAAAATCAGTATTTGGTCTTTTGTTACTGCAGTTTCTCAGTTTGTTTGTCCATAAAATATAGATATAAAATATGAACCTCACTATAGTGATTTATGTATAAACTGTGAAAAATTAATACTTTTCTGTCACTAAAGTTGCTGAATTATTACTCTGGATGCACTAAGGTTGACTCTGAAACTATTCCTGGGACATGGGGAATTTCTGTACCAGGTGAATAACTTTCAGTTGTTAACAGACAACCTTCTACCATCAGATTAGTTCTTATTGATTAAATATTGGATTTTTTACAATATTTAAGGGTAAAATATATTTAAAAAAACACACATACAGAGTGCCCAGTAATGAATAGGTGTAAATTGAGCTCCACTGTTCTGACTAGAGTGCCAAATGACAATATTGACAGTTTCAGACCAAGCTGTTCCTATTAACCATTTTCCTGCTGTCCTTAAGGATCTTTAGATTTGTGTGAAATGACACAGCATGTAAACTGTAAAACAAACTTCAGCCATTCCACGCAGCTGAATGTCCTTTACTGTGGAATAAATTAAAACATTTACAAATGGAATGTTCATGTTTAACGAGGTACAAATACAACTCCCAATCCTGCGTATTCAGTTTTTCAATTAGCGTGACATATTTCAAGCCTGTAGACTCATTTCATATTTATCACAGCTAAGTATGAGTCACAGAAAAGAAGCTTAAGAGACTAAAAGTATGCTAGTAACCTGCATGCACTTAATGTAAAATCTCAGCAGCTGTGATAACATGAAGCATTTGAAAATTGAGTATATAGCCTCAAAACGTATGGGGTGAACTGACAGACTAAATAAAGAGGATTTTGGAATGTGTTTGATGGTACTTTGGTAAACAATCAACTATACAATAGTATGTATTAGAGAATCAAAATTACAAATGTAGTATTGTACAATCTATGCTCTCACAGCAGTGTTGAAGAAGATTCAAGCCTTCTGGGATGTGGCACCATGTTGATTGGTATATATGGTAGTCAATGATGTTTTGGAAGAGGTTCCTGCCTCATCTTCATGGTCCAAGAAGACTCTTCTTGGACTTCTTGAATCTTAAAAATGGAGGCCGCAAGCTCCTATGAAATGTTGGTAACAACACATCAACTTACATGGTACCATATCCCAAAGACTTGAATCTTCAATTGTAACATTCTTGATGTCCCACCTCTTAACTAAGATCTCTTCAGATTCATATGTCACAGCACAGCACTGGTTGTCTCCTCATTACATAATTCCAGCTCCATTCTTTCCATGTAACAACCTTATTTTATAGATGAATACATTTAATTTAATGTCATTTTTAAGTAATAACTGCTATTGAGAATTGACTGATATTGATGTTACGTGGTACTATCAAATCATAGGAGGATATTGCAAATAAAGGATGGCAGCACATGACCTGGAGGGACTGAGGAAAACCAGAACTTTTGTGATGTACTTAACTGTGGCCTCATTTCAATTATATTTCCACTCCTAAAAACTATTCTATAAAGAACATGTACTATATTATGTTGCAAATAAGCACCGAGATTCTTGAAGCTGTGAATATTAAATACTGGTATTCTGGGATGTGACATTGACTATCTACCAGACTATGCTGAATCACTTCCAGAATCCTTTGGTCATGGTCTTTACATTACACATGTTACAAATATCTTTACTTGGATGGGGACTTCAACTGAAGAGGCAAAACTACAATTGGTTTATTTGTCTTTGGGTTATCTGTATAGATACTCCATGTTCGTTTGTTGCAGTCAAATATCCCTGCAATCAGAGAGCAGATTATGTTACAAGTTCACACAACTCATTTCAATCATATTCACCATGCTATATGTGGCTGCACTGACATTACTTACAATATAACCAGAGCAAAAATCCATTATCCTGACTCACACAGGACTACAGAGGTGCCAAATTATCGAAAACTTTATCAGATGGTACCTATTCTGACCTAAGTTCCTATAGGCAATTTTTTTTGTTACTGCTCCTATACTTGGGCTGTACAAGTAATCACAGTATCCTATTTGGATATCTCCTTCACCTGCTGGTTCAGGGTCATCAGGGTCCTCTTGTGTCTGTTCTGTTAAAGAATATGTAGCTTTAAGTAATGAAAGCGGGTTTCCACCTACACTTATATATATGCTTAAAAATTCATGTTCTCATGCAGTGCATACTATGTGTACAGAATTTCTGTGTATGATGTGTAAATTTGGGGGGGGGTTTCTGTCTTTTCTTTATTCACATGTTTAAATGTAAAATTATGTATCAACTATGCACGTTTATCTTTGACTGAGTTCTAGAATGCATGATCTTCAACTGCACAAAAACTGTATGCTTCTACAGTGTGCAAATGGTGTAAATTTCCATTTACTTTTTCACCTAATTTAGCACTTTGAGCATATTCAAAGGGATAAACAATCTGTTACACAGCATTCCACAGTACAAAGGGCTGTTTACAGAAAAGAGTACCAATAAGAATATAATAAATGGTATTAACATATTTTAATAAAATAAACATACCCACATATATAGATCATAAAATTCATCTATCTCTCCAGTTTCCTCAGTTTACTGTCTGGTCTGGTTGCTACATGACCATAACCAGCACCTTTTTTATATGCATACCAGAATCTACGTTCACAATCATTTTGTTGCTTGGAAACTGTTAAACCCATTAAGTGATTACTTTGCAGAGCTGTGGTAGTAAATATGACTAATAGCAATGATTTTTTATGTGACAGCCATTCAGTTGTAGCGCCAGATTAGAAATGCAAAAGTCAGAAGTAAAATAAGTGTTGGAGAAGAATGAAGCAATAGCCATAACTGATATTTTGGATGTTGTACATTGTCTCAGGCCAAAAACCCCAAGGTTTGCATTTGTCTCCATCTTCAGATGGAAAGGGGAGAGAACTTCCTATGGTGGGCCTTTTAAAGAGTTCTGTTTAGCCTGAGATTATGGGCAATGTCCAAAATATCAGTCATGACTATTTCAATACACCTTCATCAGAATCCTGTAAAATGAGTTAAGATCAAAGACATTTCATTATTTCATTAGAGTTTACTTCAAGAAAACTGGAGGGGAAGAACAGGCAGATTTGCTAGTACAGACATAACTGTGGAAATGTGTATATGAAAGGGCACTGTCACAAAGGCTGGAAACTGGATAGTCATCTTACCTACAGCCACAGTCTTGACATAGTCATCACCACCAGATTCCTGGAAAATGGAGTACTCCTTATCAGACTGATCACCCAGGATGGCAATGACGTCCTCTTTGGTGGTAGGATGTGGGAATCTGTTCATTGTAGCATGACGATGATTACTGCTTTCCATTATTTCACCACCCTCTTCAGCAATCTGCAGTCTGAGATACCTGCAAACATGTAATTAAGTCAGATCTGAATTTTGATACCATGAATGCTCCACACTCATCTACAAGATAATGTGATACAGCCATAGCCTGCATATTACCACAATCTGAATCTTTCATGGTGGTTTTATTGTGGCACTTGATTGAACTCGGATAATAAATTCTTTTAATAAAAGCCAATGAGATGCACTGTTTCTCAAATTTATTTTGATAAAGAACTCTACATGTTTCAGACAGATCTACTGTCTGAAACATGTAGAGTTCTTTATCAAAATAAATTTGAGAAATAGTGCATCTTGTTGGCTTTTATTATAAGAATATATCATGATGCACGATCCTCTGAATGTCAAATTCAAATAATAAAGTTTGATAACACATTTTAACTAACTTGTTGCAATGAAAGATGTGTTCCCCAGGACTGGCAGTGAAAATACTAAGTGTAGATTCATCATCTCCACCTACTGCTGGTCCCACCTCTACATTATGGAACAATCGGTCCCCCTCTTGGTTTAAGAAGGTCATATTAATGCTGACTGCATTTCCAGCACCACAACCAGAGTCACGCAGGATCTCCTGCGCCTGGGAAAAGTTCTCGGCTGCTAGCAGAGCCCTCGTCAAAAAGTAGCGAGCTGTAAGTAAAGTTGAGACTGTTCATATGGACAAACACATTGTTTTTCAAACTACATTCAGGTTCACTTTAAAGAATTATATCTACTGTAGAAACATACCTCACTTACAGACTTAATTAACACTACTACTGGTGGCCCTTCACTATAGTAAACCGACGACATAATATGGATTCATACTGAAGAGTCTAAACTGTCATCTAGTAAGGTAAATGACTGATCCCTGGATTTTTCACAATTTTCTCAAATACATTGGTCATGGTATGACAACTGTGAATGAAGAATTTGAAAGGACTTGGAAAGAAATATTCACAACCTGTTTTTACAATACCCTCACAGTTGCCTGTGCAGACTAAGGA